>Ga0315284_10008711_pt1 | contig 14483 bp, 17 predicted proteins | sample YL17G09_16_MG_FD_203696 | JGI IMG/M metagenome (GOLD analysis project Ga0315284, IMG submission 203696) | Sediment microbial communities from Yellowstone Lake, YNP, Wyoming, USA - YL17G09_16 | ecosystem: Environmental > Aquatic > Freshwater > Lake > Sediment | place: USA: Wyoming | collected... | reverse complement strand
AGGAATAATGGCAACATTTGATGTAAATGTAGATTTATATGTTGGTATAATAATAGGATCAACACAATAATATAACCAAGGACAATAATTTAAAGTATTTACATAATAAGATGATGGGTATGCAATGAATGGTTCATTTTTTAAATATTTTTGTTTATTTTTTGATTTAAATTTAAAAACTAAATCATCTGAAAGATCACTATCACTATCACTTGATGATGAAGAGCTAGAACTATATGATTTATGTTTTCCACCAGTTTGATTTGATAAAAATTTAACAAATCCTGGTTCATTTTTAATATCTTTATCACCACATTGTGATAATGTAAAATTTACTTTGTTATTTTCTAATTTTTCATTTACCTTATAATGATATAATTTTCCATCTGATCCACCAGATTGAATAGTAAAAAATGTATTATTAACATGACCTTTAGTATAGTTATTTAATGTATTCCAAATAGAAAATGCAGCTTCATCAGAATTGGATGATTTGGCAGCAATACGTCTATTGTCTGAATAAGGATTAACTAATTCAAATTTCATTGTATTATATACATTTATAATATAAAAAAAAAATTGAATATTGATTTAAATATATACATATAAATAAGTTTATATGTTTAAAAATAAAATCTTTTCTTGTAAAACAACGCACCCAATTCCATTAAAATTATTAGTGGAAGTATTGCAAAATGTTATACCAGAAACTACATTAATTATTAATGGACAAGATCCAGAACATCCATCCAATTATGGTTTAGAAATTTCTACAAATGATACGAGTAAAACAATATTTATTAGATTACAATTAAATGGTTCAGAATTTTCACAATTTCATACTAAATTATTAAAATACAATATTGGATTAAATTTAAGTGATTTAAATACAATTATATTTAAAACAATTGATTCATCTACAACATCAATTGCATTATCTATATCAGAAAGTGATAAACAAAATTTAAATATAGATATTTGTGATGAAAAAAAATTAAAAAATACCAATTTTAAATTCAAAATTATGGATTTAAATTATGTATATAGAAAACCAATTACTACAGAATATGATGTTATTATTACAATGTCTAATTCTGAATTTCATAAAATTTGTAAAGAAATGAGTGTTATGTCTGATTATGTGGATATTAAATGTACAGAGAAACAAATTATATTTACATGTGTTGGTGATATAGCATCAAGAGAAAGTGTATATAAAGTTGAAAATGGTGGTATTTCTATTGAATGGAAATCAGATGTCAAAACGAAAATTGTTCAAGCTATTTTTGAATTAAAAAATATTGTGTTGTTTAATAAATGTAATACTTTATGTCAAAATATTATTATATTAATGAAAAATGATTATATATTATCCATTATCTATGAAATCGCTTCATTTGGTAGATTAAATGTTTCATTTTCTCCGGTTAAAGATGAACATATTAAAAATACTAATTATGATTATAGTGATAATGAAGATGATTTAGATGATGATATTAAATTAATAACAAGTATTAATGAAGATTTAATAATTAAAAAAAATAAAGATAGTGATTTAGATTCTAATAAAGAAGTTAAAAAATCTAAAAAAACAAAGAAATAATTAAAATTCTGGTTTCTGTTTTCTCGTATAAACAGAATATTTATTTAATAAGTTAAGAACATTTTTATTTATAAAATTATTATTTTTGTAATATTTAATTGTAAAATTCATTTTATACCAAATTTGAATAATAAAATAATTTACATTATCTTTTTTTTTCGGATTAAATGTTATTCCTTGGATAGTATTTAATGAATTGTATTCATCAATTAATAAATTATTATTTGCAATATAAATTAATAACATTTTAAATATTTCCATACATTCAGTAATATTATCTATTTTAATATTTGTTCTACTTCCATGTCTATTTTCATTATCTTCCCACATAGGAGAAATCTCATTTTTCATTACAAATAAATTAAAATTTGCTGTATTCGAATTTGATAAAAATGTATTTGAAGAAATCATTAATTCATACCACGTATGGATTGTTTCTATATTGTTAAAACTTTGAATATTATTCCAATTTTTATCATAATCAATATGTCTAGCATATACTTTATAATAATTGGAAATATTTTCTTTTAATGTTTCAATAGTTGGAGATTTAATAATAACTTGTTTTTTACTAATTTGTGGTGGTGTATATAATTTTTTGTTATAATTTTTATAATATTTTTTAAAAACTAAATCATTGTCTTTTGTCTCAATCATTTTTGAAGAAACCAATTCTTTCTCATCGTCTACTTCATTTAATAAAGCAAATGAATTATTTTTTAAAGACATTATGATATAATGATATAATATATATTATTATTTTATATCAATATTTATTCATATATAAAAACTGGAAATAAATGAATAACATTGTATATCTTCCTTATTTGTAAAATATAAATTTTCATTTACATCACATATTTTTCTAATAAAATTAAATAATTGTTCTTTATTATAAAATTCATCATCACCATTTATTAATTTTTGCATTAAAATATTATATGTTATATTTATTATTTCACTTAATGAATAATCTTTATCAATAATTAATGTTTTAATATAATCTATAGAAACTTCTAATTTATTATATTTTATAAATAATAACATTTTTTCAATTTCATTTGTAGTTGGACATAATATAACTTTAGAAACATCTTTGCATTTAATTTTATAATCTACATCATTATTCATTTTAAGAGATTGTAATATATTTAATAATTTACGTAAATCACCATTACAATAATTAATGATTAATGTAATCGCATCATTAGATATATGAATATTTTCACATACACATATTTCTTTAACATATTTTTCTAATTTATCTAATGGAATCGGTTTAAATTTTAAGATAATGCATCTTGATTGAATAGATGGACTTATTTTTTTTAAATAATTACATATCAAACAAAAACGAACTGAATCACTATAAATTTCAATTACTTTTCTTAATATTTCTTGTGCATCAATAGTCATTGAATCGATTTCGTCCATAATAATTAATTTAAATTTTAAATTAGACATATTTTGAATTAAATCTTTTGATATTGCAAATTGATTTACAATTCCTTTTATTGCATCAATACCTCTATTTTCTGAAGCATTAATAATTAATACCATATTATCATAATTATCTCCATAATATTTTTTGGCAAATGCGGTTATCATAGTTGTTTTACCAATTCCCGAATATCCTGTAAATAATAAATTAGGTAAATTTGCACACATCATATAGTTATCTAATGCTTCTTTAATTTTCTCATGATGTATAATTGTTTCTGGTAATTGAGGTCTATATTTTTCTATAAAAGGAATTTTATTCATATTGTTTATTAATTGTATTATTTTAAATAAATTATTTCAATATTGAGGTATTTTTGAATTATATTCAATAACTGTTATAAAATTATGTTGTTTTACAAATTTACCTTTAACTCTTATTCTATTTTTACAAGATATACTTTTATTTGTATATTTTACAATTTTTGATTTTTTATTCTTTTTTAATCTCCATTTTTTTATTGCTTCTTTTCTATAATTTTTTTTATCAAGTAATATTGGAAAACATTTTTGAATAAAAATAATTTCTTCTACTGTAAAAAATAAATTATACATTTTACCATTTACAATAACTATAATTATAAAATATCAATTTTTATAAATAAGAAAAAAATTATTTTTGATAAAAATGTTCATTCAAATCAATTAAATCATATGTTAATTCATTATCCACTTTTCGAATAATCCATCCAACATGTGATTGTAATTCTCCTTTATCATTTTTAAATGCCATAATAGGAGATTCACTATCATATTTTCCTACAATATGAATGGTTGGTTTTTGTCCAGTTAAATATAAAATATCATTTGACATCGTTTCAATAGATTCTTTGGCAGTTAATGATTTGAATTCTAATAAAATTTCATTTTTCATTAATTTTTTAGATACTTCTGTTTCCTTAATATAATTTTCATCATCACTTGCAATTTGTCCTGCATATTTTAAGGCATTAAAATTTTCTTCATATGTTTCATGTTGTTTTAAAATTAATTCTAATGCTTTTTCAAATGGTTCAATTACAATTTCACAAATATATTTAAGATCATCTGTATTCATTTCGTTATTATGTGTTTTTAAATATAATTTAGGATCATTTTTAATATCATCTGGTATTTTAGAAATGGCAATTAAATAAGCATTAAATTTATTTAATCTATAATATGTTTCCAAATCTTGAAATGTTCTTGAACTATCATTTTTTAACCATCCAATAGATGATTTATTAAGTGTTTCAATATTATGATTGTCTAATGATAGTTTAATATTTCTTTCAGCAATTTCATCAGGTTGTTCATCAGTTGGAGTGGAATACAAAATTCTTAACATTATATATTATATATAATTATAATTTCTTTAAATAAAAATTAAAAACCACCGTATTTATCCAATATTTCAACACTATCTACTAAAAGTATTTTAACATTTTCAATAAATAACTGAAAATAATAATACATATATTCAAATATCATATTAATATTATATAAATTTTAAATACATAATTTAAATCTTAGTAATATCAATCTCTGTATCATCATCTTCATCACCTTCTATTTCTTTTTTATCCGTTTCAAATAAAATATCATCTGCTTCTGTTTTTTCAAAATATTTACTATTCTTTTTAAATATATCAATAATATGATCTGGTGGTCTTGCAAATCCTAATATATCACATTTTTTTTTATCATCTTTTTCAGTTTCAAATGTTCTAATAGATATAATTATATAATCTCCTGATACTATTTTTTTATCTCTAACTGTTGCAATTTTATTAGATGCTCTTCCAATTCTTTCTACACAATCATGTCCTAAAACAGTAAAATGTAAATTACCTAATGCTTTAGTAACTTGTCCAAATAATTGTCCTTCATCTAATTCATCATAATATATTGCTTTTTTAACAATTTTTTTCATACCCTTGCTTTTATTGCCTCCATGAGTATTTTTAACCATTTTTAATAAGTATTTATATGATTATTTATATTTATATTATTTTATATAAAATAATTCAATTTTTATTTAAAATTGAATTTTTATAAATATTTACCTTTATAGATATATATAAATGGATTCTACTCGATTTATTCAATTATATGATTGGTGGTTTTCTAATCCAAATGTGTGGTTCAGTCCAACAGATGAAGATGATTTATTCATATCAACAAATTGGAGTGATTTATTAGAATTACAATATTTACCAGAAATGATTGAAAATTCAAAATTAGGTTTAACTTATATATTAGTGCATGATCAAATAGTTAGACATCATGTTAGAGTTTTAATTAAAAATAATATATTAAATAAAATAGAATCAAAACAAATTATTGATCAACATTTGCAAATGATTTTGCCATTTTCAATTCAATTTTATAAGAAAAATTATAAAATTTTAAATCCTAATGAATTTTGTTTTACATTATTGCCATTAAGACATTCCAATACATATGATCATTATATTTTTGTTTTACAAGAAGCTTGGAATAAAATTAAATTATATATTGAACAAGAAGAACAAGATTTTGCAATATATAGAAGATTCTTAAAAGCCACTTATGAAAGATTTGATATTACAAAAGCAAATTTATTAGAATATACTATTAACCCAAAAACAGATTTACCCTATTTCAATATGGAAAATTTTATTAATCGTTTTAAACATATTTTAGATCCAAAATGTTTACATTATACTTCCAATAATATTCATTTTAATATAGTTGATTCTATAGTTATGGCATGTAATCAAATTAAATATATAAAGGATGAATTTAAACCAATACAAATAATATTATCAATAAGTGGTGGTATTGATTCTATGATTTTATCATCGATATTAAAAAAATTATATTTTGATATAGTATTTGTTCATATCAATTATTCAAATAGAGAATATTGCAATGATGAAAAAGAAATGTTAATTTTATGGGCAAGATATTTAGATGTAAAATTATTTATTAGAGATATTACTGAAATATCAAGATCAAACTGTATGTTAAAAGATGTTGATATGCGTGATTTATATGAAAATTATACAAAAGATGTTCGTTTTAATTCCTATATACAGGCATCCAATCTTGCAGGATATACAAATCCATTAATTATATTAGGACATAATTATGATGATTGTTTAGAAAATATTTTAACAAATATTGCCAATATGAATAAATATGAAAATTTGAATGGTATGGAATTTTTAATGTCTATTCCTTTTAATCCAACAAAACAAATAGATAGTGTTAAACAATTACATTTTTGCAGACCCATTTTAAATATTTCAAAAAAACAAATTTATGAATATGCTTTATCCAATTCAATTCCATTTTTAGTGGATAGTACTCCCAAATGGTCTCAACGTGGAAAAATACGTGATATAGTAAGACCTTGTTTAGAAACTTGGGATCCAAAAATAATTAAAGGTTTAAATTCATTAACATCTATTTTGACAGAATCCTTAGATTGTGTTGATATATTAGTGAATACGTGGATTTCAAGATTAGAAAATAAATTAGAAGAAATAGATATTGGAAGAGCAATGAAATTACAAATAATTCATTTAAAATACAAATTTATTAAATTAAGTTTAAATGAATTAATATGTTCTACTATTTTTTGGAATAGATTTATAAAAATGATTGGATATACTATATCTAATAAAAGTTTAAAAACATTGATTTATAGATTTGAATTATTTAAAACAAAACAATTTTTTGAAAAACAAATAAATGAATCTATTACAGTTGAAATATCAATAGAATGTAAAATGATTTTTTGGAAAACAATAACAGATAAAATTATTATTTTATTTATAAAAAAAAATTAATTAATTTTTATATTTTTGAATCACTTATTTCAGTAAAATTTGAATATATTTCATTATAATTTGCAATATTAAAATTATTTGATCTTGTAGCATGTTCTTTTCGTATAAAATCTGATTCACGAATATGTCCTATTCCATGTGTATCATCATCACAAAAAATAGAATATAATTGTATCAACATACCTTGAATTGTTAAGGATGCATTCCATTCATCTTTATGAAATCCTGTTATGGATAAACATATTTTAACATTTATTTGAAATCGACCATTTGGTGTTAAAAACATAATATCTGGCGGTGTTGATGGGTAATCTTTACTTAAAATTATTTTACCTATATATTTTCCTCTATCATAAATTGTATCATTTTGTCCATTAATTAAAAAATAAAAATCTAACATATTTTCTGCAGATTGATATGCTTTTATATATTCTAATTGTTCTTTATGTAATTGTTCAACATCTTTCCTTAATCTTTTTTGTTGAATTCTATTAATCATTTTTAATATTGTATTTTTATTATAGTTATAATGTTATAATAATATATAATCAATTTTTATTATATAAATCAATCAGGAAAATTGGCTGGTTCTCCATCTGGTTTTATTATTCTTGTACAGGATACAAAATTTCCATATTTATCTTTATATAACCATTTACCTAATTTATCCATTATATCGGGATTGTATATATAATCGATTCGAATCATGTATAAATTTATATTTGTATTATTTGCTAACCAATAAGGAAGCATATTTGTAATCGAATTTATTAAATTAAATGGGATATTTGAATCTAAATTAATTATCTTTAATGAATCAGGTCTTTGATTTCTTAATACTAAACACATATATTCTTTCCATTCAGAAGCCCAATAATATGGATTATTTTTATCACAAACTATTTTAGCAATATCTTCTGGAATTAATGATACAATATCATTATTTGATTCTAATAATGGTATAACTGGAGAATCTGGTTGTAATTCTCGAATATATTTAATGATTTGAATGCGTGTATCGTTATATCCATTTAATAAATCAACTAATTTTCTTTGTATCATAGAATATTTATCTTTCCAATTATTATATTCTTCTCTTTGTTTTTTAATTATTTCATTATGTTTAATCCTATCTTCTAAATATTTTGTATATAATGGATTAATCTTTTGATTGTATTTATCTATTTCATTTTTATCATAATTTATTTTAGTAATATTTATTTTAACAAAATCACTAATATCACCTTTAAATATATCATTTTTCATTGTTGATTTTAAAAAATAATAAAATGTTTTTATTAAATATTCAATATTTATTTCTCCTTGAAAAGGTATTCCATTAAAATATCCCCAATCATCTGGTCCTATGAATAACTGTCCACACATTTTGGCATTAAAATATCCTGACATATATTTGGAACTATAATATTCAAAATATTTTTCAATACTAGGAATTATTTTATCATTTAATGCTAATTCAAATTTATTACTTTCACATATTTTAATTGCAGTATCTACATCCATGTTTAATCCACATAAATTAAATGAAAATGATTTGTATTCTTTTTCTATAGTTTCTTCTCCTAAATCATAACCATAAGATATAATATCTAAATCATTAAACTCCATTTTAATTTAAAATAAAATATGTCATTCTATTTTTTTTTTAATATATATAATATTACATTTATAAACCTATATAATTTTCAATTTTTTATTATATTTTTATATAAAAATTCTATTAAAAAAAATTGATTAAATAAATATATAAGATTAACAAAATATTAATTATTATAAAACAACTCTATTTAAAAATGGCAACCTCTAATTTCAAAGTAGTATGTGTAATTAAATGCAAAAAAGAAGAAGTATTACCCATTATAACAAATATTAAAACATTTAATACAAATAATCCAGGAGATAAAATTAAATATACTTACATTAAAAATATTAATTCTAAAGATGATGAACAATTTGACCATATTTATTTTAAATTAAGTAGTAGTAAATGGGTTGATTTTAAAACTATACAACCTATTTTTAGAAAATCAACATATAATAATACTACAGAATTTGTTCCAAATGAAGAAGATATTGATAGAATTAAACAAATTAGAGATAGTTTTGTTATTATAAAATATAATGAAGAAACAAAATTTTTTGAATTTTCTACAAGAACTGTTGAAAAAGCACATAACTATTTAATTAAAAAATTATTTATTGATAATAACATTCCATATGATGTTAAAAATTTAAAAAATGTTTCTCGTGTTGAGAAATATAAAAAGAATGATGAAGAAGTAGTAGAAGTAGTTGAAGAAACTGTTGAAATTTCTAAATAAAAATTTATATATTAAATAATTTTAAATTAATTTTAAATGTTTTTCTTTTAATGGTTCAATATTACATTTGAACGTCATTTGTATAGTTGATTGTGTGGCAATTTCTCTATCTGTTACCAAATTAATAGATAATCCTTTTTTACCATAACGACCACTACGTCCAATTCTATGGATATAACATTCAATATTATCTCTTCTTGGTAAATCAAAATTAATAACAAGTGATAATTGTTGAATATCAATACCTCTTGATAATAAATCAGTAGAGATTAAACATTTAAATTCACCTTTCTTAAATGATCTTAAAATTTCTAATCTTTCAATTTTAGAATTTGAACTATTAATAGTTCCAATACTATAACCTTCTTTATGTAGTTCTAATTTTAAATTATCAGAATTTTTAATTGAATTTACATATATAATAAATTGTACAAGTGGCAATGTTTTTAACATCTCCAAGATGATACCAATTTTTTCATTTTCATATTCCACTTTAATAAATGTTTGTGTAATACCATCTAATGTCATATTTTCTTTTTTAATTAAAATTTTTAATGGGTTAATCATAATCTTTTCAGATAATGATACAATATCTTTATTTAATGTTGCTGAGAATAAACAGATTTGAATTTGTTTTGGTAATTTTTGATTAATGATAACTCTTAAATCTTCTTTAAAAGTTCCTTTCAATAATTCATCACATTCATCAATAATTAATGTATTTACATTTTCAAATAATTTATTTTTTCTATTTAATAAATCTAATAATCTTCCTGGGGTTGCAATCATAATTTGTGCTGTATTTGTACCATCATCTAATTCTTTAAGATTTTGATCTCTATCAGTACCACCAACTGCATAAGAACATTTAATATTCATAAATTCACTTAAAGATGATACAACTACCAAAGTTTGATAGGCTAATTCTTGTGTGGGAGATAAAATAATACATTGTAATTTATGTAATTCTTCATTAATTTTTTGTAAACATCCAATAACAAAAGCACCTGTTTTACCAGTTCCTGATTGTGATTGAGCCAAAATTTCTTTTCCATTAATAATGGGTTGAATGGCTAATCCTTGAATTCTTGATGGTACTTCAAATCCATATGCATAAATACCTTTTAATAATGGTGTCTTAATTTCATTACCTTTATCATCCGTTAATAAATCAAAGGATAATTTTTCATTGTCTAATATTTCTTTTGAAGTCATAATATCATCTCTTTCAATTAATTCATCATTATCATCTTTTGCAAAATTAAATTTAACATTTGTATATTCATCATATTCTTCTTTTGTATATCTGTATTGTCTTTTTGGTCTGGCTTCGTGATAATTCTGTTGATCTTCCATTCTGTCTATATATATAATTTATTATTGTGTATTTAAATCAATATTTATTTATTATTTTTCGCTTATAAAATGATAAATAAATATATTCATATTTATATGAGTATATTTACTAAAAATATTAAAGATAATCATATTAAAAATTATGATATTGAAAAAATAATAAATGATTTATATAGTAAAATAATTAATAGTTTAAATGAAAAAGATATAAATAATTTTATTTCTTCATATAATGAACATGAATTAACATTAATTTATTTAACAAATTTAGCCATTTATCAAAATGTAGAATTTGATTTAAATATTTACATTAATAAAATGAAAACAAATAAAGAAATTATTAAATATGTTATGAAAAACATGAAATATCCAGAAATTAGATATATTGGAAAAAATATATCTCCCTACATTTTATATAATAAAAAATTAAAAAAAGAAGATATTGATACTGTTTTATTAATAATAAAACAAAATAATATTTTGCAAACAAAACAAAATTTAGAAAAATTTGTTGAATTAATTATTTATCGTTATGCATCAAGTAAAAACAATAAATATAGAAATTTTCATGAATTTTATATTAATAATTTTACACAAATAGATGATATGGATGATTTTAAAACATTTTTTAATGATATACCTGAAGCAACTGGTATAATATGTTATTCAGTTGATGAAAAAATTAAACCAATCCCTATAATTAATTTAAAAGATATTATTTTGTATATTCTTGAAAAAATGAATTATTCTAAAAAAAAATTAAATCAAGATAAAACAAATAGTGATATTATATATACAATTAATATTGATGATAATATTATTGATGTAATTATTGATCCAACGAAACCATCAGGTATATATCATTTAAAATATAATTTGGTAAATATTAATAATATTGAAACAAAAAATCATATTATTATTTATTTTAATACAAAAATAATTAATAATTTATCATTGCTATTAATATTTATTCATTATTTAATAATATCTTTAAAATTAATAAATTTTAAACCAAATAATATTTATGAATTAAATAATACACATGATATGGAAAATTATTTTTATGATACGTTTGTTTATTTTTTAGAATATATTAAACCACAAATAAATGTAGATAAATCATATAACAAGTATCTTGTTGATTTATTTAAATTTTATTATATGTATGCATTTTATGATTATGTATTATATGCTGATCAAACAATTGTTAAAATGTTAATAGAAGATTTACAAAATAGTTATAAAATAATTACTGATGTTTTAGATGAAATGCAACAAATGTTTAATTTTAAAAATATGGTAAATTATCCACCATTCAATGTTGGAATTGAAGATAATATTAATAATATAATTTATTATTCATTTGAAAATCCTAATTATTTTAAATTATATGATTTTGTAAAAGCTTTGATGAAAGTTTTTAATATAAAAAAAATAAATCATTTTGATAAAGTATTTTTAAAGTGTATTGATGCAAAAATAGTTTCAAATGTTATTAAAATCGAAAAATCAAAACCTGTTATAAATAAAGTTGAATGTGAATTTGGAGAAACAGATGTACATATGGATGATTATATTTTAAATATTTAGACTGTTATTAAATTATTCGTTGCTACAGTATCATTATTTTTTTTAATTCTTAAAATTTGTAATAGATCATATCTTCTATAACGACAAGATACCATTATAAATGTATAAGTTAAACATAATATAAATACCAAACCTACAATAACAAATGTTTTAAAAATTTCTTTATTCATATTATTATATATTATTATATTATTATATACTAAAAATGATATTAAATAATAATGGAAAAGATATGTTATTAATATATATATATATTAATGTTTACATTTTTTATGTTCTTTCTTTTTATGTTTTTTATTTTTATGTTTTTTTTCATAAGCATCTTGATTTATTTTTAATAAATTTTCTCCTAAACAACTTTCCCAAAATTGAGTAGTTTGTAAAAAACTATCTAACGATGCACCAGATACATTTTCTAATTTTTTACTATTATAAGTTACTTCCGTACCAGTGGCAACAACACACTCACATATACTTTTTTTAGGATTTTTAGGATCAACTACACATTTTTGATTTAAACAATTGGCCCATTTTTTAGCAGGTCCAGTATTTAAAGTATATCCTTTTTTACCGAATTCAGGACTAAAAGTACTAAATATTATTTTTTTTCCTTCTTTATCAGTATATGGTTTTAACTCTGAACAATCTTTTGTACCCATGCTACATCCATTAAAATTTTCACAATAACAAGTATATGTATTAGTTTTTTTATTAAAGACACAGTTTGCTTTAGAACACAAGGCATAGGGTTGATTACATAATTGGTAACCAGCAGGATTTGGACAAGTTTTGCATTTTTGACAGTCAGGCATTATAATATATAAATATATAATAAAAAATATGTACAACTAAATATTTACCACTAAAAATGGTAATATAAAATAATTTTAATATATGTAATTGAGTATAAAGATATATTCAAAAATGTTAATAATTAATGTATTAATATTTTAAATTATTAAATAAACCGCATTTTTACCCATAATATATAATTTTTTTATACCATTTAATTTACTTATAATAAAATTAAAAGGTGTAAAATATTTTTGTCTATATTATTATATACTAAAATTGATATTTATATAATGATAAGATTATATAAATAATAATGGAAAAGATATTTGATTCTATTGATCAAAAACATAAAATTACTGTAATACCATTAACAAATGATTCTATTCATTTTGAAATAAATAATATAAGTATTGAAGATATAAAAACATTTGCACTTTTATTAAAAGATTGTGTAGATTATATTCATAAAAATAAACATAAAAAAATTATACAAACAATTAATAAAAATGATTATGGATTATTTAGATTTAGTAATAAAATACAAGAATTAAATGATGATAATATATTTATAGAAACGAATTTAGATAAATTTATTCCAGAAATATTAAATGTATTATCTATAAATATTTTATAATTATAAATTAGTAAGTATTATATCATTAAAATGTAATTTAGAAGAATATCCATATTTAAAAATGATACATCCATAACCATAATTATCAATATATTTTTTAGTTTGTTGTTTTATACCATTTTTTATAAAATATGTATTTGCCCCATAAAAATTTTTTGCATCTATCCATTTAACTAATTTGTCATTAATATACAATTCACTTTCTATTAAAAAATCAGGTGTAGAATGAACATTATTATCTTTCATTTGTTCCTTTGTTAATTCTTCTTGTGTTTTGAATTGAACATTGTTTTTTAATAATATTTTTTCTATTTCTTTTTCAAATTTTTGTGATTCGATTAATTGATTTTTATCTTCAATACCATATATATCATATTCTTTTGCTAATAAAAATTGTGATTTATCATATTCATTCATTTTATTAGGATTTCTAAATAAATTTTTAATTTCTGTTTTAGATAATCCTCTATGTGTAAAAACAATTCTTATAATATTTATAGGAGATGCATCATATTTTTCAGATAATAATAATACATTTGAATTCACATAATCTTCAGAAATTAAAGAAGAATTTATTTTTAAATGTACATATCGAATAAGCATATTATTTTTAATATATGCATTTTTTAATGATTGACATAATTCTTCAGTTATATCTTTATATTTTTTTTTTATTTTTAAATAATCCTTATTATTTAATTTTCTAAATGGATATTTAACATTTAATAATGTTTTTGCTATATATTTTTCTATACTGATTGGTATTACTTTATTAACAAAATATATTGATTTCATATAATTATTAAATATAATTTAATATTTTAATCTTCTATTCTATCTCTATGTTT
>Ga0315284_10008710_pt1 | contig 14485 bp, 12 predicted proteins | sample YL17G09_16_MG_FD_203696 | JGI IMG/M metagenome (GOLD analysis project Ga0315284, IMG submission 203696) | Sediment microbial communities from Yellowstone Lake, YNP, Wyoming, USA - YL17G09_16 | ecosystem: Environmental > Aquatic > Freshwater > Lake > Sediment | place: USA: Wyoming | collected... | reverse complement strand
CTGATAGTAGATTTCGGTTCGCAATATAATCAGCTGATCGCCCGGAAGATACGCGAGCTGAACGTCTTCTGCGAGATAGTGCCGCCGGACATCTCGGCCGGTTCCGTAAATCCGGATGAAATAAAAGGCATAATACTATCGGGCGGCCCTGCGAGCGTATACTCAAAGCTCGCCCCGACCTGCGACAGCCGTCTATTCCGCCTCGGCATCCCGGTCCTGGGGATATGCTACGGCATGCAGCTCATGGCGAAGTCGCTCGGTGGAACGGTCGAGCGCGCCCATTCGCGGGAATACGGACGCGCTACGCTCACGATCACAGACCACCGGCTGCTCTTTAAGAACATACCGAAGAACAGCGTCACGTGGATGAGCCACGGCGACAAGGTCAAGTCTATGCCAAAGGGATTCAGGAGGGTGGGCCTTTCAAAAAATACTTCAATAGCGGCATTCGCTGACTTTCATAGAAATCTTTACGGCGTCCAGTTCCACCCGGAAGTCGCGCATACCGAGCACGGCAAGGCTATATTGAAAAATTTCGTCAAAGATATATGCCTCGCCAGGGGCGGCTGGTCGATGAAATCTTTCGTCAAAGAAACCGTTGCTGAAATAAGGCGGACGGCGGGAAACAGCAAGGTGGTGCTGGGGCTGTCCGGCGGCGTGGATTCATCGGTCGCGGCGGTGCTTATCAACAAAGCGATAGGCCACAGGCTCGCGTGCATATTTGTCGATAACGGGCTGCTTAGAAAAAACGAGGCAAGGCTCGTGCGGGAAGTATTCCAGAAGCACTTCAGGATAAATCTTAAGGTAGTCGATGCCTCCGCAGAATTCCTTTCGGCACTTTCAGGCGTAGCGGATCCCGAGAAGAAGAGGAAGATCATCGGCAGGATATTCATAAAGATATTCGACAGGGAGGCCAAAAGAATAGGCAACGTCAAATTCCTCGCCCAGGGCACTCTTTATCCGGACCTCATAGAATCGCGTTCGGCTTTCGGAGGCCCCAGCGCCACTATAAAGACGCATCACAATGTGGGCGGATTGCCGAAGAAGATGAACCTGAAACTCATTGAACCGCTTAAATTTTTATTCAAGGACGAGGTCAGGCGGGTCGGCAGAGAATTGAAAATACCCCAGGAAGTGCTCGGAAGGCATCCGTTCCCGGGCCCTGGGCTTGCCGTAAGGATAATCGGCGACGTCACTAAAGAGAGGTGCGATATATTGCGGGAGGTCGACGATAGGTTCATCCAGGTCCTGAAGAAAGAGGGGCTGTACGACAAGATATGGCAGGCGTTCGCGGTGCTTTTGCCGATAAAGTCGGTCGGCGTGATGGGGGATAAGAGAACATATGAAAACGTAGTGGCAATAAGGGCTGTTACAAGCATTGACGGCATGACGGCGGACTGGGCGAAAATTCCCTACAATGTCGTAGAGAAGATTTCGAACCGGATTATAAATGAAGTGAAGGGCGTAAACAGGGTCGTTTACGACATAAGTTCAAAACCGCCGTCGACTATAGAGTGGGAATAAAAAATAAAACCAGGGAGGTTCTACATGTTAACCACGGTTAAGGTTAATGATGAATTGGCCCATGAGATGGGCCTTTCAAAAGAGGAATTCGGCGAAATAAAAAAATTACTCGGCAGGGAGCCTAATTTCACGGAGCTCGGAGTCTTTTCCGCGATGTGGTCAGAACATTGCAGTTACAAGAATTCGAGAAGGCTTTTCAGCCTTTTTCCCACAAAGGGCAAGCAGGTCCTTGTGGGTGCCGGAGAAGAAAATAGCGGGATCGTCGATATCGGAGACGGCTTAGGGGTCGCGTTTAAGATAGAGTCGCATAATCATCCGTCGGCGGTCGAACCGTTTGAAGCATCGGCTACCGGCATAGGCGGATGCCTGAGGGATATATTTACGATGGGGGCGCGGCCTGTAGCGGGGCTGGGCGCGCTTAGATTCGGAAATCTTGACAACGAGAAGGTAAAATTTTTATTTAAAGAAGTCATCAGGGGGCTGGCCCATTACGCAAATACGGCTGAGGTAAATGCCGTGGGCGGAGATACCTACTTCGACGAAAGCTACGAAGGGAATCCTCTTGTCAACGCCTTTGTCGTCGGAATAGTCAAGAAATCGGATATCATAAAAGGCGCTGCGGAAGGGGCGGGCAATCCCGTATATTATATCGGCGGAGATACGGGTAGAGACGGCGTAGGCGGCGCGAGCTTCGCCTCAAAGGAGATCACAGAGGAGTCGAGTTCAACAAAAAACGCTGTTGCCATAGGCGATCCGGAGCTCGGTAAGCGCCTCAGGGAGGCATGCCTTGAGCTGATAGAGAAGGGGCTCGTTGTGGGCATGCAGGATATGGGCGCGGCCGGCCTTACCTGCTCTTCGTGCGAAACTGCCACGAGAAGCGGAACCGGTATCGAAATAGATGTATCTTTGATACCACAGAGAGAAAAGAAGATGACGCCTTACGAGATCCTGTTGTCGGAGTCGCAGGAGAGAATGCTCGCCATCTTAAAGAGCGGCAGGGAAGATGAAGCCCTCGGCGTGCTCAAGAAATGGAAGATAAACGCCTCTAAGATAGGCAAGGTCACGGACGACAAGATGATGAGGGTTAAAGAAAATGGTGTTGTCGTGTGCGAGATTCCGGCCGAAGCCCTTACCAAAAAAGCGCCGCTGTACAAAAGGGAAACAAAAGAACCGTCGTATCTGAAAGAGGCACAAGCGCTGAACCCAAGCTCTGTCAAAGAACCCGACGATCTCAATAAGGTCATTCTGAAACTGCTCGATTCTCCGACTATCGCGAGCAAAGCATCGGCGTATGAAAAATTTACTTTCATCGATAAGGATGAGGTGCTGGTCAATGCCGGATCGGACGCTGCCGTTATCAAAGTCAAAGGCACAAAAAAGGCCCTGGCGATAAGCGTTGATTGCAACGGCAGGTACTGCTACCTGAATCCTTTCAACGGCGCTATGATGGCGGTGGCGGAAGCGGCGAGGAATGTCGTATGCGCCGGCGGAAGACCGCTCGCCGTTACGGACGGCCTGAATTTCGGCAACCCGATGAAGCCGGAAAATTACTGGCAGTTTGAAAAATGCATCGAAGGAATATCGGCGGCCTGCAGGGCGCTCGATACACCCGTCATAAGCGGAAACGTGAGTTTCTACAATGAAAACCCGAAGGGCGCGATAGATCCGACGCCCATGATCGGGATAGTGGGCCTTATCAGCGACGCCGAAAAGCGCGTCACGCAGGATTTCAAAAAAGAAGGGGACCTGGTTGTGCTTCTGGGAGAAAACACAGCCGATCTTTCCGGAAGTGAATACCTGTATCTGGTCCACCGCATAAAGAAGGGCAATCCCCAAATAGATATGGAAAAAGAAAAGGCGGTCCAGGAGGCATGCCGTGAAGCTATAGAATCCGGGATAGTCAATTCAGCCCATGATTGTTCTGAGGGAGGCCTGGCCGTAGCGCTTGCAGAATCGTGTATTTCAAACAAAGACCGCATGTTAGGCGCTGCGATAAAGCTGGACGGCAGCATAAGAAAGGATGCCCTCCTTTTTGGGGAAACGCCATCAAGGATAATCGTTTCCGTTAATAAAAATAAGCTGTCCGTTCTTGAAGGCATAGCGAAAAAACATTCTATCCCATATAAAATCATGGGGACTGTAGAAGGGAAAAAATTGACTATTCAATGCGGCAATACAACGCTTATCGACCAAACCTTGGCGAAATTAAGCGATACTTGGAGGAACGCTATTCCGAATCGATTATCATAATAAAAAATATTCGTTTCCCGCGAAAACATAGCGTATATTATATGAAAGAGGGTGTTTCTGTCTAAAAAATCAAAATGGGTTCCTCATCTTCAAGAACGGCGTGGAATTTATTAAAAAATATTTGTAATATACGTTATTTTAGTATATATTATATCTAAAGCCAACGGAGGAGATCGGGATATGAAGACGATAGCTATCGCGAATCAGAAAGGCGGTTGCGGAAAGACCACCACGGCCATAAACCTCTCAAGCGCTTTTGCGCTTTTAGGTAAAAAAATTCTCCTGATAGATCTCGATCCCCAGTCACACGCCACTTACGGGCTTGGCGCCTCAAATCAAAATCCGGATAAAACGATGTATAATGTCCTCACCGACAACTCAGAACGAAGAAGGCTCCTGTCCGATTGCATCATGAACGTATCGAACTCTCTCGATATCGTCGTATCGAGCATACTTTTGAGCACCATCGAACAGGAGTTGAAAGACAAGGAAGACGCGGTCTCGCGGCTGCATGGCATACTCTCCGCCGGACAGCTGGATTACGATTACATCGTCATCGACTGCCCGCCGTCACTCGGATTCCTGACATTCAACGCGCTCAGGGCGGCAGATATGGTCCTGGTCCCGATAGACATGAGCGCCTTTTCGCTCATGGGCGTGGCCAAACTTCTCGGAATGCTCGAGCTTATAAAAGTAAAGATCAACCACTCGCCGAAGGTCAATGCGCTGGCAACCATATTCGACAGGCGCACCAAATACTCGCAGGTCATGCTGGACGAGATAAAGGCGCTCTTCAAAGAGCAGCTCCTTGGGACGGTCATAAGGATGAATGTCGCGTTGAAGAAGGCCGCGTCAAAAGGCATGCCGGTCACGCAGTTCGATAAAGAGTCGAACGGCGCTATAGACCATACGGCCCTGGCCAAAGAGATCTCTAAAGCGGATGAGCTGGAAGAATCCAGGAAGGTGAAGGAGGGGACCGTTCAGAAAGCGATACTTGCCATAACGACTGCATCGGCTGAATCCAAAGCGCTCCCGCAACAGCTTCCGGCTCAAACAGAAGAACCGCAGCTGATCGAGACGGTCGAATCGCTATCCAGAGAAGTCAGGTTCGTGATAGACGCGCCTGACGCCAAGGACATATATCTGGTGGGCGACTTCAACGAATGGAAGCTCGGTGACGGTAACCGTCTTTCAAGGGGCGAGAACGGCAAGTGGGAAAAGAGGATGGGCCTATCGCCGGGCAGGTATAAATATAAATTCGTCGTTGATGGCGCTTGGATAGTCGACCAGTCAAATAACGTGCGGGAAGCGAACGGTTTCGGCACGTTCGACTCGATACTTCACCTGTAATATAGCTTCGTGAAACCGCTTCCTCATGTTGCCGCATCAGGAATAATCAGCGCCCTGTCCTGGTTCTACTTCAGGTCTTTCGGATATTGTTCGATCGCATTTTTGTCAGGCTTCCTGATAGATGCGGACCATTTACTGGATTACGCGCTGTCTTATAAACTTACATTCAATGCGCGGAAGATATACGAGACTTGCGAAAAGTTGGAACTTAAGAAATTCTATCTGGTATTACATTCGCTTGAAATCGTAATTATTTTATGGGCGGCCATCTATATCTTTTCTCTGGGTAAGTTCTGGCAGGCGATTGCGCTTGGGCTAACGCAGCACATAGTGCTGGACCAGTTCACGAATCGGATGCGTCCTTTCGGGTATTTTTTCATATACAGGCTCCTCAACCGTTTCAAGAAGGAAAAGGTCTTAAGGATTTAACGGGAGTATCGCATGGCACTTAGAGGCGATTTTACAAAAGAGGATCCCTGGCGCATATTCCGGATCATGAGCGAGTTCGTTGACGGCTTCGAAGAGCTGTCTACCGTCAAAGAGGCCGTCTCGATATTCGGCTCCGCGAGGGCGTCAAGGACGAGCAAATACTACAAAATAGCGGAAGAGACTGCCGAACGGCTCGTAAAGAGCGGCTATGCCGTCATAACGGGCGCAGGCCCCGGCATAATGGAAGCCGCCAATAAAGGCGCGAAGCGCGCAGGGGGCGAGTCGATAGGGCTCAATATACTGATACCGATAATGCAGAAACCGAACAAGTACATAACGCGTCTTTTGGAATTCAAATACTTCTTTTGCAGGAAAGTCATGTTCGCCAAATATTCCAAAGCGCTCATAGCTTTTCCCGGAGGATTCGGCACGATGGATGAATTCTTTGAGGCGATAACGCTCGTTCAAACCAGAAGAATAGACCCGTTCCCGATCATACTGGTGGGCAATGAATACTGGAAGGGGATGATGCACTGGATGGAGCATACTTTATTGCCGGCCAAGACGATCGATAGATCCGACCTGAAGATCTTCACTATAGTGGACACCCCGCAAGAGGTTGTATCCGCAATAAATAAATTCTACAGGAAATAACCTGCAGCGCATGCCTGGCGAAGAGCATAAAAAAAGGATGGCAACAGCACTTTGCAGGTAACGAGTACCTTAAGGCCCGAGAACGGGTCACTCTAGGCTGTTGTCATCCATACATAGTATACCTGACGATTGCCGAAAAAGCAAGGGCTGCATGAACCTTGTTCCCCGCTAACTCGCGGCTTAACCTCGAAGGTTGCCGCTTAGTATGCCATAGGCGGCAACCTTCGAGGTTGGCAAGCTAGAAGTCTTTATGGTAAAATAAATAACCATGCATAACGACTACGACATAATCGTGATAGGCGGAGGACACGCCGGCTGCGAGGCCAGCCTGGCGGCGGCCGGGATGGGCTCGCGGGTGCTTCTCTTGACCATGAGCGCCGATACTATAGGCGCGCTCTCGTGCAATCCTGCGATAGGCGGGCTCGCGAAAGGGCAGCTCGTGAAAGAGGTAGATTCGCTCGGCGGATGGATGGCGAGAGCGGCCGATGCGACCGCCATACAGTTCCGCCTCCTCAATACGCGCAAAGGCCCGGCCGTCAGGTCGTCCAGGGCCCAGGTAGACAGGCATGCCTACCGCTCCTACATGAAGGCCGTGATCGACGCCCAAACCGGCCTCGATGTAAGGGAAGGCATGGCCGAAGAAATACTGACCGGGAACGGCTCCGTATCCGGCGTCAGGACATCGCTCGGCGAGACCTACCGGGCCAGGCGCCTCGTCGTAACTACCGGAACTTTCCTGAACGGCCTGATACACATAGGCCTCGAACATTTCCCGGGCGGCAGGATAGGGGAGAAGGATTCGCAGGGGCTATCCAGCTCATTGCGCGGTCTGGGATTACGCATGGGCCGTTTGAAGACCGGGACCTGCGCCAGGATAGACGGAAAGACGATAGACTTTGAAAGGCTCTCCGAACAGCGCGGCGATAATGAAATTATACCTTTTTCGTTCCGGACAAGGAAGGCCTGCCGGAACCTTCTGCCTTGCTATATAACCTACACGAACAAAAAGACGCATGATATCATACGCTCCAACCTGGACCGCTCTCCGCTATTTACCGGCGTGATAAAAGGAACCGGGGTCCGTTATTGCCCGTCCATCGAAGACAAGATATACCGTTTCCCGGAACGCGACAGGCACCACATATTCCTTGAGCCGGAGGGGCTCAATACAACAGAATATTACCCTAACGGCATATCGACCAGCATGCCTGTAGATGTCCAGGAAAAGATCGTCAACTCGATAGACGGCCTAGAGAATGCCAAGATAACGAGGCCCGGATACGGCATAGAATACGACTATGCCGATCCTACACAGTTATATCCTACGCTGGAAACTAAAGCGGTCCCGGGGCTATACCTGGCCGGACAGATCAACGGAACGACCGGATATGAAGAGGCCGCGTCACTCGGGCTCATGGCAGGCATAAATGCCGCATTGAAGACCAAAGGAAAAGAACCGCTCGTCCTGGACCGCTCTCAAGGTTATATAGGAGTGCTCATAGACGATCTCGTGACCAAGGGCACCAGCGAGCCCTATAGGATGTTCACTTCGCGCGTCGAATACCGGCTGCTGCTCCGGGAAGACAATGCCGATACAAGGCTCGTCGGGCTCGGATACAGGACAGGCACGGTCGACGAAACTCATTACAATGAAACGATGAAAAAGCGCGAACGCATCAAAAACGAAATAAATCGCCTTAAGGAAAGGGGCTTCGAAAAGATATTGCGAAGGCCCGGCACATCCTACGAAGAGATGGTCTCGACCGAAGGAGGCCTCCGGCTTACAAAAGAGGAGGCCCGGTCCGTCGAGATAGAGATAAAGTATGAGGGTTTCATCCAAAGGCAGCTTGGCGAGATCGGCCGCATGGCTAAAATAGAGAAGATAAAGATACCGGATGGCCTGGCTTACATGAGCATACCGGGACTCTCGTCAGAGATAAAAGAAAAGCTGTCGAGTGTCAGGCCGCTCAATCTCGGACAGGCTTCCAGGGTCTCCGGGGTTACCCCCGCGGCGATATCGATACTCATGGTCTACATAGAGAAACTACGGCGAGAGACGAGCTGATGGCCGCTCTATATAACGACTACGCTACATATCTGAAATCTAAATACGGATGCCGGGTCTACAGGATAGGGCTGGATGCCGGTTTTTCATGCCCGAACCGCGACGGCACGAAAGGACTGAACGGCTGTCTTTATTGCAACGAAAACGGATCGCGCTCACCTTATGCCAAGGCAGGCGCAAGCGTAACCGAACAGCTCCGAACGCGGATCGAATTCCTTAAAAATTCCAAAGGCGCCGAAAAATTCATAGCATACTTTCAGGCGTTCACGAACACTTATGCGAGCGTAGAAAAGTTAAAAGCGCTATACGACTGCGTCCTGCCGTTCAATGATATAGTAGGCATTTCGATAGGCACACGGCCGGATACGGTAGGCCGCGAAAAACTGGAACTGATATCTTCATATCAGAAGCGATACGAGGTTTGGATAGAATACGGCCTGCAGTCGGTCCACAATAAGACGCTCAGGAAGATCAACAGGGCCCACACTTTTGAAGATTTTAAATCAGCGCTTGCGCTTACAAGGCGATCCGGGATCCTGACGTGCTGCCACGTCATACTGGGCCTGCCGGGCGAGACAAAAGACGATATGATGAAGACGGCGAAAACGCTCACAGATCTCAAAATAGACGCCGTAAAGATACACCTTCTGCATGTATTAAAGGGCAGCGCGCTGGAGAAATTATACAAAGCCGGTTTGGTCAGGCTGATGGAAGAGGCCGAATACGTTGAGCTTGTGTGCGATTTCCTGGAGAACCTGTCACCCAAAATAATAGTCCAGAGGCTTACGGGCCAGGGGGACAGGTCAAGCCACATAGCGCCCGCCTGGGCCATGGATAAACATAATACGATAAACAGAGTGGGGGAGACCTTAAAAAGAAGGGGGACCTGCCAAGGGTACCGCTCTCTCGCAGCAGCTTCTATATCTTAGTGCCCGATTTTATAACGGCGTTCTTGGGTATTATAACTATCCCATCCCTTATGAAGTAATTCTCTCCGTCAAAATTCTTGATGCCCTTGGCATTCCGTATCGTCACATTCTTCCCGATGCGCGCGTTCTTATCTATGATCGCCTTGTCGATCGACGCGCCGTCACCGATGCCTATATGGACCGGATTTTTAGCACCCGCGCCTTCGTAATAGTCCGCGCCCATAAGGACGGAACGGGAGATGCGGCAGCCTTTTCCTATTATGGAACGCAATCCCACTACGGAGCCGTCTATCTCGGCTTCATGGATAATCGACCCTTCGGCGACCAGAGAGTTCTCGATCTTGCAGTTAAGGATCCTGGCCGAGGGCAGGAACCTCGGCCTGGTAAATACAGTGCCGCTGTGTATGAAATAAAACTGAGGTTTTGATAACGCCATCTCCATATTTACATCGTAGAAAGATTTTATCGTCCCGACGTCTTTCCAGTAACCGTTATATACATAACCATATCCTTTCAAACTCTTCACGCAATGCGGTATGACCTCTTTGCCGAAATCGGCGTCGTTGCCGGAAAGCGCCTCCAAAAGCGCCTTTGAGTTGAAGATATACACGCCCATGGATGCGAGACAATATCTCTTCGAAGCGTCATGGCCAAAGAACGTCTTCCTAGTATTTATTATATAGCCGCTTAGGTCCGCGGCGGTCTTCGGCTTCTCCTTGAACCCCACGATCTTTCCTTCCCGCGACAGTTTCAATACCCCGAACTCGTGCGATTCGTCCTCGCGCACGGGTATTACGGAGACCGTAAAATCCGCTTTTTTTTCGCGGTGGTAATCTATAAACTCCTTGTAATCCATGTCGTATAAGTGGTCGCCCGACAGCACCAGTATCTCCTCGGAGCCCTTAAGGTCGAGATGCAGGATATTCCTTCTAACAGCATCGGCGGTGCCCTGAAACCAGTTCGTATTGTCTACGGTCTGCTCCGCGGCAAGTATACGCACGAATGCCCTCGAGAAATAGTCGAACCTGTATGTGTTATTAATGTGGTTATTCAGCGACTCGGAGTTGAATTGGGTCAGGACGTAGATGTTCTTTATACCTGAATGCAGGCAATTAGATACAGGTATGTCTATAAGCCTGTACTTTCCGCCTATAGGAACTGCCGGCTTGGAGCGGTACATCGTGAGCGGGAAGAGCCTTTTGCCCTGGCCGCCGCCGAGGATCAACGCGATGACTTTTTGCATTATATTTGCCTTTCTTTGGTTTATAGATAAGTATATCACAAGAATCCCCAAAGACAAGGCCTCGAACTTGACATATCTTGCGGCCGGTGATATCATCTATCTGATGCATAAGTATAAACTTCAATTCAGGATAACTATCCTCATAGCGGGGTTGTCCCTTCTTTTCATATCCATCTTCACATCTATCCAGCTGAATAACCACATCGAGCGGTTAAATTCCTATAACCGGTATCGAGCCCGCGTAGGCACGATCATAGTAAAGACCACCCTGGAAATGCTGCAGAAGGGGATGGATACGGAAGAGGCCGTGCCTGCCATATTCACCGCCGCAGTCGAGTCTTTCGCCAAGGAGGGGATAGCGGACAGGATATCGGTAATGTCGATGGACGGCAATGCCATAGCGACCAATGATCCTATGGTAAAGGAATTCGGAGAACCGAAGGAAGATATCAACACCTATTTTCGTCTTTCAAAAACCGCGGAGGGGGGAGAGTGGTTCTACTCGACCATCAACAACAATACGAAGATGATAGACATCTTTATCCCGATAACGGGAACTTCCGCAGTAAGTTATATAGCAAAATTATCGTTCTCGATAGCTAACATCACGAAGGCCATGACGGATATCCTGATACCGATAGGGCTGACATCCATAGCCGTGATCCTGGGAAACCTCTTCCTCGGCTTCGTCCTTTTAAGGACGGTGGTCAGGCCGATACAGATGCTGAACAGGGCTACAAAAGAGATCGCGTCAGGCAACCTGGACCTTAATGTCAAGATAAACACTCATGATGAGATACAGGAACTGGGCGACACCTTCAACATGATGACTATAGCTCTCAAGAAGATGAAGGAAAAGGCCGAGAACGCGAACCCCCTCACAAAACTGCCTGGAAATACCGTGATTAGAGAAGAGGTGGAGAAGAGAATAAGGGGTAACGAAAAGTTCGTGGCAATACATATAGACTTGGACAATTTCAAAGTATATAATGACCATTACGGCATAGGGAAGGGTGATGAAATTATAAAGTTCACGTCATCTGTCCTGCACGATGCCATAAAGGCAAAAGGCGCTCCGGGCGACTTTATAGGCCATGAAGGCGGCGATGACTTCTTCCTTATAACAAGGCCGGATAAGGCCGATGCCGTGGCTCAGGAGATAATATCGGAGTTCGATTCTAAGATAAGAAGCTTTTATACAAAAGAAGACATCGAGGCCGGATATATACTGGAAAAATCGCGCCGCGGAGATATGGTAAAATTTCCCATCATGACCATATCGCTGGCGGGCGTGACCAACCAAAATAGGGCTATATCCAGCTATGGAGAGCTCACGAACATCGCCGTAGCGGTCAAATCCAAGGTAAAACAGATACAAAAAAGCACCTTCTTATTAGACCGCAGAATCCAATAGGGGGGGGTACGTGACCTCTAAAAACACCGGTTTTACGCTCATAGAGCTTATCATAGTCGTGATAATAATAGGCATCCTCGCCACGATCGCAGCGCCCATGATGAGTGGGCTGCAAGAGAAGGCAATAAGGACGGAGGCCATTGCCGCGCTTGGGACAATAAGAACCGCGCAGCGCGCTTATCGCGTGGAGTATGGCAATTATGTTACGGTAAGAAACTTTTGCATTCCTAATCCGTTAATATCCCCCGGAGCGTTAAATGGCACGTATTTCAGCGAGAATTGTTATATGATAGGCGATGTGGATGGTGAGCTTTTGGATGCGTATAGAGCGACCAACGACCATGTTCTTCTTGATCTTTACTTAAGTGAGGTGGGCAGTACTACAGGCCTGATAGTGTGCTATTCCTCAAAATCAACCGCACCCGCACCCCGGGCTGATAAGGCAATAAATCTAAAAAATTTTTATATGTCCCAAACAAACGGATATATATTTGAAACCGACGCAAGGATAATTTAAGAGTAATACGTCGTCATTACGAGGAGCCCTTTGTCAGGCCTTAGGGCGACGAAGTAATCTCAGAGCTCGGGATATAAGTCTTTTAAGGTAGGGTTCGTAGATTTGATCAAGGCTATTTTTTTCTTTCTATTACATCGCCGTAGCGGTCAAATCCAAGGTAAAACAGATACAAAAAGCACCTTCTTACTTGATCGCCGGGCCCAATAAAAAAGGGGGGAGCATGATCTCTAAAAACACCGGTTTTACGCTCATAGAGCTTATCATAGTCTTGATAATAATAGGCATACTCGCCACGATCACAGCGCCCATGATGAGCGGGATGCAAGAGAAGGCAATAAAGACGGAGGCCATTACCGCACTTGGAGTAATAAGAGATGCGCAGCGCGCTTATTATGTGGAATATGGTAGCTACGCTTATGTAACCAATTTCGGCGTTACTAATCAATTAAGTATGTATCTACCTCCCAAGGCACTAAACGGCCGTTATTTTAGCGAGAATTGCTACAAGAGCAGTAATATCGATGCGCAGACTTTAGCAAATTGGTTAGCGGCTCAAACAGATACGCAAGACCTTCTATTAATATTGCATTTATACAATCAAAACAACGTGGCAGCATGCTTTTCATCACAGTCTACAGCACCCTCAAAAGATAAAGTGCTCAATTTTAAAAATATTTACATGGCCAATAACGTTACATTTGAAAGCCAAGGCACTTTACCCATTTGATGCGCGCACAAGCACCCTCCAGAAAATCATCCGATAATCAAAAGTTTTGCTTATCCACAGGAATTCCGCATATCTTCATAACACATTGATATCCAAAGCATTACATCTATATTCCCCTATATGTCTAGTTAACATAAGATATATTATAATGCCTTGCATAGCACTCTTCAAGCTAGATTTACATCGTCTGTAGGGGTTATTTTTGGGGGGTTGTTTTTAAGGCTTGCTCTAAAACGGCTCGAAACCACTCTGCTAGCGACCAATAGCCTAATTTTTTATAATCAACTTCGTGCACAGCTTTATACATACGCTCGGGAACCCTTATGGTTATTTGAGTATACCCTATATATTCTTTCCTTAATTCATCCGGCCGTCTTGGGCTCATTTTTTACATCCTCCGCTTCATTATCTTTATTAAAACCCATCAGAAATTTGTTATATTTACGCGCTAAAAACAGCTTATTATTCATTGTATTTTCATTATAAAACAGCTTAAATAATTTGATACTATCCTCGTGGGCATATCTTATCATGTACGATATCGCATTCTTTGTCTTTTGTTGATAAATGCTTCTTTTCGGCATGCCAAGCGTCCTTAGCCTTGATTCAAGCGTTTCTATAAAATTCTTGGAGCCACTTACAAAGCTTGCCCTAAGAGGAAAATCAGGGCTTCTTTTTTCGAAAAACACAGATCCATCTCCGTCAAAAACTCCCCTTATAAAATCAATTAAAAATGCATCCGGGACATCGGGAAAATTAATGGCCAGGCTCTTATTAGGGAATATTCCTAACCTGCTTAGATCCTCGATTAATGATTGCCTTGAAAAAGTAAAACTATACAACCCTTCCTGGTGGCCATAGTATTTTATTGCATGTTTCGAACCCATGACCTTTTTGACAGTTTCCAGCAGGTCTTTGTCGTTAACACAGAGCGCTATGGTGCCGGATCTGGAAATGCTGCCGTCGGTGGCAACGAGCCCCAAGACATACGCCATTTCCGACGACCAATTACTGAAAAAATTATCTTTTATATCAAAAAAACCTTGCGGAACTTTACCTTTTTTCTGGGCCTCCAATCTGGCCTCAGACCTGCTGCGCCTTGTCAGCCCCAAGGACCCGCAGTATTTCCATACGGCAACCCTGGATGCGCCATATAATCGCGCTATGTCTTCAAGCGACCTCTTCTCTACCTGATATAGCCTGCGCAGTTCCTCTTCTTTTAGTCTTGATCTTAATCCTTTAGCCATGATACAAATATAACATAGAATACGCAGGACGTCAATGTTAACTTATGACGTCTATAGGAACGCTCCCAGAATTGGTATGCTATTCGGGACCGGGATCGAGCTTGGGATCGGGATACTGGCGCACCCCGTCAAAGAT
>Ga0315284_10008707_pt1 | contig 14487 bp, 23 predicted proteins | sample YL17G09_16_MG_FD_203696 | JGI IMG/M metagenome (GOLD analysis project Ga0315284, IMG submission 203696) | Sediment microbial communities from Yellowstone Lake, YNP, Wyoming, USA - YL17G09_16 | ecosystem: Environmental > Aquatic > Freshwater > Lake > Sediment | place: USA: Wyoming | collected... | reverse complement strand
TCTCACCTTGAACAGGCGCTCGCCATGTCCCTGTTCGAGGGTGATGTGGAGAAGGACTTGAAGGGTGCGCCCATCGCCTACCACACAGACGTGACCATCTGGGCCGGTAACCAGATCATGAATTTCAGCCTCAGTGGAGGACTCTTCAGGCGATTCTTCCAAGTCTTCTGGACTCCACGTTTGAGTGAAGCCCAAGAGATGGAGGACGCGGTGTGGGATGGGGATAATGTCCCCTTTAACCACACTCGCTTGGTGAACTACCGTATGGAACTCGACCGTATGACTACTCGTTTGAAGGGTGTCACTAAGGTCCAGTACTCAGATGATTTCCGCAAGTCCCTCCACGGCGTACCCCACTTCGAGAAGAGTCTCTACAAGTGCTTCGCCCTCGGCTATACAGTGATGAGTGACACCAACCTAGGCCCGCACCTTATCATTGAGTGCCCCCGAGAACTCAACGAACTCATTAACACCGCCATCATCTGGCGTAAACAGTTGTTGGCTGACCCGAAGGGCTACCAAGTAGAATCACTGTTGTATGATCTTGGTGCGGCTGATGAGGATGTAGCTTGGGCTGACGTCCGTGATAAGAACCTACTCTTCTCAGTATCGTTTGAGGAGACCGACCAGATACTTAAAACCCTACTCTTATCAGGTAGGGTGAAGTACACCACATCAGGTAGAAAACTGAGGTTAGCCTAAAGTGTTAGAAGATAATGCGATTGAAGCTATAATCCGAGAGTATTACCGTGCCCGTGACATCTACGGCCCTTTCAGATCCGCCCACGAAGGCTACGCCATACTCCACGAAGAACTAGACGAGTTATGGGACGCCGTCAAAATGAAAAACAACCAGAGTGTAGACTACAAGGGACGTCTACGTACAGAGGCAATGGAAGAGGAAGTGATACAGGTTGGAGCTATGGCTCTGCGCTTCCTCGTTGACATATGTGAGCGTGATATTGAATGAGTGAAGGATGTGTAATTACCACAGTGTACATCTACAACAGGCAACTGGTGTGGATGGAAGAGAAAAAGAAGAATCGTTCAGAATTTATCAGGCATGCCATTGACATCGCTATAGACGAAGAGTCGGGCAGTGAACGACAACTGAACAGCCTCATTAAGAGGAAGGCTGACCTCACCGTTGAGATGCAGCGCATCGATGAGGATATAGGTAAACTATCCTACGCCAAATCTCAGGCCGACGTTGAGTCTATGAGGAGGGATATCAAATCCTCCATCATCCGCGAGATAAGGTTTGGGTGTGGGGCTAACCACGATAAACTGGTGGCTTACCTCACCGATGTGGCGGGCTATGACCCCGTTGACCTTGCAGCAGTTGATTATGAATCCCTTATACGTGAGGGCATTAAGGAATGTTTAGGGTTGAGTAGTTTTGAGTAAACCTAAGGTTAAGCCAAAGAGAAACATACGCGTCCTGAAAGCAACGGATGACCCCATCGTCGTACTTCTACGCCACCGCGATGAAGCCCGCCAGATGGCTGAGAAGAGCCATGACTGGGACTGCAAAGTCCCCTACCGAATGGAGATCCACCGCACCCACATCATACTAGACACCATGGAACAGGGACGCCATTATCCGTGGGAAGCTAAGCCCCGTGTGCGAACCTTCTGGTTCACCGACATCATCCAACTCAACGAGACCATGAAGCGCATCCACGAAGGCTCCTTCTGCGAAGACTCTATAAGTCCACATGATTCACCTAAGGTGAATGCATCACCTAAACACGGAGGATCTACTCATGGACGAACCCACCGTTCTGAACGATGATCAGCTATCCCGCCTTAGACGCATATGGACCACTGAGATAGGTCGCTGTGGCCGCAACTCTCAGCACCGCATACTTAACACCGTCCCTCCGCTTCAGAAACATTTCACCTCAGTGGAGGGTTCAATGGTTCATCTCGCCATAGAGCAGTCCCTCAAGGGCGTTGACGAGAATCTGCCCCTCGACGATTACCCTCAGTATAAGCCTCGGTTGATGGAGGAGTTGCCCTCCCTGATGGAGAAGGCTCGCATCTGGAAGGAGACCACCAAAATCGACCTCAGCGAGGCTGAGAGTGAGGTTAAGTTCGAGATGCCTATAGGGTTAGGCTACACTCTCGTCCGAAGCATCGACATCCTTACCCCCGAGTGGATCATCGACATCAAAAAGGGTAAGAAGGTTCAAACCGAGAGCCGCTACGATGTCTTAATCTCTAAGAAGATGGTGGAGAGTGCAGGTGAGGGCCCCCGCAAGATGATGATTGTGTTGCTGGGTAACGATACCCCAGTCGAGTACGAGATGTATGGTAAGGGTAAGCGCACCAGCGAGGAGGTTGACATGAACTTCATCGAGTTGGGTATACAGAATGTTCTGCTTGAACGCGAGATGATTCGCACAGGGAAACAGGTTCCCTGTAAGATAGATTTCTTGTGTGGCTTCTGCGAGTACCGCCACCTATGTAATGGGGTTTGATTATGGTAACTAAAACTTTCTGCGATAAATGTCACGACATGATATGCGTTGGCCCAATGACAAACGATACAGAGGGCGGGCGATTTCACATAACTCATGGAAGCGTTGGTAGGGAAGAATTCATCGAGCTATGCCACAAATGCGCCGATTATATAAGAGGTGAAATATTCACTGTCCGCTCTTGAAATTACCCTGACGCTGCCCTACTGGTCACGCCACAACAACAACCCGTGGGGCGTCATCTGTCACAACGACAAGTGCAAGAAGCATCTCAAAGTGAATGAACGTGCTGTGTCCATCAGGGTAAACAACAATGGACACCACAGAGCTTTATATTGTGTTGAATGTGCGAAAAGGCTGTGTATAATATAATGTACCTAATAAAAATAAGAACAAAAGACGACGCAGCGATGACCCCGACTGAGAAAAGCCTGTTGTACAGTAAGATGTGGCGGTTCTTTGAGGATGTTTGCATGGAGCCCATAGAGATTGATATCAAGTGGGCTGAGCCGCCGCCTGAGAGGGAGGTGCATGGGAAGTGATTGAGCCGGAGCCTTTCTCTCCGCCGTATTGGAAGACTCGATGCCTAAAAGCCGAGGCTGAGGTCGATGAGCTTAGGGCTCAGGTGAAGGGTTGGGAGGATTGGGCGGATAAGCACTGTGTTCTGTGGCGCGCCGAGGATGTTAAACGGTTCGCCGAGATTGACAGTCGACCTGTAACTGCTGAAGAGAGAGAGTATTCTAGGAAGGCGTTAGAGACATATAGAGCTGTGATGAAGCGCAGTAAACCCATATCTGATTTAGTTGAGAAAGACTCAAGCATATATGAAAAGAGCTTCGTTGAAACATATCCTACGCGCACAGCGGATTACTCGCCAGATAAATGTTGTAACGAAAATACTACGCTTCGATTGGATTGTTTCAACTCTGAACAGCGTGCTTTGAAGGCTGAAGCTGAAGTCAAGACACTCAAAGATGATTTAAAGGCTCAAGAAGAAATGTATGCGATTGCTTGCCGAAAGATACTTGATGAGAAATGCCTCAGAGCAGATGTCACAGATAGGGCTGAGAAGGCTGAAGCTGAAGTCAAGACACTCCGAGATGAATGTAATACCTGTCAAATGCACAACCCAACGCTTCAAGTTAGAAAACAGAGGCTAACGATAGCTAACCTTGAAGCTGAAGCAAAGACGCTCCGAGAATCTAATGATACTTTGAAGCTGATTAATACCGATAACATAGGGATTCGAGATGAACTGGATGACGCTGAGGCTACTCTGGAACGGGTGAAAGGTTGGATAGATTCTGTTATACCATCTCTTTTACCCAACGATGAAATGATACATTTACACATAACTGATATAATGTTGCTTGAGTCTGCGGTGAAAGGTGAACCCTGATGCCAACGATACAAGTAAAGAAGGAGTGGGGTAGTCTACTAGGGAAGTTTGGTTGCACCCTAGATTTAGGGGTAAGCTACGTCTACGAGAAACAGTTTGTGGAAACATTCCTTCATGACCCAACGGAGTATCTTGATATAGATGTTGAAAGAGCCAACGAAATATTGGTAAGGATGAGAACGAATGGAAAGATTTGGGTGGAGATGAATAAATGAATAAAGTAGAACTCTTAGAGAAGATGGGTAAACTGCCGCCAAATGATAAGGATTATACGGCTAAGCCTGACTGCGATATGGTCGACACCGACCTATGCAAACACTACCAGAAGAAACCAGAGTGCCACTACTATTCTACTCACTACGTAAAATGCACAAGAGGAAACCCCCATGAGCCGCCTACATAGGGCGCTTACGGTGTTCTGCCTCGGGCGTCTCCTCGATGAGCTCACCACCCAATACGGGTTAACCCGCGGCTTCACCGAGGCTAACCCCTACGTTAACGTGGGGCTAGGCATGCCTCTGGTTACACTGATCTTCTTAACCTACGACTTTTACCTGCCCACCCTCAGAGTGTACAACTCGCTACTGTATAGCATATCAATCACAGTGTGGGCAGCCGTCGCTAACAACCTGTGGGTCCTCACGGGACATGAGGCTCTGCCAATGCTAGAGTCCACGCTGTGCCTCTTCGTAGGGTCGCTGCTTGTTCTTTTTTTTAATAAAATTAATATAGATTTTAACTCGGATATAATATAGGTGAATGTGGCATGAAATCCTTTACTCTATATAGGGATGGATACGTTACGCATTCAAGGTGCTGGCTATGCGTTAAATTTCCATATGAGGAGAAGAGTTTCTATTGCGCCGAAAGGGGTAAAGTGGTGTGGAAAACAACGGGTTTAAGAAATTACTGTTTTAATCCGATTGACGACGTCGAGTATATTCGCAGAATCAATTACAGTAAAGAGAAATTGCATAAACAGGTTCTCCATCATAAAAAATTGTTCAGGTTAAGGCATTTAGATCATATAAATGAGTATATGAAAAAATGGAGAGAAGATAATCGTGAGCTTCTGTTAGCTGGTAAAAAGGATCATTATAACCGTAATAAAGAGAGGTATAGGGAGAACGCTAGAAGGTGGGAGAAGAGTAACCCCGATAAGGTAAGGGAGTATAACGCCATCAAAGCGGTGTTGCGTTCCCTCGACCCCGTTCAATGTGAGATATCCATCATTAGAACATACAGGAAGAGGGAGGAGATAGCAAAAGCTAAAGCCTCCAAAACCTAGCGTTAATCATGCCTCATGTAGGTCGCTGTGTATTAAAAATATTGACCCCTAAAGGTAGGGGAAGAACAATCCCCACATCAGGGTCGAGAAATTACCGTATAAACTCAGCGGTGAAATTAATTGCTTACCCAATAAGGCCGTACAGGTTCAGCCACTGGATTATAGATAATGTTTTAACTGTAACATCCAACATTTACGTGATCACCATGTCTGTTAACCATACAGTGAAAGCAGTGTTCGTGAAGGGATACTCCGTTGATGTAACCATAGATCCGGCGGGGGCAGGAACCGTATCAAAGACCCCTGATAAGCCCCTTTATGAGGCTGGCGAGGTGGTGACGTTGACGGCTACTCCATCCCCCGGCTACATAGAGAAGGGGTGGACTGAGAATGGTGTTGTAAAACCCGTCGGCCCCCTAGTTATAACTATTTAGCCTCCACTGAGGTAACATCGGTGGTATGACGGGTACTGGGAAGCCTTTAGAGAGTGAACTATCACGGGGTCTACGCTTCTACGAGCAGTCTCACCATGACATATGGTATATGAGGTGGCCCGACTTCCAAGACTTCCGTGGGGCAGGTGCAACCAAGTATATTCCCCCTAAAGCGCCCTCCGATTTCGTGGCACTCTATAAGGGACACTTCTACGGTGTCGAGTGCAAGTCCACCCGCTCTAAACGGTTTGTGATGACGTGGCTCAAGGACCACCAGAAGGTCTCGTTGATCAAGATCAAGAAGGCTGGGGGTGTGGGCGTCATACTGCTGAGCACCCGTGATAGGCAGAGGGCTAAGGTCCGATGCGCCTTCATCGACATAGACGACTACCTCAACCTTGAGGCTGTCCATATCATAAAGGGTAAAGCCTCCATCGACGTGGAGGAGCTTATGAGGATTGGCGTCAAGTTGCCGAGGCTGCTCGTAGCGCTTGAGGGCAACAAGACGAAGCAGGTGGCGTGGGACCTCAGCCCACTGTTTAATTCACCCATATCAAAGTACGTTTAAGGGATGTTAAGAGACATGAAATATGAATGTGTAGAGATGGATATACTGCCCGAGTGGGTCACTGAGGCTAAGCTCCGTTGCGAGAAGATGGGTGTACTTGGAAATAGTATTACTGAGGGTGAGGGTAATACCGCCGGTTTCATAGGAGAGATTGCCACTCATGTTTACCTCAGTGGGTCCACGTTGGAGTCAACGTTGGACTACGATGTGATATACCGTGGTCACCTCATTGATGTCAAGACGAAGAGGACCACCCGTCCTTTCATTAATGGCTCATTTGATGCCTCCATAGCCCATCACAACCCCCGTCAAAAGTGCCACCTCTACGCCTTTACTCGTGTAAATGAGGAGGCGGAGAAGGTGTGGTTGGCTGGATGGATGGGTAAACTGGACTATTTCGACCTCGCTGAGTACCACCGAAAAGGCGATATAATAGGTACGAATAACTTTACAGTGAAGTCCAACTGTTACAACCTTCCCTATGCCCTACTGCATCCAATGGGGGAACTCCTTAGTGTCCCTCAATTTAGATCCAACTGCGTCTAACAAAATGCTTTGGCCCAACAATAAGAATCCACCGGGACTCATTTTTACCGATAGGAATAAGGAAACTCAGACTCCACCCACCCTCTTCTGCGACTACACCGCGTTGCCCTTCAGGGACAACATCTTTGAAACGGTGTTCTATGATCCACCTCACGCCGCACGCAACAAAATCTCAAGGTCGTATCAGCACCAGAACCCTGCCGCATGGTCGTACTATGGGTGGGACATCACCCCCAAACAACTACGGGAAGGCATACGGGGAGCATCGAAGGAGTTCCTCCGTGTTGCGAAGAGGGTGTGTTTGAAGTGGTCAGAGGTTGACTACGGGGAGGCGTGGATACTGGGCATGATGAGAGAGTGGAAGCCCGTATACAAGAAGATTTTGAAGTACAGTAGAATCGAAAAGATCCCATCGTACTGGATCACAATGGTGAAGAAAACAATTGAGGATGAAAAACTTTATAGTATTGAGAAGGGTGAGAGTGATTGGGGGCTACTACGACCTGTCCAACTCGTTAAGATCGGTATCAGCAACAACAAAAGAGACAATGACGAATTGGTCGAAGATGCTTCTAGAGAAAAGCATCCCATCCTACGTGCCACTGATCGAGATGGTTCAGATGACGGAGCTGATGGAGTTACAGCAGAAGGCAATCCTAAACATGTATCCAAACCCCGGAGCAAGCCTAAGAGGAGCAACGCCACCGCCCGCACAACAACTCTCGATATCTAATTCATATGTGGCTTGTTACCTGTCGAACATGATTGGTTGTCATGTATCAAATCTAGACATAATCTCTATGGAGGACGACCTTCCACACGACGTGATTGTTGTTGAGTGTAGGGTAAATCCAGAGATAAATATGTGGAAGCATATACGGGATAACTCCAGTATGTATGAGCATGTGGAACTCAACATGGAGAGAGGGGGAATGTCCACGTTGAAGGCAACCATACCTATGAGAAGCATATGGGCAACCCACTATGAAGGGGTGTTTGTGGACGAGCCCATCTACGTGGAGCCCACAGATGAGGAAGAGATGAGGCACTCACTGAGCGATGAGGATGAGAGAAGCAATAGGGAGTGGTGTAGCAAACAGAACGAGGAGTTGAGTAGATGAAGCAGACGATGTTTGATGTGAAGGATGGAGTAGCGAAGCCCGAGGTCGAGGGCTTAGATTATAGAGAGAGAAAAATAAAAACAAAAAACGACGACGAATTGAGGAGGCGCACCATGTTAAGGGCGGTTTGCCCATGGTGCTTACACACCGGGACCCTCGATAAGTTCACGAGGTTTACGAAGGAGGGTGAGGTGGCGAAGCTCACTGAGTGCCCCGAGTGCGGGCAGGCGATGAAGGACAGCACGTTGAACATGGTGGATATGGGGCCGGAGAAGTATAGTGAGTGGTTCTGGACTCAGGTGACGGCGTTCAAGGCGAGGGATAGGGTGAAGTGGGAGACCGTGAAGAAGAGGGTGAAGGAGATGGGGTTCAACACACAGTTCTGGGATGCGTATAAGAGGGTGAAGGAACAGCATGACTCGACAAAGCGCTAGTAGAGGCATCAGCATATCTAAGGAAGTAGCGTTTGGATCAAGGCCATTTAAGGGGTGTGAGCCGTGTAGAAGATCGGTGTATAATGGCGGAAGATGTGTCGGCCCCGCCGATGTTAAGCATCCACGGTGCTGGCTGCTGAATCACCCCACGATGGGGGTTTTAGGATCCTAGGTTTTCTTGTAGAACCAGAACCAGACGGCGCCCACAGCAATCACTATGGGGGATACAAAAATGATTACCACACCAACCCAGTTACTATCAGCGACTAGCACATTCTCACCGTACAGTATGTACGCAGAGATGGATAAAACCTTCCCATGGTGAAAAGGAGAGGGGTGGCGCAATCACTTATCGAGTTTAGCTACCTCTCTAAACATTGGATCATACTCAGAGTTAATTATGTTAGAGTAACTGAATTGCTGAACGGATTTCAGAGTATCCTCCGCAGCCCTACAGTACAATTCAGGGTCCTTAAGCGACTCAATTATGGGTATAAGTTTATCAGAGTCGTGGGTTCGGTAACCCCACTCAGATTGCTCCACTAGAAGGCGAGGTGGAACCCACTCATAGAGGTCACCAACATCAACGGCAACCACGGGGCGCCCACAGGCAGCCGCCTCACGAGGAGGAAGAGGGCTGCTCTCACCCTCACTGGTGCTAACGTAGACACTTACAGTGGAGTAGAAGCCGGGCATCCTCAAGTGAGGTATAAAGCCTCCAGCATAGTCGCCCACAGTCTTCTTTGGAAATGGAAGACCGGCAAAGTTATCATACATCTTAGCGCCGTTACGGGCATCACCCGCCCACCCTATGCAGAAATCTTTAGGCGGAGGAAGAGGATAGAACAAATCGGAGTCGAATCCACTGTGAGCTAGAAACGTGGGTTTCTTTACGTAGTCAACCATAATGTCGTGTAAACGGCGGCAACTAGTCTGAACGGCTGAGAACGGATTCACATGAGGTGGAGGAGCACGCCCCCTACCATAATTCCATTTATGAAGAGCACCGTAGCCGTTACACCCCAGAAGCCAACGCGCAGAGCTACCCTCAACCATATCCGGAATTGCTGAGGTAGGGTGAGTAATCTGGGACCCCTGAAACAGCCACACCACGTCGGCGCAGTTGATGAAAGGAGTGGGATCCCACTGGCATACAACGATGTTGTTCTGAGAGTGTTTGGCTAAGACGTGAGATATTATTGTTGCGGAGCTATTCACTCCATCACATACAATAACAACGTTTACTGTCTCAACCAACCCGTTCTGAAGCCCCCGTATTTAGGTATCCCACGGATAACCCTGAACATTGAGGTACGCATATCGAAGAAGTGCTCTTCAACGGAGCCAACATCTCCAAGAGAACCTATGATGGAGTAGATGTAAGTCTTATCCTCCCACCTCAACGGAAGACGCTCGGTCCTCCATATGACAAGCTCATGATCAAGCTCCCTGAATTCACCACCCGGCTTCTCGCTGAGCTTTAAAGTGAAGATGAGTTCCCTGTTAGCGTGAGCCCACAGGTTCCTCATAGGGGTGATTATTTCTCGTTGATGAATAAGGACATCCGTGCACGTTACAGTGTCGTAGGTTCCTATCTGGCTCATATCGAAAAAGTCAGCCACAGTGAACCTATCCCTCTCGTCTGGGTAGAATTCATGCGCCACACGAATCATCTCGGAAGAGCCGTCGAAGCCGCGGTAATCAACCGGAGGCAAACTGTTTTCGATTCGGTGATCCTTAATTATTTGGTTTAGGTGACCCATACCGCAGCCGGCGTCAAGCACGTTGTTGTAGCGGATAAGTTGAGCTATGCTGAGAAGATACTCCCAGTGCCGCCCACTCCTAAAGTTGTGTTCACCCCACTCCAGCCTAAGCCTAGCCACATACTCTCGGTCATCCCAAACCTTTGCATTACTCATAAGCTATCATATCCTGTCTATGGTAAAAATACTTGTCCTAGAATCATACACCCTCTCGTTAACCGAGCCGCCGAGACCGTTAAATAGTTTCATGAGGTCAGCCCTGCTATCACCCCGTATGTGAAGCATCTTACCCGGAGGCATATCAACGCCGGCGCTGTAGGCGCGGAGGTGAAGGAAAGAGGGCTCAGGGTCGCTAACCCGGGTTGTTATTATAAGTCGCTTAACGGTGTGCCTCCACAGTTCATGGACGGGGGTTTCAATCTCAGGCAGATGAATGAGGACGGCGAAGCATGTGACGGTATCTGCGTAAGGGAGACCCTCCATGTTGTAGATGTCACCCGTTATAAATTTGCTGGAGTCGTCGGGGAAGTACCCTCGAGCCTTCTTCAGCATCTCAACACTGTTATCGAATCCCGTGTAGGGCTCAGAGTAACCTCTCTTCTTCAATATGTAGAAGAAGTGGCCCATGCCGCAGCCGGCGTCCAGAACAGACCCTGAGGTAAGGTCCGCGCACATGTTGAGGCATTCATAATGGGTACTGGACTCAACGCCGAGCTTGATCCAAGCCGTGTCAAGAACCGTAGCATAACCCGGAACATCCCATATCTCGTTTATTCTATCAGTCATGTAATCAGTCTCTTTTTCGCTTCCAGTATAGAGTATGTGAAGAAGCCGTCATCGAAGCAGAAGGCCGGCGCATATTTGAGGCTGTGGGTCTTCATAAGGATAGAGCCCTCGATGGTGGAGTTCATCACGAACATCACGTTTGTCACGCCACTGAGTTCACGTTTAGCCTGCATGCACTTAGGGCAGCCCGGCATTGTCACTACGGTGCACTTCATTGCAAGGACTCCATGTAGGAGACGGCTTGGTCGAGGTGAAGGAAAGCCGTCATCATACGTTGAGTGTTGTCCAGCACCACACTGGGGATGAATGCACCTGAGTCGGTAAAGCCCAGTTGGGAACTGTAGCGGTCTTGGCCTTTGAAGGAGCCCGGGCGAATAAAGATTCTATCGATTCCGTCGCCCATTATGGACTGCTCTATGGCGGCTTGGTGGTGGTGGGCTACACAGCCGATGTCAAAGTCACCCTCCATCTCCCTCATACGCTTCACAGTGTGAGTGAGGTTGATTGAGCTATTAAACCTGTATTTATGTTTTAGCATTATGCGGTACCATTGCCTATCTACGGTGAGATCAACGGCAGCGCCGAAGCCGAGGTTCGGGCACTGCAGTTTAGAACTTAGATACTGGGTCCAGTCGAACTGGTCAGCGGTATAGCTCCAGTTGTCATGACAGTTTTTGACACGCATTCCAGCTACTTCGTAGGTGTGGTTATCTTCGACTTCCATGTTGTAGACTATACCATTATAATGATACGAGTCGAGATGTTTTACGGGAAGCCAAATATAATCATCATCCACTAAGTGGTGTGGGCGTTTTTTGTTTACTCTAAATGTTTCAACCCAATAAGGTCTTTTACCATCCCTCTCATAATAAGAGGTTGAGACGAATATGCCCATCTTAAACAGTATTTGCCTAACCTGAGAAGCTAAAGATTTACTCGTGGTGGTCCATATTATTTCGTCGCCCCATCCTGTGTTTCTATAATGGGCGTCTCCATTGAATAATCCATCCAATAATGATTGGAGAGATTCATTATTATACCATAAAAAGTGTGCTGGAAGTCTTTTACCGTGACAGTACTCACCAAACATCTCTCTATAGAGGGAGTTAGTTTCTTTTGATCTAACGGCAACCTCTATGGATTTGCGTTCTGGTCTTTCACTAATGTATACTTTTATATTTTTATTCTCAAAGAATGTTTTAACAGTGTTGACGTATTTTAACTCATCTATATTGAATGAGAAGTTTATTGAAGTATTACGTTGATAAGAGCCTTCGGCCAACCATAGACCAAAAATATACATTTCTTCATTGGTGTATTCACAAGAGACTGATTCTTTAATTCGGGGGAATCCAATATAGTCACCCTTGTTGATTTCATGGGCCTCAACCCATTTGGGATAACCTATTTTTATTGGATGAGTTCCATCACCATCTCTCTTTCTAACGTAGAAATTATGGTTGTAAGTAGCATGTATGGTGTTAGTTACACCCATTACATTCAAAGCCACCATTTCTCCGTTCCAAACATTATTAAATTTCTTTAGGACGCGTTTAGACTCCCCATCACTATACACACAATCATAAACCATGATATCCTGTATGGGTTTCTCTATCCCATTTGCTAAAAGTATCGGGGTTCCCTCCAAGAAACACCCTTGGACAACACCCAACCACCGTCCCTTCATGCGCATGTAGAGGTCCTCGACGAGTTGTTTCTGGAGTTTAGGTGGGATGAGCTGCTCAAACATGCCGTTGCCGTGAGGCTGAGGGAGGTAGTTGTCGATGCTGTCGCCCACACTGAAGAGATAGAAGGAAGGGTTACCGGACATCTGTTGGAAGCGTTCTTCAAGGTCGGAGTATTTGCAGTTCATGGCACCTATGTGGGCATCAGCGAGGAAGCCTACTATGATGGGGGAGGTGGTTTTTATGGTGAGGGAGGTATTGGTGACGGAGGTTTCGAGGCGTCGGGAGGCCTGCTGTAAATCTATTACGGCTGTCCACAGGTCGCGGAGATTGTCAGTTTCAGGTAGAGTGGAAGGCGAAGTCACTCTTCTCGACGAGCCGCGCAGGGAACTTATTAGGCTCATATCCGCTGCCTTCAGAATTATACTCTTGTAAGTTCGGTGGGGAAGGTATCTGGAGCGGATGAGTTGAACGGGGATGCGGCCGTAGTGCTCCCTCACTATGGACTCCTCCTCGAGATTCCACTTAGGCATCAATATATCGTATAAAGAGGGGTTATATTACTTTTAACCTTTACTATAAGACTTAAAAGTTATTACATTATTAATAAATAATCATTATTTATTAATAATCTAGAATTTGGATTTGTATTTCAGGGCTTTATCCTCACCACCTATGTAGATTCTGAGGGGAGAAGCGTTAGGATCATCCGTATAAACTAGGGGAACCTCGTAGGTGACTCCACCTCTACGGTACCTGAATGCTGGGGGGCTACCCACTGCCTGCGTATCAAGTATGTAGGTGTAATCATAGAAGACCTTCAAACCAGTGAACGCAAATGATAGGCAGTACACCTTCCCATCGTCGGAGGGAACATAAACGAAGTTTCCCAACCCATAGGGATTATACGCTGCCCCACCAAATTCGTATTCCCACAGTAGACTGCCTGTAAGGGGGTCATAGAAACGGACGTTTGGATTATTTGTGGCAAGGTTCGATGTACCGATAACCACACCATTAGCGGAGGTGGGACTGGACGTACAGAATTGACCATTAAATTGTGCATGCCAAACCCACACCCCCGTTGAGGCATTAACACATGATATATGATCGTAGTTGCTCTGGAAATATATATATCCATTAAGTATAAGTGGATCCGACCAGTAGGATCCACCTGAAGTTGTTTTCCACTGGTACGCTCCGGTGGATGCGTTAAGACAGTAAACCTCCCCATCCGTTGAACCAATGTATAGGAATCCACCTGATGGAGTTCCGCATCCCAACGAATAGATTGAGTAGCTCCAGACGAATGCCCCTGTTGAGGCATTGAGGCATTTTACAGTGTTTGGAACAGTGCTTGATGAAATATATATGTATGAGCCGTAGGCGGTAGGTCTCCCACTCATATGTCCACCAATATTATACGACCACTCAAAAACTCCGGTGTCGGCGTGAAGGCAGTACAGGTAATGATCCGATGATGGAATGTAGGCGAACCCCCCTGAGACTGTGACGCTTCCAGTATCGATGCCCCCCGTAGAGTAGCTCCACTCAAAGCTACCGTCACCTGTGTTTAAGCAGTAGAGCAGACCATCGTTGGCACCAACGTAGACAAGGCTTCCAACCACATATGGACGCGTAGTTGCCGTACCACCAGTGTGGTAATGCCACACTTGAGCCCCCGTAGTGGCATTTAAACAGTAGAGTAAACCATCATTGGATCCAACGTAAACAAAACCCCCGCTCTCCACAGCATAGTTTGGATCAGATGATGGGAGAGTGTACGTCCACTTTAGGTGAGCCGTCTCCGTCATTACGCATCAACCATCCACACCTCACCGTTTTTAGGTGAAACTGGATCCGAATCTAAAATAGGCACTATGAAGCGCCCGTTAGAGAAGTTTACGATGAGGTCATCACTGATGGTGGCTGTACCATCGGGGGATTGAGTGGTGGCATCTTGAACGGCTACATATTTGT
>Ga0315284_10008705_pt1 | contig 14487 bp, 10 predicted proteins | sample YL17G09_16_MG_FD_203696 | JGI IMG/M metagenome (GOLD analysis project Ga0315284, IMG submission 203696) | Sediment microbial communities from Yellowstone Lake, YNP, Wyoming, USA - YL17G09_16 | ecosystem: Environmental > Aquatic > Freshwater > Lake > Sediment | place: USA: Wyoming | collected... | reverse complement strand
TTTGCCTGTTGCGGTGTGACTGGCATTGGAATCAGGCCGGGCGCCGGAGACGTTTGCGACCCGGTTGCTGGGACGGGGTGCATTAGTGGCTGATCGGGCATTTCTCGCCCGTCTTTTTGATAAAGCAGCTCTAATTCTTGCATCACTTTAGAGCTTTGCTTCGATGTCGCTCCCACATCCGTTCTTGTTTCCGACACCGCCTGGATCACAATCTTCGGACGTTGATTCAATTCCCGCTCAAGGGGAAGTCGATTGGGAGCGGGCGTGAGTTGAACCGTTCTCCCGAGCACGGTGGACGCTCCGGTACTCGGATTGGGCTCAACGAGTCTGTCGTCCGCCCGGGATTGTTCAACGTCGAAGATTCCCAAGACGACTACAAATCCGATGGCTATGTCCCTGACAAAATTCTGGTGTCTGTTATCACAAACAATTCGATTCATCACAGATTCTCCCTTAAAGACAGGATCGCGTCAGATCCAATCCAGCGGACGTAGTCTCTCGTTAGGCGGAGGCATAAATCACCGACTCCGGAACCTCACGCTCCCAGGGAATACGAGGCGACCGATCTGGAATCCAGCGACGATACCGCAGCATTACATCGTCGCAACGATAGATGACCGTGCGACGATTCTACCGTTTGTGCTTCATATTCCTCCCCTAACATCGAAACGAGCCTTGCGACCCGAAAAAAAATAACAGTCTCCCCATTCAACGCAGACTAACAGGCGTAGAGAAATGGAATTCTGCGGCTCGAGAACGCAATCTCTTTCCCATCAATAATTTCGGAAAATCTTGTCAATGGTTCAGAAAGAAGGAATCCATTTCATCGATAATCCGCTGCGAGCTTTTTCCGCCCGCATCGAGCTGAAACGTGCGCGAATGTATTGACGTGGCGTCAATCAAAATTGTCAGGACATCGCTCGGCAGATACGGCATCACGCGATCCGCCCATTCGATCAGGGCCACCGTATCTTCTGCCAGCAATTCATCCAGCCCGAGATCGACGAACTCTTTCGGATCCCGCAAGCGATAAGTATCGCAATGCTTCAGAATCAACCGCCCAGAATATTCTTGGATCAATGTAAACGTCGGGCTATTGATTTCCTCAGGCTCAACACCCAAACCCTCCGCGACAGCTTTTACAATTCGTGTCTTACCGGAGCCAAGATCTCCGACTAAGCCAACAATGGCCCCCGGAAACAACGAGATGGCAAGCAGCTTTCCAAATTGTTTCGTGTCTGCTTCCGATTCGGAGACAACATTCATTCGACTGCGTTCGCGGTGTATGAGCTTCAGCATGACGACCTGCTGCTAGATTGTTTTTAGTCGATCGTTTTCCAAAATCCACCGCGAGTATGGTCATACTCCACCTCACCGCCTCGAATCGTTTCGTCCACGTGGTCCTCCTGAAAAACCGTTCGGCCAAGAACCCATGTCCTCACCGGCCAGCCTTTCAATGTCGTTCCGTTCCAAGGACTCCAACGGCACTTCGTCTCCTGCTCGCGATTGCGAATGGTGCGTTGGCAATTCATATCGACCAACACGAGATCGGCATCGTAGCCTTCCGCGATCCTCCCCTTGCCAATGATGTCCCACACACGGGCCGGCGCATCGCACATCCAACGGACGACATCCTGCAGTGTGCAGAGTCCCCGGTTGACGCTGTCAAGCATTAAAGCAAGTGAATTTTCGACAGCTGGGATGCCCGAAGGCGATTGCGGATAGGGCTGCTCTTTCTCTTCCAGAGTATGCGGAGCGTGATCTGTCGCGATGACCTGCAGTCGACCATCATGCAAGGCTTTCCATAAGCCCGCATTATCCGCAACCGTTTTAATCGACGGATTGATCTGGACCAAGGAACCGAGCTTTTCATAATCGTTCACGTTAAAGAACAGATGGTGCGGACAGGCCTCAGCGGTGATCAAGTCACGATGCCCTTCCAGCAACTCCGTTTCTGCCGTGGTGGAAACATGTAAGACGTGAAAACGATGCTGATGGCGAACGGCCAAATCTAAAGCGCGACGGACAGACACAACAGCCGCTCGCTCATCGCGAATGCGAGAGTGATCAAAATAGGTCCACTCGCCTCGGAGGGAATCACGATTCGCTCTAATGGTTGACTCATCCTCGCAGTGGGCACAAATGGGCAGGGTGGTTTGGGCAAAGATCGCCTCCAGCGATTCCTGATCGTCAACCAGCAGATCCCCCGTACTCGATCCCATAAAAATCTTGATTCCAGGTGTGCGTGTCGCCGATTGCAATTCGCGCAGATTGCGTGTCGTGGCACCAATATAAAATCCGTAGTTGACCAAGGACTTCTGAGATGCCATCTCTAATTTTTCGGCGAGGAGTTGGCACGTTGTCGTCGCTGGTTTCGTGTTTGGCATTTCCAGAAATGTTGTCACACCCCCTTTCGCGCACGCTCGCGAGGCGGTTCTGAGATCCTCTTTATGAGTCAGGCCTGGTTCTCGAAAGTGGACCTGATCATCAATCACACCCGGTAATAGACAGAGACCGTCAGCACGTACGGTTTCATCAATCCGAACTCCGTTCGGAGGGTCAATTCCGACGATTTTTTGATTCTCAATCAAAATGTTTGTTTGCTGAAGTCCGTTCGGCAGGGCACATGTGGCCCCCGTTATTAGAGTTCGCATGAATTTCGACTTTCGCAGAAGTTCTTCTCACCGTCACAGCACGCTCACGAAACAGTCATTTCTCAATCATCCGGGATGCCCACGATAACCGCCACTGGTCAACGGGTGGCGTCACCGCGTTCCTCTTTTTTCACGATTTTTATTTTTATCGGGACGTTTTTTCGCGAAACGTCGTTTCGATCTTTTGAGCAGGAGACGCTTTTAGATCCAGACAGGGCGCGTCTCTACATTCGATGAAATGGAATCTGCCACTGTTCCTCGTGTCCGGAAAGGATCGCTCTGAATTCGCCTTCGGATTCTGCGAATTCCAACCTCTCCATCGAAAGACAATGCTGAGGCGACTGTTGGCCCTCAAAAAAGTTGTCTGGCAACTCGCTATGGGTAGCTCACCAAAAAAGTATCGCCGTCGCCGGTCCGAGGGGAATGGACTGACGACAGCGATCCCAGACTGCCGTTTCCACGGCATGGATTGAAAGCGGCCAGTACGAAGTGTTGTTTTATCGCGGATGCGTCTCTGCGTTGCGACTTTCATTGGCACGGCTTGGCCGTGCCGTTAACTCTGAGGCGGAATCTGAGGTGCGAAGTTTGTACGGACGGAAAAACGGCCACTTTACAATTGGACCTGTTTTCAACGAGCCACGTTATCGTCCCGACAATCTGTGGTCCACTCAATGGCATTCGTCATCGAATGACTGGCTGGTGGGGGTGTTATCGGGTGAGGGTGGATTGAACTCAAACGGTTTTGTTTCGAGCATCAACGCACCGCATGTGCTTGCCGAGCGTTTGAATCTCAACAAACCGGCTGCGTTGAGTTTTCGGCGCGTCATCAAAATCGTCATCCCTCTGGGGACCTCAATGCTCTTCATCCGTCTTGCGTGTCAACTCTTGAGGCCTGCTGCTCGCGAGCAGCCTTGCAACCTCATGGGGCCGCCGACAGCCCACGTGTCCATGAACGTTTTGACCGATCGGCAGAAACTGGCGTTCTCTGTTGTGTCCCTGATCAAGACCGCATGATCCAGACGCTTGTTCCGCTCTTGCGGCCTCCGGATCTGAAGCCCCTATTGCCGCCGTTGACGCCTGTCATTTGTGAACGCCACGCCTCCAGTCTCTCTGAGTGAATTGCGGGAATCCTTTTTGTTCGTGAAACTAGCACCTTGGCAGCACTTGAACTCTTGAAAAGCATTTTTACTGTGAAGCCGCAGTCCAAAACTACTGCCTCGGTACATGGTCCCGATAACGGGGTGTCATGGTTTGTTCAGGGAACCGCTTGGTGTCTCGGAATTTTGGCATGCTTGGCCGCGATGCTGGGGAGAATTGCGGAATGGGATCCGGCATTCGCCACTGCTCAACTGCTGTGGTTGCTGGCCGCGCCTATTTTCATCATGCTACCGAATCGTCGACGAACCTTGGTGATTCCGCGTCGGGTGTCAAAAGACGGCCTCTCGATGGACTGGCTGCTCGCGACGCTCGTGGGAGGAACGTCTCTGGTCGTCAGTGCTGGAATCGGTGCATTCCTTGGCGATTTACCGCCCGCCTATCACGATGAATACAGTTACTTATTCCAATCTAAAACTCTTTTATTAGGTCATTTTTCTGTTCCGAGTGCCGCGATTCATCCCGAACTCTTCGACCAGATGCATGTTTTAAACGAAGGACGAATGGCGAGCCGTTATTATCCAGGCACAGGCCTTTGGCTGGCTCCGTTCGTTGCCATGGGGCATCCTTATTGGGGGCCGAGACTGGCCACAGCTCTGGCCACAATGCTGACCTACTGGACAGGGCGTGAACTCGGTGGGCGATTGAGCGGCTGTCTAGCCGGACTGGCGATGGCACTGTCGCCCGGCGTTGGACTGTTTGGAAACACACTGCTTTCTCATCCTCCGACGTTAGTCGGTCTGGGACTGTTTTTTCTGGGAATGATCCGCCTTCGGAGAACGCGTTCTGGCTGGGACGGATGTTTGGCCGGTTGTGGTCTGAGTTACGCCATGATTTGCCGCCCAATGACCGCTGCAGGAGTCGGACTCCCCTTCGGCATCGATCTCCTCTGGTGGTTGTTTCGTGAACATCAATCGCCGGCAAGCCATTCCATTCCGAAAGACCCGATTCCTCGCACGATTCGTATTCGTCGTCTTTCCATTTTGATGGGGCTGGGACTACCGCTGATCTGTGGTTGGTTGATCATGCTCGCTTACAACCATGGTATCACAGGCGCCTGGTTAAGATCTCCGTACCAGCTTTACACTGACACCTACACGCCAAGACACGTCTACGGGTTCAATAACGTAGTGCGCGGCGAACAGCAACTCGGACCTAAAGTCATTGAACACTATGATCGATGGGCAGAGAACCTGACGACGTCTCTCGCCGTGAGCAACGCGACCAACCGCTGGTTTGCGAGTTGGATTTGGACTTTGGATGTTCTACCACTCTTACTGACCAGCGTAATCGTTCTGGGAACCGCTTACCGACTTGACCGCCGATGGTTGCTCTTGGGAGGAGCGATCTTGAGCCTCCACCTGATCCACATTCCCTATTGGTACGTCGGAATCATGGGCTGGCATTACGTTTTCGAATCGGCTCCGATATGGTGTTTGTTGCTCGCGGCGGCCACGCAGAGATTGTTGACAAGCTGGCATCAATCGAGGTTATACGCCATGCCGAGATGGTGGATTGGTTTGGTGGGTTTGTCGATTGCCGGAAGCTATTACGCACCCGCCCGATTCTGGAAGCCGCGGATTCAGAACGCCATCGGCTCACTGGCCTACCCACGGCATCAACAAGCAAATTTTCGACGCTGGGTTAATGAATCAATCCCTGACCGACCGGCTCTCGTCCTCGTCGATCAGCGGGAATCTGAGGCCAGTCATTTGGACTTCGTGCATAACGATCCTGGCCTCTCGTCAGAGATTATTTATGGTCGATTGCCTTCCCAAGAAGCCGAGGTCATGGCGCTCACTCACGACATCACCAGCAGAACAATTTTCGTCGTTTCTCCAGCCCGGCGAACGATCACGCGACTCTCACAATAATGGCTAGCGAGGAAAAGATCTCAACCTGTCACGAAATCCTTCTGCTTGTACCTCGCGAGCCGGTGTCCTACGATTGGGGCCTAAGTGTTGGAGACCTGACGATTTTCGGAGCAGACACATGTCGATGGAGACAATCGAGAAGACGATTCTCGTGATTGATGATGATCGAGAGATCGCCACGATGTTAAATGAGGTATTACAAAGCAACGGCTATCGAGTTTTGCTGGCCCAAAATGGTGCCGAAGGCCAGAGACAAATCGAAGCGCAAAGGCCGGATCTGGTGATCACGGATATGATGATGCCGCGCATGGGCGGATTTCCAGTGCTGGAGTTTCTGAAGACCTTGGAACATCCGCCGGCGGTGATCATGATTACGGCCAACGAGGGAGGTCGCCACAAAGCGTATGCCGAAATGCTGGGTGTTGCCGACTATCTGCGGAAGCCATTTACCATAGACGCTTTGCTGGAATCGGTGGAACGCATTTTTTCTGCGCAAGACCGTCCTTCGGATCAGGACGTGATTCCAAAAAAGACGCCCAGTAAACGCCCTCCGAAGGAGAACGACGCGGAACCCGTATGAAATCACGTGTTCCGCTGAAATAAGGATCACAACTCAAACGAGCGACGCGAACACCGTGCGGGCCGGTCACCAAGGCTTGAGCCTGTTCCCGGTCTTGGCTTGACTTGCGATTCAATCGAATCCGACATTTCGGTTGATTTGACGAGCTTCGTCCGACCACAGCAGTTTGTCGAGTGGATCTTCGGTTTCGGCCCGTCGGTTACTGCGTCCGATCTTGCCGGCATCTGTCCGCCAATCGGCCTTCGTTTGTTCGATTTCTGGTTCCCATTGCTCTTTTCGTGCGGACGGAATCAATTTGCTAAACTTGAAGCTTGATGATGAGCACCCGGTTGCGAAACTCATAAACAGAACAATAAAACTTAGCGTTCGTGGCTGCACGATTCGTCTTCTCCACTTTTTTCAGACTTCTGTCCCCTGATCCACTGAGGTCGGCGCAGAACTCCACTCTGATCTTTGCGGCTTATCTCAGAAATGCGAAACTCTGTCGAGACGATTTGTGCGTGAATGTTCCAATCCTTGCAACACTCTTCTTCATTCTGAATTCATTCCAATGACACCATTCGCCGCAGGCCTTGATGTTCTGGTGGTTGCGCCCCATCCCGACGATGCTGAAATTGGCGTTGGCGGAACGATCGTTCGTTGTAAGGAGCAGGGACTGACCGTGGGCATTGTCGATTTGACGTCTGGGGAACCGACTCCCTACGGTTCAGTCGAAATTCGCCAGCGAGAAACATCGGTTGCTTCAAAAAAACTGGCTCTCGACTGGCGTCAAAATCTGAATCTTCCGAATCGATCCCTTGAGCCAACTCTCGACGCACGCCGCTCTTTGGCCTCGGTTTTTCGGCTGACGCGGCCAAAGTTGATTTTGGCTCCCTATTGGGAGGATAGTCATCCCGATCACATCGCTGCGTCACAGCTCGTTGATGCCGCTCGTTTTTGGTCAAAACTGAGTCAAACGGATATGCCCGGTGAACCGTATCTTCCGCCGCGAATTCTCTACTTTTTCAGCATCCATCTGCGAATTCATCCTCAACCGGCTTTTGTCTTTGACATCAGCGATGCAATCGACGCAAAACTGGACGCGGTCAAAAGCTTCGAGAGTCAGTTGGTGACGGGTCGATCCACCGAGTTCCCCACGGTGTTGGATGATATTCACGATCGGGCCAGATATTGGGGATGGAGCATCGGTAAGAAATATGGGGAACCGTTTGCCAGTCGGGAAACCATTCGCATGGCAAGTTTCTGCGATGTGCTTTGATCCGCTTTTTCGTGAAGGCGTTGCAGTCGTTCATACGGCCCTGCCCTCCGCAGGTTGCGCACACTGATCACCGTCGAGCCGAACGTCCTCGGGGATCTCGCCTGCTCCTGGCTGACAACCTCGGCCAAGCCGATCATGACGCGATCTTGCCTGCGGCACGATGTCTCGGCTTCTGATTCGCAGTACCGCAACCCACGATCCCAAGACTCGGAACCAATGATCCGGCGCGAGACATCGGGCGTGCTAGCAGTGACGACTTCAATCAAGCCACGTGGCCTGTCGCAACGGCGTTTTATGAACCGGAGGATGCCGTCCCGCCGTGACTCGCTGGAACAGCACGACACGGCTCAACTCGACAACCATCCAACACTTAAAAACGAAGCGTCCAGAGAAAGAGGTAGCGTCTTGGCGATTTCCTGAGCACACAATTGGACGACGACTAAATCACTCGTTGTCGTCAAAAAATCACGTTTCACGGTGAAACAAAAGCAAAAAAGTAAAACAGAAGACCGGTGACCGAAGTCAGGACAATGTCGATGCTGCAGAGCCAACCCAGTATCTTGTGAACAGCGCTGTGTTCAGACGGCTGTGGAGGAGAGGGAAAGTGAACTAACGCCAGTCCGATTGTTGCCATCCAAAGCACCGGAGTGGAGATCGCAAACCAAAGGTGAATCGACAGGACTTGGCGGACAAAATTCAGCTGTTCATTGGTCAACTTCACTTCGCGTTTTCCAACGACATTCAACCAGCCTCCCTGAACCCACTGCAAGTCAATCTCAAACAAGCCAACCGCCAGCAGCAGCACGATGCTCAACAACAGTTGCAACCTACGGTGGAGTCCATAGCGTTTTTTCCGTTTGACGGCGGTAAGGCTGTAGACCAAGACCGGCAAAATCAAGACGAGCGCAACAACGACAAAGTCGAGCATGAACGACGTGCGGAATCCCAGAAATCCATTCTTCATCGTAACCCCTAACTCCTGTTCGAATAGTCTTCGTGACGGAAAGTACGAAATGCGGGTAGACGCGTCCAGTGGCTGACGGATATCTGCCAAGGCCCTCGTGACATACGACCTCACTGAGTCACCTACGATTTGGTGAATTGGAGTCTGGAAACCGTCTGTCCCGCCTCTTTCCGCCGACAGCAATGGATAAAACATGCGTCTGCAACAGAGCTGAAAGGGGACTTGTGGCAGAATCGATTGCGGAGCGAGGCACGAAGCGGCCGAGATGGATTTTGTTTGCTGGAGCATGCCCCCATTGAATCCCGTTTTCGCTTCAAGACGATGAGTAAATCGGCGAGATTTTAGCGATTGCCACCAGCGTAAATTCTCCTCTGGATGAAGCCGATCTGGAAAGCGGCATCTGTCAGAAAATGAGTGTTTGTCGGCTAGGACGTGATCGTCACCGCCTCAGCAACACTGTGCCGCGTCTCGTGGTGACAGATCATTGTCAACACGAGATTTTTGAATGAATTCCCGGCCTTGAATGGGGTCGGCATCTGTGCACAGCAACACGGAGGCTGAAAAACCGTGTTGAATTCATACAGGAAGTAGCCGTGAAAGACGTCGCGTCTTGCCGCAGGTGACTCCATCATACCATCAAACACGTCGGCATGATGGAGTCACGGTAGAAGGACCGGCGATCCTGTCGCAATGACCCCGTTCGACCGGCAGAAATCTCGGCCCACGACAGGAGCCTTTGTGTGTCACTTTGATACTAACCGCTCGGCAACAGCCTCGACTGGGTCGAATATAACGATTCCCCCCAACCTGTTTTTCAAGAATTGGATTGATTTTGCCATTTCGACCGGGCAGATGGCATCGTTGTCAGTCGATAGATCCGTGCGTAGCGATGCTTTTCTTGCTAGCCCGTGCCTCTTCAAGGTCGAAGTCGCGAACGGGATTTTTTGCTGCAAGTCCAGGGAGGGATGTGATGCGGGCGTTACTCAGCTTGCGGATTCGCTCATTGGCTTATGTCGTTGCCGGTTGTCTGATCTTTGCCGGGCCGTGCCCTGGACAGGATCGGGACACCGCTCCTCGGAATGATTCCACGCTTCCGCAGGGCCAATTCGTCAATCGCATCTTGAATGATGCCCAGGGTGTCCACAAATATGTGGTATTTGTACCCGCGAATTATCGGGCGGACAAGAAGTGGCCGGTGATCCTCTTCCTGCACGGTGCCTGTAATCGAGGTGTCGACGGCCGGTCCCAACTGGTTTCCGGATTGGCTCCGTCGATCCGCTTGCGGATGTCCGACTATCCCTTCCTAGTCGTTTTTCCGCAGTGCGAAAACATTGGATGTCGCGTGTTGGGCGGATGGACCGATCTGCCGGATGATGCTGCTCGAGCCCTGCTGATGTTGGATTCTGTCGAGAAGGACTATAACGTCGATACGAAACGCGAGTGTCTGGTCGGACTCTCGATGGGTGGGTCGGGAGCTTGGGATATCGCTGCCAAGACCCCGAATCGTTGGGCCGCTCTCGTACCCGTCAGTGCCATGGCTAATCAGAAGGACGCACCGAAGGTCGCGGGAATTCCGACATGGGTTTTTCATGCGACACATGACCCGCTGGTACCCACGAGGGTGGCAACCAACATGGTTGATGCCATCAAGATCGCTGGCGGCCACGCCTACTTTTCCGAAGTGACCAAGAAAGGCCACGACCTGAGCAATGTGGTCTTTACACAACAGTCGTTCACCGATTGGTTGCTCGATCCAAAACAGAAACCCAATCAAGATCTGGAATGGATAGAACCCAAGGGCTACAGCAGCGGTCTTGATTTAGAGGTGCCGTTTGTGCCTGGGGCCGAATTGGCTCGGGCCCTCCGTTTTCGGGTATGCAAGGACGTGCTGGATGCGCTTTGCTACGCCGCACCGAAAAACCTAGCGCAGAAGCCGATGTCGGGTTCTGTTGCCCCCGTTCACCAAAGCACGAAGCTCGGTGGTTTTCTGCCGCTCTCTGTTGCGTTGTCAGGACTGCATTACCAAGGTCAGATCGAGCAGGTGCGAATCATCCCCAAGGCCCCTAACCGCTTGATTCTTCAAGCCGGTCTTCGCAATTTTACAATGACCGTCCAGAACTCTCAGGTCAACGGCAAACTGATGTTGTCCGCCTCGGCAGGGCCAATGAACGTCGTCATTGGTCATCGCGCTCCTGTCTGGCTGACAATGGAACTGCGGCCCCATGTGCAAAACCATCGCTTGCAACTGAACCTGACAGGAATGGACTTTCAGATTCCGGCGGACAACTGGTACGTCACGGAGCCGAGCGGCGTGCATGTCCGTGGCCTGCCCTTCTTGAACAGCAAGGTGTCCGAGGGACTGGTCAACGGTGTCTATTCCCGCAAGGGAGAGATCGAACGTCAGGTGTTGAACAGTCTGCCCTCACTGGTTCAAAACTTCGAAACCAAGATCAACGATATCATGTATGCCAAGACGCTGTGCATCGGACAGATTTCGATGCCGATGTGGCAACCACGATTGAAGATGTTTCCCGAAGAGATTCTGATTGATGACGACGGGATTACGATGGTCTCCGGAATCACGTTGTGTACCCTAGGGCAAACACCGAAGGGCTTGCAGGCCGCGAGTTACGCCGCTCCGAAAGAGTTCCCCGCACCGATTAAGACCGGTGTGGAAGTCAACGTTTCGGAAAGCGTCGTCCCTGCCTGGAGCAAATTAATTATCAATGGCAAGGTGAGCTGCTTCAACGTCTTCGATTTCACTCCGCCCGAGTACCATGCTCTGGCCGATCGCGAATTCCTTCAAGAGATCATTCCCGATCTGAAAAAGTACGGGGAAAAAATGGAAGCGAACGTCGATTTCTATCTGCGGGATCCAATCCGTCTACGGACACCGGATCTGTCATCAGCCTCGCGAATGATCGAAAATGCCCCCGGCAATCTGATGACTCTGTCGCTGTCGTCAGTGCCGCTGCGTGTTGCGATCCGCCAACAAGGTGAGTCCAAGTGGACACCCGTGGGCGAACTCAACATGTCCATAGAAAGGGAATATGCGCCCCACGTGAAGAAAACGGGGTTTGTCGGACGCGGGTTGAAATTTGCGGAGTTGAGCAATTTCCGTATCGTGCCCCAATGGTCGTTTTCCCAAACGTATACGCCAGACGACTCGCATGTCGATGCAGATCGCCTCGTGACGAGTATCATCAAGGCCCGTGAGGCGGCACAAATTCTGGACGGTGTCAAACCTGATAATGTTTCCGACGTCGTCATGCATGGGATTTGCCTTCGGATGGAAACCATGGACTGGCGAAAAGATCATGTTGTCATCCAGTATCAGTTGCCCGGTGTCCTCGTCACGAACGATTCCAACCAGCCGCTGACGTATGAGGTCCGCGGGCCAGACACCGATTGGAGCGCCTCGCGAACTCTGAAGCCTGGTGGTTTTGATCAATACCGCGTCCCCTATCCAATGACTTGGCGTCGCCGTGATGGTGCCGCGTCTCAGCTTTATACGCTTCCACTCGGCAGCGAATATTCATTTCGGATCAATCCGAAGCCTAGCTTGGTGCTCGTCACTCACGAAAACCGATTGCATGAAGAGCGAATGGTTCCTCAATAATTGCGGCGTCAAGCCTAAAAATCCGTACAGCCGTTGGTTTTTCACGAAGACCGTGCCCGTTCCAACACCGAAGAAACCGCACCTGATGCGTCTTGAAAAATGTTTGGTTTCCTCTGAATTGTCAGCCCACGGACACTGGATGAAAATTGATTGCCGTCGAGTCGATTTTGTGGCACTCGTGTGAAACCGTTTTCGACTTCAACAGGAAGTTATGAATCGTGGGGCCACCATTGATTGACGAACCCCCTACCGAGCCGGCGAAAGAGGGGAACGCATTACCGGCGGCAACGTTCGCTGGGGAACTGTTCCCTCTTCCGCTGTCTCCATTCGAACGCTACATGATTGCGGATGATTCCAACGACTATCCGATGGCCTTCGTGCTGACTGTGATTCTTAAAGGACGTCTGCAGCGTGACGTGTTCCAGCAATCGGTGCTGTTTGCTTTAAAGCGGCATCCGTTGCTGATGAGTCGAATTTCCCAAGTGCGAAGTCATGGCTGGTGTTGGCTGCCCGTGGTCGAGCCAACTCCACAGATCGTGTGGGACGACAGTGGTTCACCACTGAAACCACCCGATCGGGAAAGAATTGACTTAGCCCAGCAAATCGGTCTCCGAATCTGGGTGAATTGGAATCCTCATGAGTCCCATCTGGTTTTTCAATTTCATCATGCGTGTACGGACGGATTGGGAGGAGTTCAGTTCATTGGGGACTTGTTAGCCTCTTATGGCCAACGGACGGCACTGCCTGGTGACGAGTGTCCAGAACTCGAACCGATTCAGATTCATCGACTGCTGACGCGGGCTACGTTTTCAACAGTGGAACCGGCAACGCTGACCAAAAAACATAGTTGCCCGGTGATGTTGGCAAAACGGCTGATCAAACTGGTGTGTCGCCAACCCGTTCCTCTGGCCACAGCCAGAACTCGAAAATCCAAGGGAACATTTTTAGAATTTCCGGCGACCATTAGTCGAGTCATCGAACGGCCTCTGTTGCAACAGTTAAAGGTCTTCGCGGCATCTCATGGCGTTAGTTTGAACGATCTGTATCTACTGGGAATGTTTCAGACAATTCGCGAATGGAATCGGCGATACGGAAGCGGTCATGACGATCAGTGGTTGCGGATCGGAATGCCGACAAGCCTGCGAACACCGGACCACGACCAAATGCCCGCGGCCAACGTCGTCAGTTACATGTTTTTGACGCGTCTCGCCAAAGCCTGCGGTCGACCGTTGGAGCTGCTGGCAGATATCCATCGGCAAACATCGGCGATTGTCAACGAGAGTCAAGGGCGTTTTGTCGCAACGGGACTCAAGTACGTTACGAAGTTTCCACGATTTTTATGGTGTCTGTTGCGATTTAACCGCTGCTTCACGTCAGTGATCCTCTCCAATGTGGGTGATATTCGACGTCAGTTCACCGCCCGTTTCCCCTTGAAACAGGGGCGGTGTGTGGTAGGAAATGTCACGCTCGAGGCATTGACGGGGGCCGTTCCAATCAGACGCAACACGCGTCTGTCCACCTCGATGGGAACCTACGCCGGCAAGCTGTACATCAACCTGCACTGCGACCCCCAAAGTTTCACGCGGGAGCAGGCGGAAGAAATCTCCGATCTGTTCGTCGATTGCTTAAAACAACAACTCTTTGTGAACACGACGGCGGAACGCCGAACGGCTTAACGATTAAGTGAGGATGAGATGTCAACCACGGAAAAAGATCGGACTCGGAAGGGATTGAATTCCTACGGCAAGGAATGGCTCTGGCCACGATTTCTGATGTTTCCCACAGTCGCCGTTTTGGGGCATGTTGGTTTTGTCTGCGGATGGGGTGGAGAAAGTCTGGCCGCCAAACTGGCCTATGCCGTGTTTCTAGGCTATTGCTGGTACTGCATCAGTGGCTCGTTTCATGAATCGGTACATCAAACCATGTGCCGCTCCCCTCGTATCAACATCTGGTTTGGTCGGATTGTGGGGACGCTGATTGGGATCCCCTACACCGCCTATCGGGAAACCCACATTCGACATCACGCCTATTTAAACACCGCGGAAGACTACGAACTCTGGCCGTATTCCAAACCCGGCGCGTCGTTGATGTTTCGACGAGCCTTTGTCCTGTTCGACATTGTGGGAGCCGTCTTCGCGAACCCCGTCGTTTATGGGCGAATTTACTTCGTTCGCAAATCACCGCTCAGCGTTCAGTCGCGTAGGGCCATCGGTCGAGAGTACATTGCCATCGCCGTATTTTGGGGAGTCTGCGTCTGGACCGTGGCAGCGTTGAGCCTGTCCGGAACCATTCAGCTTCAACACGCCGACCTCTTGCTACTGCTGCCCCTGCCTATCGCAGCTGGATTCAATGGGTTTCGAAAATTTACCGAACATTTGGGGAT
>Ga0315284_10008704_pt1 | contig 14488 bp, 5 predicted proteins | sample YL17G09_16_MG_FD_203696 | JGI IMG/M metagenome (GOLD analysis project Ga0315284, IMG submission 203696) | Sediment microbial communities from Yellowstone Lake, YNP, Wyoming, USA - YL17G09_16 | ecosystem: Environmental > Aquatic > Freshwater > Lake > Sediment | place: USA: Wyoming | collected... | reverse complement strand
CGCAGAACAGGGCCGAGCGCGAGCATCATCAGGCACACAGCCGCCAGTAGCCAGTAGCGTCCTTCCCGGCGGGCACGTAACGCTCCGTAGCCGCTTAGCAGGAGGACAGAGTATCCCAGGAAAGCGACATTTCCGCGATTCTTGCGAAAGTGGTCGTAGATTGGCGCCACCCACTGGCCGAAAAGGGGATGAAACTGGTTGGGAACGATATAGGCCAGCAGATCGGTCTGAGCCCAATCCTGCTGCTGTGTGAAAATCTCATCCACAGTGCCGGCGTTCGTCAGTCCAGCGACCAGCGGGTAGGCGAGAGGGCTGATGCACGTAGCAGTTCCCAGTCCGATGATCGCAACCAGTAGCACCGTCCGCCGGGTCCACCGGCCGCGTTCGAACAACAGGCTGTACCCCAGGTATAGGGCCATCAGGATGGCCGCGAATATGAGCAACTGCCATCGGCTGAGTGCCGTCAGTACCAGGAACAGGATGCACAGCAGGACGTCACGCCATCGTCCTTTCCGTACCGTGCGGATGAGGAAGAGCATGCACAAGGGCAACCACTGCACACTGATGAGGTTGGGGTGGTTGAATTGCGAGAGGTGATAGGGTGAGAAGGCGAACACGAGGCCGGCGACGAATGCTGCCGTGCGCGACTTTGTCAGATAGGAGATCAGGGCATACGTGGCATATCCGCCGATGATGAAGGTGAGCAGAAACGTCACGTTGTATGCTGCCACGGACCCGACGAAAGGCTCAAGTGCCAGCCAAATGCCGGTGTTGAGCCAACTGAAGTTATGATACACCAGACTGACGCCATGAGGATGGAACAGGTAGGCAGTGAAGTAGGGATCGAGACCCTCCGACAGCACCTTGCGGAGCCACCAGTTGTTCCACTGGAACAGCCACATGTCGTCACCGCTACCAGCCAGGTGCGAGGACAACCGCAGGCCCAGCGGATACGTCATCAGGATCGTCAACAGAACGTAGCCTGTCAGTGCAATGACGTGAGAGTACCGGGAGAGAGGATTGCGTGAACGTAACATGGCGGTGGAAATTATACTCTAAGCGACCGTCCAGGCAAGTTGTGGAAATATGTCTCTTTTGCGGGTCGGTGCCTTGTATGGTATACTCCATTCTGTTGTCTTGGGCAAGCGAGCGGAAGGGGGGATCATAAAGACAATGTCTCGCACAATCAAGGGTCTCATCCATCGCCCAGATCTTCGGTGGTCGCTCCTCGCTCTCTCTATCTACACAGTGACCACGCTGGTGATGATGTACCCGGTCCCATTTCGGCTCAACTCGGTCGTCGCAGGGGAAGGGTATGGGGATGCCTATCAGTACGTCTGGCAGTTGTGGTGGGCCAGGCAAGCGCTCCTTGATCCGGGCAAGGGACTGGCACACATCACGCTGATGAACCACCCGGCCGGCGTTGATCACCCATTCATGCTCACGATGATCGGTGTTGATCTCCTGGCGCTGCCATTCACTGTGCTATTTTCCCCTGCCGCCGCCTACAATGGTCAGATTTTGCTCGCCTTCATCCTGAGCGGGATGGCGATGTACTGGCTTGGCGTCGAGCTGACCGGGGATCGCCGGGCAGGGCTCGTCGGCGGGTTCATCTTTGCTTTCTTCCTGAACAAGACTGGGCACGTGCTGGGTGGGCATCTGCCACAGGTGACCGTCTACTGTTTTCCGCTCTATGCGCTGCTCTTGTGGCGTGCCGTGCGGAAACCGGGTTGGAGCACAGCCCTGGCAACGGCGTTCGTCCTGGCGTTGGCTAGCCTCATTCACGTCATGCACCTGGTGTATCTTGTCCTGCCGGTCACTGCGGCGACGTTGCTCGCGGCACTGGTGGAGATGAGGGGGGCTTTTTTCACCTGGCGGCGTCTGGGCTCGTTGGCCCTCATATTCGGCCTGGCTGTTCTGATCGTCGTTCCCTTCTTGTTGCCCACGCTTCTGGAGTTCGTTGGGGATGATAGTTACCTTTACAAAGCGGGTGTCGTCAAGTCCTCCACTGATCTGCTGGCTTTCTTCACCCCCTCCAGGTATCATCCGGTGCTGGGCCGGCTGGGTCTGTTGCCCCCTTTTGCAGAGCAAGTGTTCGCAGATCGGGTAGCTCTGTGTGAGGGGTTAGCCTATCCTGGCATCCTGGCGCTGGGCCTGGCGGTGTGGGGACTGGTTCGCCAGCGACGCCGGGTGTGGATTTGGGGCGTACTTGCGCTGATGGCAGCCGTGCTGTCGCTGGGGCCCCTGTTGAAGGTTGGCGGGGAGTTGGTGCGCTACCAGGTGGAAGTGTACCAGAGTCTCGTTGTACTCCCTTATGGCTTGCTCAAGCAGATGCCGGTGCTGGAAGTGGGGCGTACCCCTGGCCGTCTCAACGAGACCACGATGTTCGCGATAGCCATTCTGGCTTCCTATGGGATGGCAGAGTTGTCTGCGTTGTTGGCGCGACGACCGCGCCTTCTGGCGTCGCTGTTGACGGCTCTGTTGATCGGGACAGGCTTGGAGTATATCTCGATCTGGCCTTTCCCAACCAGCACTGCCGAGATTCCGCCAGTACTCCAGCGTATAGCCAGCGAACCCGGCCATGGTGCACTCCTACATATCCCGATGCCTCGCAAAGCGGTTGACAATCGAGCGCTATATTATCAGACGGCCGTTCCGCGGCCCATCGTACGGGGGTATATCCATCGAACACCGCCTGAGGTGCCTCCCTGGTCCGAGACGTTGTCGGGGCTGGCTCAACCGGACCAGACAGCCGGCGATGTCGTTCCTCGACCGGACTTGAGCGGACGGGCAGCCTGGTTGCGCTACTTTGATGTGGATTACGTGGTCTTCCACAAGTATGAGGCAGGGGCCTACGCTTCCAACTATGATTACGCCCGCATGCTGCTGGGACCCTCAAAGTATGAGGATCATGCCCTGGCTGCCTTCCCTGTTCCTGTTGACGCTCTCTCCCCGGAGAGCCCCTACCTCTATACACTCAGTGATAGGGGTTGGGAAACACCTGAGCAGGACGGGGGTTTCTGGCGACGTTGGATGTGCGACGATAGTTGGCTATATCTCTATTCCACCCAGGAGGAGGTGGGCAGCCTGAGTTTCACCGTGGATTCCTACCTGGAGTTCCCTGTGTTGGAGGTGTACGTGCCTGGAGCGGCTGAAGAGGATCAACGGCTGGATTCCTTTGTCATAAATGGGCGTATGACGTATACTACGCGTCCTGTTACGCTCACGCAGGGGATGAACGTCTTTCACTTCCATACCCGGGGAGGCGGTACCCGGGTCCTGGATGACCCGCGCTGTTGGAGCAGGGCACTCATTGATCCGCCCGCTAGCGACGCTCTGTTGCTCTGTAGTCCTGAAGCGCTGCGCACGACCTGCCGCACGCTGGTGTTCGATCGCGTGGTGTTTGTGCCGCACCAGGGACTGTCCGAAGGTGATGGGCTCAACGTGAACCTGGGCGACCAAATGCACTTGCGGGGCTGGAGGCTGGAAGCGACAGAACTGCATCCAGGTGAGGCGCTGACCGTGACGTTGGCCTGGGAGGCGACAGTCGCGCTGAGTGACCAGCACGTCGTCTTCGTGCACATGTTGTCCCCAGATGGGACACTGGTGGCGCAGCACGATGCGCCGCCCGTGGGACGGTTGCTGCCAGCCTCTGCCTGGCCACCGGGGACTGTCTTCAGCTACCCTGTAGCGATCGAGGTCCCCGATGGGCTACCGGCTGGCGATTATCCCCTCCTCGTCGGCGTCTATCTCTGGCCCAGCCTGGAGCGGCTACCGGTGCTGGCTGGCGTGCCAGGCGCTGAGGCAAATACAGTGGAACTGGGGAGTGTGAGGATTGCACCGTGATAGAAGGCGATAGATTGAGACGCAAAGTGCGGAACGAGAAGGGAGTCTGCAAACCCTGGGAGGGGTGGGGCAAGTATGGAGCTGTCTTGGTGCTGTTTATATGTCTGACCCTGCTGATCACCTATCCGTTGTCATTGCAGATGAACCAGGCTCTGGCTGGGGGAGATATTGACGCTTACCTCAATCCCTGGGTAGACTGGTGGACTCGTCACGTGCTCACCACCCCGGGTGAGTCACTATACTACACTGATTACCTGTTCTATCCCAATGGCGTCAGCCTCGTCTTCCACTCGTTTAGCCACGTCAACACGGCGATTTCTCTGGCCTTGCAGCCCTGGATGGGCCAGCCCGCGGCCTACAACGTGACCATCCTGCTGGCCTACCTGCTTTCGGCCTTTGGTATGTACTTGCTCGTGGAATACCTGACCGCCTCGACGATGGCTGGTATTGTAGCGGGCACCGTGTTTGCCTTCAACCCATACCACATATATGAAAGTGCTCACCCCGTGCTGGGCTCCACACAATGGATGCCTTTGTCAGTGCTCTTTCTCATCCGCTGGCTGCGTGGGCGCAAACGTTGGCACGTCATAGTAGCCGCCCTGTTTTTCTTCCTGAACGCCATGACCAGTTGGCACTTGATGATCTTCTTCTCCTTGTGGCTGGCGGTGCTGTCAATATGCTATCTGGCTCTGGAGCGCCATCCACCGTTCTGGCGGCGGGTGGGTGGATTGGCGGCGTTTGCTCTGCTGGCCGGGTTGTTGGTGTTGCCTTGCATGTGGCCATTGCTCCGCGAACAACTGACAGCATCGCAGCCGTACATGGCCGTGCCCGCCGACAAGGGAGTCCCCATGGACCTGAGAAACCTGGTACTGCCGCCCTGGATCGAGCCGATCGGGTGGGCGGATGGCTATTTGGGTGCAGTAGCAGTGCTGTTGGCCGGAATCGGCGCATGGAAGGGGGGAAAGCAGGCCCGGCTGTGGTTGGGGGGCGCTGTGCTCTTTCTCCTGGTCGCCATTGGCCCACACCCCAGCATTCACGGGAAGACAATCGAAACGATCACTCTGCCCTGGTCGTCGGTGTTCGTCCCCCTCCTGCGCTATCCGCTACGTTTCCAGTTGCTGGTTATGTTCGGCCTGGCAGGCGCAGCGGGATATGGCTGGAGGGTCGTGCAGAACTGGCTGGTGCGGTTCAGGCCGTGGGCATTGGTATGCTCCATAGGGATGCTGGCCTTGCTCGTCCTGGACTACAGCCATTGGCCGTTTCCAACCACCGTGCCTGTAGTTTCCCCGTTCTATGAGCAACTGGCGCTGGAGCCAGGCGATTTTGCCATTGCACCACTCCCGACGGGGCGACAGAGGGCCAAGTATTACATGTATTACCAGACTATCCATGGGAAAAAGATCATAGGTGGGCACGTCTCGCGCACGACGCACTCCAGTTTGTTAAAGAGCACCCGCTGCTCCGGCTGCTCCGCCAGGTGGAACCTGTCAGTCCGGAGATCACAGATATCTCCCGCCAGTTTGCCGGTCTATCGGAGGCAGGTATCCGCTACCTGGTGCTACACAAGGAACAGGTATCGCCCGACCTGATTGACCAGTGGAAGGAATTCCTCTCATTACTGCCAGCGTATGAGGACGACTATCTCATTGCTTATCACACCGATTTGAAGATGGGGCGCGATTATGCGTTCGCATACACACTCACGCCCACTTTGGGGTTAGTGCGAGTGCGTGTGAGTCCGGTAGACGAGGTATGTCAGGGAGCGTTTGTCGTCTCTGACATATACTGGGGAGCCGCGGAGCCACCTGGACGCGACCTGGCGGTGCGGGTTGAATTCATAGATCATGGGGGGGCCGTCGCCCAGGTCGAACAGAAGGTGCTTTACCCGGACTGGCGGAGTGCCCAATGGCTACCCAACACCATCGTGGTTGGCCGTTATCGTGTGCAAGTAGATGCGCACCTCCCGCCCGGGGAGTACAATGTGCAGGTGAGCGCAGTGGACCTGTGGACAGGAGAGCAAGTTGGCCAGCCCGCTGTAGTGGCCACGTTGAAGGTGCAGCCGGCCTGCCCGGTGGAACAGGGCTATTGATTGGGTCGCACAACCTGGAGTTTCCGATGACCCGGTGTCGTTGGCAGAGATGTGTTGAAATACTCGTCGTATTCCTGATCGCCTTTCTCCCGCGTGCCATCTATCCGATCTCTCGCCCCGTGCAGTGGTACACCCGCTCGGTGATGTTCATCCAGAGCGTGCTGGACGGCGCCTGGGGAGAGACGGCCTATTCGGAGCACCCGGGGGTGACGACGATGTGGCTTTCGGGCGTCGCCCTGCGGCTGGCGGGTGTGGCCCCGGAGCAGCGGCCGGAGGGCCCGTACGTGGATCCCGACTCGCTCACGGCGCGAGAGTCGGCTATCGGCGTGTTGCCGCTGGCGTTGGTGAGCGCGGCGCTGATCGAACTGGCCTACCTCCTGCTCGTGCGGCTGTTCAACCGCACCGTGGCGTTCAGCGCGGCGTTGCTCGTGGCCCTGGACCCGTTTTTCCTGGCCAACTCGAAGGTGATGCACGTGGATGGGCTGCTGGCGGCGTTTATGTGCTCCTCGGCGTTGGCTCTGCTGGTGTTCGTGGGCGAGAGGCGGTGGCGCTGGGTGGTCCTGGCGGGGGTGTTGGCGGGGCTGGCATTGCTCACGAAAAGCCCGGCCCTGTTCCTGTGGCCGTATACGGCGCTCTGCCTCGGGGTCAGCACACTGGTGGCGTGGACAGACCCCATTCGCCATTCCCAATCCGCAATCCCCAATCCACATTCCGCATTCCGTGTGGGGGGTTTGTGGCGTTTGGCCCGGCGCAATGTGCTGGCCGGGCTGGCCTGGCTGGGGTCCCTGGTCCTGGTCTATTGTGCCCTCTTCCCGGCCATGTGGGTGCACCCGGTGGAAACGCTCAAGAGCGTCTATACACGGGCATTGTTGCGCGTGGGTTGGGCCCATCCCAACCCCATCTACTTCCTGGGCCGTGCGCTCGTCGGCGATCCTGGCCCCACGTACTATCTCTATACGTGGGGGTACAAGGTCACGTCTGTGGTGGCGGTGTTCGCGCTCGTGGCGCTCCTGGTGGCGGCGTTTGGAAAGGGGATCCCCCGCCACAGGCGGATGGTGGTGGGGCTGATCCTGGCGTTCGCCTTCTTTTTTACCATCCAGATGATGCTCGGGGCGAAAAAGATGCCCCGTTATCTGTTGCCTGCCTTTCCCATGGTGGACGTGCTGGCAGGTGTAGGACTGGTGTGGTGGGCGGAGTACATCTCGTATCGCGTATCACAAATCACAAACCGCAAATCGGCAAATCTCCAACCTCCAACTTCCAACCTCCAACCTCCAACCTCCAACCTCCAACCTCCAACTTCCAACTTCCAACCTCCAACTTCCAACCTCCAATCCCCAATCTCCCGAACCCTGATCGCCGCAGGGTTGCTCATCCAGGTACTGTTGGTGTTGCCACGCCATCCCTATTACGACACCTACTTTAGCGAACTGGCGGGAGGGGCGCGGGCTGGGATCGCCGCGCTGTCTACGCAGTGGCAGGGGGAAGGGCTGGACCTGGCGGCCCGCCGGCTCAATGCGTTGCCAGAGGCAGGGCAGCAAACCGTGGGCAGCCACAGGGCAGCCCTGTTCCACCAATACTTTGTGGGGCAGGCGGTAGACGTGCAGGTGCCTGCCGACTGGTACGTGCTCGGGATCCACAACGTATTGAAGGGGGGAGAGGAGGGGGAAGAGCAGGCGGTAGATTTTTATCGCCGCCGGCAAGCCTGGGACAGCGTAGCCTTCGACGGGATCCCGTACGTGTGGATATACCGTGCCGCTACGGGTCCCGACCACCCGCTTGCCTTCGCCTTCGAGCATGGGATCCAGTTGGTGGGATACGACGTCGCACCCCCACCCTATGCCCCAGGGCAGACGTTGCGGCTGCAACTATACTGGCTGGCGCAGCAGCGGCCGGCGGAGGACTATACTGTCTTCGTACACCTGCTCGACGCGGCCGGCCAACTCGTGGCGCAGCAGGACAACCCGCCCGTGCGGGGGACGCGGCCGACCTCGACGTGGGAGCCTGGCGCAGTCATCGTAGACCCTTATGACCTGTCCATTCCGGGCGATGCGGTGCCGGGTCGGATGTACTCATCCGCGTATACACTGGTGGTCGGGCTCTATCGCTGGCCGGATCTGACGCGCCTGCAGGTCCGCAACCAGGAAGGGACTGCTTTGCCCGACGATCGGGCCCTGTTGGCCACAGTAGATGTGGAACGGGAGCCACGTGCACCTGCGACAGTGTGGGTCGCGCGAGGGTTGGCTTGCCTGGTCGTGTTGAGCGCGGTGGTGGGTTTCAGGAGGCAGCGTGGATGACGACCCTGGCTTTGCAGCGCCGTCGCCTGGCCCTGGCTGGCCTGCTGGCCACATTTCTCGCCCTGGCCGCCATCTACAACGCGGCCTCCACCCCGTTTGAGGCCCCCGACGAGATCGGGCACTTTTATTACGTCGTGCACCTGCTCCAGACCGGCCGGCTACCGGTGGTCCCGGCTGCGGACCCTCCGCCGAACTATGAGCAGGAGGGGGCGCAGCCCCCGCTGTACTATGCCAGCGCTGCGGCCCTGGTGCGCCTGCTAGAGCGCCCGTTGCGGCTCGACCTGGGGCAGGCGGACGCACGGCTGGACGTCAACCCGCATTCGACCTGCGCCCGGCCCAGGGCGCGGTACAACGTGGCTTACCTGGCCCACGATCCCCATCAGGAGCGATTCCCGTACGAGGGCCGGGTGCGGGTGCTGCACGTGGTCCGGCTGTGGTCGTCGCTGTTGGGGGTAGCGACCGTCGCCGGTGTGTTTGCAGCAATGCGATTGGCCTTTCCCGACCTCCCTGCGGCGGCGTGGCTGGCGGCCGGGATCACGGCCTTTACGCCCGAGTTCCTGTTCACCGCCAGCGCGGTGAGCAACGACAACCTGGTGACCGCGTTGGCCACGTGGGGGGTCTACCTGGCGCTGCGCGTCCTGCGCGACGGGCTACGCTGGCCCACCACCGTGGGCCTGGGAGTGCTGGCGGGCCTGGCCGCGCTCAGCAAACTCTCCGGCGCCCTGCTCTTGCCATTCGCACTTGTCGTCATCATCCTTGCTCTCTGGTTCCAATGCTCCCGACCGTCCCACACGTCCCCCTTTCCCCATTCGCCATTCACCATTCGCGGTCTGCGGTCTGCAGTCAGCGGTCTGCGCTCTGCGCTCTGCGGTCAGCGGTCAGCGCTCTGCGGTCAGCGGTCAGCGGTCAGCGGTCAGCGGTCAGCGGTCAGCGGTCAGCGATTTGCGCTGTGCGATTTGCGATTGGCCATTGTTCATTCCTCATTCCTCATTTTCTCCTTCCTCGCTCTCGCTGGCTGGTGGTTCTTCCGCAACTGGACGCTGTACGGCGACCTGACCGGCACGCGGCCCATGTTGGAACTGCTGCCCCTGCGCCACGAGATGTCGGCAGGGCTGCTGATCGGTGAACTGCCGGGGTTGTTCCGCTCGTGGTGGGGGGCTTTTGGCTGTACGGCACCGCCCGGAGGATTCTATCTGGCGTACCTGGCATTGACGCTGGGAGGGTTGGCGGGGTTGGTCGCGGACCGTCGCCGTCTGGGCCGCGCTTGGCCGCAGGTGGCGGTCTTGGTGGCGTGGCTGGCGCTGGTGGGGGCCGCGTACGTGCGCTGGAACTGGATCATCCACGCGCCGAAGGGCCGGCTGGTGTACCCGGCCATGGTCAGCGTGGCAGGTCTGCTGGGGCGGGGCTGGGCCTCATGGGCAGACCGCATCCGCATTCCGCCCTCCCGTGTACCACCTTCCCGAAAGCTCCCAGCTTTCGGGAAGGTCCGGCAATCCGCATTCCTCATTCCTCATTCCTCATTCCTTGTGGGGGGCTTGCTGGCAGTGATGATGGTGGGTGCAGGGGCCGTGCCCCTGGCCGTGATGGCCCCGCCGGTCGCACCGCCGCCGATCTATGCCACCTTCCCGAAAGCTCCCAGCTTTCGGGAAGGTCCGGCATTCCGCATTCCGCATTCCGCATTTCCTCTCGACGGTCGCTTTGGCGCCGAGATTGCCCTCCTGGGCTATGACCTGGGGCCCTCCTTCGAGGCGACCTCCTTGGAGGCGACCTCCTTAGAGGCAGGGGAATGGCTCGACCTCACGCTGTACTGGCAGGCGCTGGCACAGCCCGCGCAGCATTACACGCTCGCCATCCAGTTGACCTCGGCGGTGCCAGGGGAGACGGACACGCTGGTCAATTTTAACACCTGGACTGGCGGTGGGAACTTTCCGACGGGGAACTGGCGTCCCGGCGACGTGGTCGTGGACCACTACCGGTTGCGGCTGCCGGAGGACGTAGCGCGGGTTCAGGGCTGGTATTTGCAGGCGGTGCTCTTCGATAGTAGCGATGGCACCCGGCTGCCCTTCGCGCTGGGAGGGCAGCCGGCCGGCAAAGGCGCTCAACTGGCCCTCCTGCGCGTAGGAGCCTCGGACCCTGAGGCGCTTTCCTCCCCCGAGGCCGACCGGCTGGCCGCTCCGGTTACCTTCGACGGAGCGATTACGCTGGAGGGGGTGCGGATGGTGGAGGAGGGGGAGGTGTTGAAGGTAACTCTGTGGTGGCGCAGCGTGACTGCGTTGGCCGGTGACAGGGTCGTGTTCGTCCACCTCTACGATGCCGAGGGTCTTCTTGTCGCCACGGCGGACGGGCCACCCCTGGCCGGAGGATTCCCGACCTCGCTGTGGCGGCCGGGCGACCGGGTGCGCGACGAGCACATAGCGTCGTTACCAGGGGAGGGAGTGGCTCCTTGGCAGTTGGGCGTCGGCTGGTACGACCCGTTTACCGGCGCCCGCTTGGCAGCCACGACCGCCGGCGGGGTGCGCCTTCTCGATGACGAATTTCTGATCGCGGTGCTGCGTTGAAATGCTCCCCTCTCCCTGGATAGGGAGAGGGGCCGGGGGTGAGGGTGAGCCCAAGTTTGCCCCTCCCGTAGCCGATGGTATAATCGCCGGTACCGAATGACACACGAATTTGTAGAAGTGACCCCACCGGACAGCAGCCCGCACGAGTTCGGGAGTCCGGCGGGAATTTTTGCGCCTGGTGGTATGCCCGGGGACACCAAGACTGCCCGGTTGTGGGTGTGGACCCCGTCCGCGATGGCCGGGCTATTTGTGGCGCGGGTGGCGCTGGAGGCCAGCGGCCTGGCCTGGCCGGGCGTACTCGTCGCGGTGGTGGGAGTGCTGGCGGCACTGGGAGGACTGGCCCTGGGCCAGTGGTTGGCGCGGCGGAGAGCCCGTCTCTGGCCCATGCTGGTGCTACCGGTCTACGTCCTGTGGCCCCGGCGCGACCTGGGGGTAGCGGCCAGCATCGTCGTGCTGGCCCTGCTGGTGTGGCTCTTGAGCGGGGAACGGCGGCGCTGGCCCCGCTGGGTGGAGCCGCTGGCGGACGGCGCAACGTTCGCGGTCGCACTGGCCGTCTACGCAGCCACTGCCGCTCCCGGCGTCCTCCCCGCCGACGCGGGCGAGTTCCAGTTGGTCGTGGCGCGCCTGGGCGTGGCCCATCCGTTCGGGTTTCCCCTCTACACCATGGTGGGCCACCTGTTCGTGCGCTTGTTCCCCTGGGGAACGCCGGCCTACCGGTTGAACCTGCTGAGCGGGGTGCTGGCGGCGGGAACGCTGGTGTTCATGGCACGGGCGACCCGGCTGTGGGCCGGGCGGCTGGGGGCCTCGCCACTCGTGGCTGTGGGCTCGGGGCTGGCGGCGGCGCTGACGCTGGGCACCAGCACGACGTTCTGGGCGCAGGCGACCATTGCCAACATTCGCACCCCGGCCCTGTTCTTCGCCGCGCTGGCACTGTACGCGCTGGCCCTCTTCGCCACAGCCGAGGACGCATTCCGCATTCCGCAATCCCGTGTACCACCTTCCCGAAAGCTCCCAGCTTTCGGGAAGGTCCGTGCTCTCATCCTGCTGGGGTTGGCCCTCGGGCTGGGCGGAGGCCACTATCCGCCGCTGGCGTTCGTCGTCCTGTTCTTCCTGGCCTACGTGCTGCTGATTGACCCGCGCCTGGCCCTGCAACCGCGCCGCTGGTGGCGACCGTTGCTGGTGGGAGCGGCCAGTTTCCTGATGCCCCTGGTGTACCTGCCGATCCAGGGCGCGCGGGGAGCACCTCTGGCTCCTCCTGGCCTGGACACGCTGCCAGGGTTTCTCCACCACTTTTTGGCGCAGGGGTTTGCCGGCGACATGTTCGCCTTCGCCACGGGACCGATGTTCCCACACCGGTTGGCGCTCGTGCGGACGCTCTTTCCCTTCCAGTTCAACGCCGGCCTGCTGGCCGCCGCGTTCGTGGGCCTGGTGGTCACCTTGCGGCGAGACTGGCGGCTGTTTGTCCTGTTGGCGGGCAGCCTGGTCCTCCACACGTTCGTCACGGTCACCTACCGCGCACCGCAGACGGTCGAGTACCTGATGCCGGCCTACCTGCCCATCGCCATCGCCGTCGGTCTCCTCCCCGCCCTCCTCCCCCTCCCTCCTCTCTCCCCTGCTCCCCTTCCCCCCCTCTCCCCCTCTCCCCCTCTTCCCTCCCTCTTCTGCTCCCTGATCCTCTGGTCCGGGCTGCTCAACGGCTGTGCCCACGGCCCCAGTTTCGTCGCACTGGCCCAGGACACCAGCACCCGGCAGACGGTCGAGCCGCTGCTGAAGACGGCTCCCGCCCAGGCGGTGGTGCTGGCCGACTGGCACTGGGCGACGCCCCTGTGGTACTTGCAGCAGGTGGAAGGGCTGCGGCCCGACGTCGAGGTGCGCTACGTATGGCCGGTGGCCGGAGAGGAGTATCGGGAGACCTGGCTGCGGCGCATCCGAGAATCGGACCCGGGCCGCCCTCTCATGCTGACCCATTTCTATGACTTCCCTGGCTATACCGCCGAGCCGTGGGAGGCGGGGTTCCTGGTGCGGCCACGGCCGGTGGCGGAGCCGGCGGCGCCGCTCGTGCCGGTGCCGGCGACGTTTGGGGAAAAAGTGAGGCTGGTGGGGTATCGGCTCCGGCCGGGCCAGTTTGAGCCGGGGCAGGTGGCGGAGTTCGTGCTGGCCTGGCAGCCGACCCCCTCGCCCAGCCTTGGGAGAGGGGCCGGGGGTGAGGGCCAGCCCCCCTCGCCCAGCCTTGGGAGAGGGGCCGGGGGTGAGGGCCAGCCCCCCTCGTTCACGCTGCGGCTGGTAGATGGAGAGGGGCAGACACTGGCCCAGGCCGACCGGGCGCTGGGCACCGGCGTGGCCTTGGGCGAGGTGCGTTTCGAGCGGCTGGTGCTGCCGTTGTACCCGACGCTCCCGCCAGGGCGGTACCGGGTGGTGTTGGGGGCTTATACTGTGACTGGAGCCGGGTTTGAGACCTTGCCGGCGGACGGAGGAGAAGCCACCGTCACGCTGACTGAACTGGAGTTGGTGGCGCGTGGCAGCGGGCCAACCGAGGAAAGAAACCAGGTTTTTCCCAAAAACCTGGTTTCTCGCAGGCCCTTTACGCTGCACCGGCAGGCAGTGCCCTTCCTGGCTGGCAGTCCTCCTTCCTCCTTCCCCATTCCTCCTTCCTCATTTCTCATTTCTCATTCCTCATTGCTGGTGGGGGTAGACTATGACCGGAGTGTGCCGGACGTGTTGCGGGTGTACCTCCACTGGCGGGGGCCGGTCGAGCCAGGGTGGCAAGTGCAGGTGCGGACGGCCGATGGTCTGAGGGCCGCTGCGCCACTGTCGCCCATCCCAGAGGGGACATATCAGACCGTGGCCGTGGACCTGCCAGGCACCGTAAAAGGGGCGCTATGGCTGGCGCTGGCCAGCGGGGAGGGACGGGTTGAGACGGCGGCTGGGCCGTGGGGCTGGGCTATTGAAGAGGTCCGATTGCCCGCGCCAGCACCCGATGCCCGCTTCGTCCTGCTGGGAGACGAGATGGCCGTGGTTGGGGCGACGGCGCATCCGGCAGCTCCTGGAGAGACAGTGGTGGTGGATGTGACACTGGTGGCGTTGCGCCCGCTGATGACCGACGATGCGACGAGCGTGCGGCTTGTAGACGGCCAGGACCGCTGGCTGGCCACCCACGACACGCAGCCTGCGCTGGGGGCGGTGCCGACGCTCAAGTGGATCCGGGGCAGCCGGGTGGTGGACCGGCACCTGCTGCCGCTCCCGCAGGATTTCGCGGGTGGCGAGGTGCGGGCTACCCTCGTGGCCTACGAACGGTTCCGCATGACGCCGCTCCCGGCCCTGGATGGCCGGTTCAGCAGTGAGGTTCCGTTGGGCAGTTGGGGTTTACCGTGAAACGTGAAACGTGAAACGTGATGCGTAATGCGTAATGCGTAATCCGTAATGCGTAAGCATGGTGCGTGATGATACGGAATACGGAACACGCAGCACGGAACACGCAACACGTAAGATTGGAACAGATATGCACTCTTCAGACTGGCTGGTTCTTATCTTTGCCTCCCGCTACCGCTGGCTGGCGGTGCTGGCGACGCTCGCTTTGTGTGCGCTGCTGGCGCTCGCCGTGGGCTATTTGCTGGCGGAGTTTGGCCTGTTGATCGCCACGGCCGGGCTGGTGGCCCTGTTCCTGGCCCTGTGGATGTTGCGCGACATTGAGGTGGCGT
>Ga0315284_10008703_pt1 | contig 14489 bp, 17 predicted proteins | sample YL17G09_16_MG_FD_203696 | JGI IMG/M metagenome (GOLD analysis project Ga0315284, IMG submission 203696) | Sediment microbial communities from Yellowstone Lake, YNP, Wyoming, USA - YL17G09_16 | ecosystem: Environmental > Aquatic > Freshwater > Lake > Sediment | place: USA: Wyoming | collected... | reverse complement strand
AGTCGGAGAAGGAAAAACTGACTCGAAAAGCTGAAGACGAACAGGCGCAGTGGTTTCATGATCACCTCAACGACGAGGTGAAAGACGCAGAAGAAGAACGTGACGAAGCCATCGCAGTAGCCGCACAGCAGCGCGTTGCGCTCGAAAACATCGTCAAGACCTGCTCGTGGACTCGGGAAGAGCACGACCCTCTGGTCGGTGTTGGGCTGACGGCGAACGCCGCGCTTGCTCACGACGTTGGTGAGGGTTGGGTCAGCCCGAAGAAGCACGCCAGAGTTCTGGAAGAGCTTAGCGCGAAGCACACCAGAGCCCTGGCAGAGTTGCGCACGAAGCTGGAGAAAGCGGCTGTGACTTCGCTGGCGAACATCGACGACCAGCTTCGAGTATCGAGTTCAATGCGAGCACTACCTTTGGAGGGGCAGTGAGCGAAATCACGGACGCTGAGTTGCAGGAGTTGATCTTTGGTAGTCGCCCTTGCGGCAAGTGCGATTTCTGCATCGATGGGCAAGAGTGCAGAGAGGGCTTGGGAACCACTCCTACGGAGAAGCGGTTGCTGGAACGTTTGGAACGCGTTGAGAGCGAGAAAACGAAGTTCCGACACGCTATTCGGAATCACCGAGACCAGCGCGGGGATGACCGCTGCTACCTCGATGACGCTGAGCTGTATTCCGTGCTCGGGGAGAGCGAAGCGGTGACTGTGCTTCCGCCGAAGGAAGTATTCCTGGCGAACTGCGCTCGGTTTCACGCTTCCAGGCAGAAGCCGGGCGAGAAATACGAGACGGAAGAAGAACGGCATCAAGACCTGAAGACCAAGGTGGCGGAGCTGGAAGCCAAAATCTTCGATTGGCAGCTAGCGCTTCATGCGGTGGTCCCTGGGTTCCATTACGATGTCAATCCTTCCGACACGCTAGCGCCGAAGGACGTGGCTGCTTGTTTCAAGGTGTTGCTTGAAGAAAGAGACCGCCTTCACGATCTGATTCTGGAGCAGGAGTGGAGTGGGATCCTCGACGGCTGTACGTGGTGCAAGAGCCGAAGGGAGCACGAGAAGAGTTGCCCGATGTTTGAAGCCAAGGGAGTAGTTCGATTCGGTTCGGTGCCTCTCTCAGAGTAGCGACCACGTGGTCGCGAGTGCTTGACAATCGCAGCCTAATCGTGTAACGTGGCGGTGAATGAAAACCTACGGCAAGCCCCGAGAGCACCACTCGAACCGCAAGATTCGCGGGACCAACATGTCCTGCCCTTGCTGCGTCCCGTGGTCTACCAAGCGCAAGAGCCCGACCAAAGTCTACAAGAAGGCTGCTCGTCAGGCCGGGCGTGCCGCTGTTGCCGAGGGAGTCGAGTCATGAATTCGCTGCGTGAACGCATCTCCCGAACTCACCCGGTTGTCGGAGAAGGTTACCGGTTGCTTGGGGACGTTGAGGTCTTCAGAGCTGGGGACCAGACGGCGCGTGTGAGCTTGCTGTTGTCGCTGGAACACCCTGAAGGTTGGAACCCCGTGGAAGCAGAGTGGCTGGGTCGTGTTGTGTCGCACTACCTTGAAGGCGATGGGGACGCGAGCGAACGGATCTTTCGGAGGAAGGACTGATGAAGCGCTATCGCGCATTGGTCCGGGTGGTTAGCATCGAGGAAGACCCTGTGAATGGGAAATTCCTTCGGGTGCTTGTACCTGCCTCGTTGTGTAAGGACGAGGTGCGCATTCCGGCGTCGCAGTTCCCTGAGTCGGCTCGACTGCTGGATTCGCGTCTGTTCGCGCGTGCAACGCTCGATGCGACTACTCCTGCCGAGATGATCATCGAGGGGCCGTACGAAGTGGCATTGCCGCCAGACCCAAAGGACGGCTTGTCATGACCCCTGATTCGAGCCCTCTCCGTCTCTACCTCGAACAAATGGCGAGGATGCTCAAGCAAGCCCGCCCAACACCGCCAGAGGGCTACACGTACTCCAGCATCGAGGCCTACGTTCTTGCTCACGGGAAGGACTATCAGAGCGCGAAGTTCACCAAGGACGAGCTGGCATACGCCAGGGCGTTGATGAAGAAGGGGCGTTGGCCGATCAAGCAGTGCTTCTCGAATAGCCAGCAGATTCTTTTGCGAGAGTCGCGTGAAAGCGCGCCTTCTGGGATGAGGCTGCGTTACGTCGAGGGTTACGTGACGACTGGTATTATCCCGTTGCTGCATGGGTGGCTGTCGCTGAACGACAAGGTTCTCGATGTGACCCTGCGAGATCATTCCAGCGGTAAACGAAACTTGGGTACTTTCGCGCCCAACTACGCGTACTACGGTGTAGAGGTTTCGGCCCTTCTCATCCAGGAGCGGATTCGCAAAACACTGCATTGGGGTTCGCTGCTCGATTGCTACGAGTTGAACTACCCGCTGCTGCGGGAAACCAAATCCAACTCGGCTGCTTGACAATCAGTGCCCTACTCTGTAGTAGGAAACACCTCTAACGGACGGTGGCGCAGATGCAGAAGCTTTGGGTCGTTTGGGAGACGGATTACCCAGACAACGGCAGTGTTGGGGTTGAAGCCGAGTCGGAAGAGGCTGCGAAACTCGCCTACGAACGTGGAGGATTCAAGGACGGCACCGCGAAGCTTAGCGTGGCGCACCTAACCTTGGCGCTTCCGAGTTCAAAAGTCGTCGAGACGACTACTGAAGAACTGGCCGGGATTCTCAAGGTCGGACACAGAGCCCCCATTTTGGAAGCCGATGAATGGCGTCCGTTAGCGGATCACGTGCTTGGACTGATGAAGTTGACGCGTCGAGATGCTTTGGAAGAGGCTGCGCAGAAGTTCGATGAAGACGCGAAGACCGCGCGGTTGAAGGCTAACGACGAAGACGCGAAACGAACCAAGAGGTCCGATCCTGCCCAAGAGTGGAGGACATACGCTGTTCAACTTGAGCGTGCCGCGATGGATCTTCGTACCCTCGCCACAGCACATCAGCCGCAGGGCGTGGTGGCGGAGTCAGTCGCGACAATGACGCGCCTTCGGAGCCATCTCTGGCTTGGTCATGGGCATACGGGACAGTACGGCGATGACGGCGAAATGCAGTGCGCGGCCTGCATCCCGTACGGTCAGTACGACTACAGGCGCGCGTCTTTTACTGAGCTGTTCAAGACCCTCGATGCTGTCAGCATTCATGCGTTGGTAAAGGCGAAGTCGTGAGCGACGGCAATCAAAACTACATCGACTGGATGGACGATTCCCGTCGGCTCAACAAGCGGGTTTTGGAGCTTGAAGCCGAATGCACGGCCCAGAAACTTAGAGCCGATCGTGCCGTCGAGCACTCCACTGAGATGGAGTCTCGGGCTTGGGCCGCCGAACCCGCTTTGACCGAGTTACAGCAACGGTTTCACAAGCTGGAGATGCAGCTTCATGCAGTTCGTGAAGAGCGGGATGAGATTCGGGCGGCGCTGAAAGACTGGATGGCTGGGCATCCAGCTTCTCTGTGCAGTGCCCATCAGGTCCTCGATTTGAACTGCCGCCAGTGCAATTCCGCGTTGACTCGACTCGATGCCGCCTTGGCAGCGTGCGCTGAAATGCGGGACGTGTTGATTGTTTGCGGCACCGAGCAACTTTTGTCCGTGGATGGCGCTCGTATTGACGCGGCGCTTTCCGCTGAAGCAGGCAAAGGCTGGGTGTCTCCAGAGGCGCATCACAAGGTGGTGGTAGAGCTACGTGCGAGAATCTTTGCGCTACGAACTGAGCTAGGAACGCCGCATGAGTGACGAATCACAGTTGAACAAAGAAAAGGCGCTTGAAGCGTGCTCTTGGTTGATGGGAACGGTTTCTGACATCAAAAAGCGCATGGCCGAGAAGGATCAGATCTACTGGATTGAGCACGCGCTCGCTTGTGTCAAGGCGGTCTACGGCCCCTTAGCCCCTTTTCACCCTGGCGACCGAGTGGTGCTGAGAACTCCGCCAGTGATTACCAAGGAGGATGCTTGGGGCTGGGTCGGTCATGAGCACCTCCTTTGCGCGGGGAAACACGGCAAGGTGGCGGACATGGACTGGGACGACAAGCGCCAGTGCTACCGAATGGCCTTTGAACCGGACGCTCAAACGTGGATTTCGTCTGATACTGGTAAGGAAAACCCGGTTGATAGACCCGCCATTTACTGGCTTGGAGCTGAACGGTTTTCGATGGAGTTACCGTGATTCTTAACCCTGCTGGTGAGCCTGTCCGTTCGGAAATTCCAACGCTCAAGCCTTGTCCATTTTGCGGTGGAACGAGCATGCACCCCGAGTCCACTAGTGGCATCAGCACAGGAGTCGGCATGTGGTACCGTTGTCAGACTTGCTCGTGTACTGGTGGCTACGACTTTGCGGATGACGCGAATCGCGGACGTACCCAAGAGCGATGGAACACTCGTTCCTCGGAAGCGGAAACTCGCAAGAAGACCCTGGAAGACGTGCTCCAATTCTTGGACGCGCACACCCCTACTGAGAGCACAGTTACCAACCCGATTCGGCTGTCCTTCAAAGTGCTGCGTACTGAACTGTTGAAGTTGACTGCCTGCAAGGACATGAATGAGTACCTCAGCAAAGAGTAACCCGATGGAGCCGACGCTTAACCCGATGGACATTGTTGCGCCGAAGCTCACCATCACTCCGATTCGATTCGAAATAAAAATGCCCACAAGGTACGAGGCAGCTTACGCGACTCGTGTCGTGGCTTTTGCGAAGTCCGTAGCGGTTCGACTTGGGGTTCCAACGCAATCGCTTCGAGGGACAGTTAAGGTGATCCACGATCATCGGCTTTTCGTGCAGTTGCATAAGAACAGCAAGGACCCCGCCGGGTCTTTTACGGAAGGCGAAGATGCTTCCAATTGATCCGCAAATAGCGGTTTACGGGCAGTGGTTGCTGTTTCTAGGCGCGTCTGCCTTAGGTATTTGGGGCACTGGTTACCTCATTTGGGTCTCGGCTCAACTTGGAAACCACTGGTACTGCTGGTTGGATCGCAAACGCGATTTCCAGAACCAGAAGTCCCGCACCGATTTGAATCACCATCAAGCAGTCAAAGACCTGGAGCTGAAAGCCCTTCGAGCCCAGCAAGAGATGGAGTTGGCACGGGCTAAGGCTCACAGTGATGCGTTGAACGTAGCGCTGGTGCAGGTGGAAGGCGGGGATCCTGTTCCTCCGATTCCAATCAAGAGCCTAGGATAACCTGCCGCTTGACAATCGCGGTCTAACTAAGGTATAACCCTCGGTGTGGGCACGCCGACGCACTATGAGAGCTGGGAACGCCTTCTAGCGCCATACATCCCCTTGGCTGAGGCTGCGGTGAGGCGAGAGGGCTGGAAGGCTTACCCTCGGTTCATGCTGAAGCTTCAGGAGCAGAGCAGGACGATGCGTCGGGAGCTGACTCAAGCCGACCCTGAAGCATTGATGGCTCAAGCCATCCTTCAAGCCATCGTGGAGTCCAGGATGGCTCAGTTCAAAGATCCGAACTCAATTGAAGAGGGGATGAAAGACAAGGAACTGAACGCTTTGGGGCGTTGGTTTGTGAATACCTTTGCTCCGATTAAAGGGGAACTTTACGCGGGGGAAGAGTTCTCCACCATGATTACCCACCTCTACCAGCGGTGTGTTCATCATCGTACCGGAGAGAACACCTACGAAGTTAGTCCGGGCCTTGGCGAGCGCTTAGCAAACACTGAGGTTCGCGGGCTAACTACGGACGACGTTCGTCTGCCCTTCCCGAATGTCTACATCATCGTTCCTCCCGAGTCCGGGCTGACGGTAAACCACACGACAACCGGAGAGCACGTCTGTAACGGTTTCTACGTTACCGAAGACCTGAATGGAGAACACGGGCGCACTTGGAGACTTTTGGCGATGGGTGCCAGCAAGAGCCCGAATGATCCTTGGGACGATGCTTTGTTCCACTTCTCGATGACCTTGGCTCCTGGTCAGGATCTCGACGAGGCGCTTTTCAAGTTGGAGGAGCAGAACTCTATTAACGACACCAGTGACCGCTCGGACAAGTCTCGGGAGTACTACCGAAAGGCTTGGAGAACGCTATTTCGTTTCGTTCTCAACGCGGTGCTCTACATTACGTGGCCAGATTCTCGTAAGGAGTACGTCATTGGGAATCCGGAAGCTCGACGTCTGCTGGAGCAGGTAAAGAAGCACCCGAAGGGCTCCGGAAAGTACGAACGAGCTAGAGCCCAACTCAAAGCCATTCAGCAGCAGCGCAGGATTTACCTCGGGCGTGGAGTGGAACGTCTGGCTGAGAGTACCGGCGACGGCGTTTCACGAGGGCCGATTACGATTCGAACCTTGGTTGCGGGGCACTGGAAGGCTCAACCCCACGGGCCAAAAAACACGTTGCGAAAGACCATTTGGGTGGAGCCTTTTTGGAGAGGGCCACTGGAGGCCCCCGAAATCAAGACTGTTCATGTTTTGTAGGAGAAGCAATGGGTGCCAATTTAACTATTTCCGGAACCGACTTACTCAACGCGCTCACAACGCGTTTGGAGCACATGCTCGCGTGCGAGAACATCCTCTTCGAGCTGTACGATCACCCCGATAAACCGTTGGTGAACGCTTTGAAGTCTGCCCGAGCAAAGGACATGAGTCAGTGGGACAAGGACAGGCTGACTGATGTTAGCCGCTGGGTGGAGAAGTACCGCGCTGAAGCAGTGTTGCGTGACACGGCGAAGCTGCGGCCCATCGAAGCGGTTGTCGCGGAGCTGCCGCATTTGAACCGCGCAGTCGATCTTGTCGGCTCGGTGCATTACGTCCTTCGGAACATCTTCGAGGACAAGACTCGTATCGAGAGCAACAAGATCGTCTACACGAGCATCACGCAGCGGCTTGACTCTCTCGCTGGATTTGACGACTCCGAATGAGCATCCCTCCCCCGAAGCAGAAGCCCAGCAAGGAAAACGAGAACGCGTGCTCGTGCTGCATCTGGTGCTCGATGACGGGCGCGAACGCACTCGTTTACAGCCTGTTCCTAAGCCAAACCATCAAAGTCCACGAGAAGTGCAAGACACCATACGAGAAATGGATGGGGGCTCCATGATGGACGGCGAGATAATTTCCTGTGCGCCTTGCGAGGGCTGCAATTGGACCGGCGAGCTGCGGCTGGCTCCGGTCGCCCCACCGCTGCCGCCCGGTGACGAGGGTCGGGCTTGCGCGGGTTGCACTCAGCGCTTTCCAACGTGGGAGTGGTGCGGCCACAACGTGACGTGGGAGGAGTGGTACTGCTCGCCAGGTTGCTACGCCGAAACGACGGGCGATACGCGTCCTTGGGACCAGCCGCGTCCGTTCGAAATCCCCGTGATCTACATGAGGCTATCCAGGTAACGCGGCGAACCCCGCGAAATTGGGTAAGCTCGTCGCCATGAAGCTGTTTGAATTGCACAAGGCGAAAGTAGTGGACGGACACATCAACACCTACGCAGTGGCCGAAGGCGTGGAGTACACCGACGGCACCGTGGCGATGCGGTGGCTCGGGGAAAACCCAACGTCTGTTACCCATGACTCTATGGAATCCGTGAACAGGATTCACGTTCACCTATCCGGTCTCTCCGGGGCTCAATCCGTTGTCTGGATCTTTCAGCCTGTTAAATAGTTTTGAGGAGCGCACATGAGCAAAGTAGTCAGGAGTTGGCGAGCAAAGTGGTACGGGATGAAGCCGGAGCAGATGGACCTTTTGAGGTGCTGCGCCACGACTTACCTGAAGGACCGCTGCATTCGATTGGCAACTCTGACGAACGAGGGGCTTCGGTACTGCGATCTTCACAACCCTGTACTTGTAGCTGCCAAAAGAAAAACGAACAGAGATCCTCGCGGACAGGGACCTCTCCCGAATCACAGGCGGTCTTGACAATAGCACAGTAACCGAGTAGGTTGTCCGCTACTATGACAACAACCCTTCAGACACTTTTCAAAAAGACCAGCACTGGGGCGGAGCAGGAGTGGACGATCGGCGTAGAAGGCAACGTCATTGTTACTCGGTTCGGGAAGGTTGGGGGGAAGATCCAAGAGGTTCGGGACGAGGTAAAAGCCGGGAAGAACGCCGGGAAGGCCAATGCGACCAACCCGGAAGAGCAGGCGCAATCCGAGGCCCAGTCGCAATGGGAAAAGAAGCTCAAGAAAGGCTATTGCAAGAGCCTCACGGACGCACGTGCAGGTGAAGAGGACGACACCATCCAAGGTGGGTTCTGGCCGATGCTCGCGCACCGTTATGACCAGCGGGGAGACAACATCGTGTTTCCAGCGTTTATCCAGCCCAAGCTGGATGGGCACCGCTGTACGTCCGATGTTGCGAAAGGGGAAGCCACGCTCTGGTCACGCGGACGCGAGCCCATCACAGGGCTTCCTCACATCAACGCCGCACTGGCAGCATTGGGACTCAAGGGACGGCATCGTCCAGACGGGGAGTTGTACAATCACGAGTACCACAACGACTTCGAGAAGCTCTCGCACTTCTGTCGGTCCGTGAGTCCAGAACCCGGGCACGAGGTGATGCAGTACCACCTCTATGATGTGTTCATGCCTGGCGTGACGTTCAAAGACCGCCTTGCTTGGCTTCGGGCGAACATCCCTGTCAACTCTTCTGCGCTTCGTTTGGTGAAGACCATCGAAGTGGCAGATGAAGACGAAATGATGCTCGCTTTTGAAGAGTGTAACGCTGATGGCTATGAGGGGGCCATCGTTCGAAACGCTGCCGGGGAGTACCTGAGCGCGCCCCCAGATGCCCGCTCTGTGGATCTTCAGAAACTGAAGAAGTTCATGGACGCAGAATTCAGAGTGGTAGGCGTGGAAGAAGGGCGTGGCAAGCTGGCCGGACATGCCATCTTCGTCTGTAAGATGCCGGATACAGGGAATAAATTCAACGCCAAGATGAAGGGGCCTCATTCTGAACTGAAGAAGTACTTCGAGGATCCCAGTCTCTCTATTGGTAGAGATCTATCGGTGAAGTTTCAGGGGTACACCAAGAAGAACAAGGTACCCAGATTCCCTGTGGCGTGGCGTTTCGCAGTGAAGCTCTGATTCCGGGCGTTTACGCGAATGGAAGGGTTGTCCCATTCCAAGAAGCGACTTCTTCCATTCTTTGGAAGACCTCTTCCATTTATGGAAGAACCTCTTCCATTGCGGTTTTATAGCGTGTAGGGTCTTCCCACGTTTTCCGTTGGGGAGATCATGCTCAAATGGATTGGTAGCACCAATAGCCCTGTGATTCGTTTTGGCGATCTTTTAGAGGCCAAGGCTGTAATCGGGCAGGTGAAGTTTCAGGTCGGGGCGACAAAGGGTGTCAAGGACAAGGCGTGGGTCAAGACCAACGACCCTACTGCTAACTCCGGTTGGATTTATTGGATGCAGTCCAAGACCGCCCTTTCGCACGGTATTCAAGACGGGTCTATCGTGCATGTCACAAAGAATCACCAACCTCTGAAGCCTGGGGAAATTGACCCTGAGACGGGCAAGCCTGCTCCCGCTGCCTACATGCCTGCGGGCAGTGTCGCACCGGTTGCGCCCGCTGCGCCCGCTGCGCCTGGGCCGACACTTCCGGCTGGAGATCAGAAGCTGGAGCCTCTGCCGAAGCAGGCTCCAGAGGCTCCCAAAGCCGAACCCGAAGCTCCTAAGGCCGAACCCGAAGCTCCTAAGGAAGCTCCTAAGGCCGAACCCGAAGCTCCTAAGGCACCCGAGGAGCCTCTTCCACCTGTTGCCGCGAAAGAGCCGGAGGCTGTTCCTCCACAAGAGGAGCCACCCGAGGAACCCTCAAAGGACCAAGCACCTGAAGTGGTACCTCTTTCCACCACCAAAGAGGCCCCTAAGCTCAAGAAGAAGGTCCCGCTAGGAACAGTTCGGTACCACTCAAACAAAGCGGGTGGTCCTCCCGTGCAAGTGAGAATCCGAGCCACCGATGATCCAGCCCATCCCAGGGGAGGTTGGGTTTACTTGATGTCCGTGGCCGAAGCCACCAAGCAGGGGATTCACCACGACGACGTGCTCTCGTTTACGTTTACTCCTGACGAACAAAACCCGATGAAGGGCAAGGTCGACATCCATAAGGATGCGAACGGCCACATCAAGAAAATCAGCACTCCTGCGCAGTTTCCGAAGCCCGAAGTACCCAAGGAAGCTGGAAAGGCTCCAGAGCCGCCTCCAGAGCCCCCTAAAGTAGTTGAACCCGTCAAAGCACCTTCCTCGGGCGGAGTGCCTCCGGAGAAGATTCCTCAGCTAGTTGCCTATTTGAAGGGCCTCCCTAGTTTTGCGGCGAACCCGGAGAAGTTCCTTTCGGCAGATGGAGAGTCCACGCTCTTCAACACGTCGATGCAAAAATCGTTTGGATCCGATTGGTACGACAAGTGGAAGGAAGCTTCTGGCGCTGTATTGCCAGAGAAGGCGAAGAAGCCTCTCTTGAGCTACGACGACCTGCCTGCCGATGTGAAAAAGAAGCTAGGAGAGATTGGGGCGTCCAAAGATTCCCTGCTCGCTCAGGTTTCCGGAGCGTTGCATTCTCTTGGAAAGGCCTCCAAGGAGGAGCTGACTGCGGCCCTAAAGCTAGATCCTACTCACGTTCAAGTTGCGTTGGACCACTTGAAAGACTCGGGGTTGATCACCAAGCTCGCCGACAGCGGTTACAGCTTGACTCCGGGTTGGACGACTGCCGCCGCTCCGGAGATTGGCAAGAAGGTGGCTGAGACTCCTCCAGCCCCCGTGATGAAGCTGCCGGTCAAACTTTCTGCCGAGTTAAAGGCCGCGCTTGCTTTGCACGACATCGAGCCCGATTCCGACGCAGGCAAGATCGCCCAAGTCATTGACGCTTTCGGGGTTAGCTCACAAGACGGAATTTCGAAAGCAACGAAGCTTTCCGCATTTGCTTTGAACTCTGCGATGAAGTGGCTGCTTGACAAGAATCTGGTGAAGCAGACCATGGGAGGCTACGGGTGGGGTTCGGACTGGACAACAGGTGCCGTAGCGCCAGAGCCTCAAGAACCGCCCAAGGCGGGGAAGAAGAAGAAGACGACAGAGCCCGAGCCCGAGTCTGAACCCGAGCCTGAAAAACCGAAGGTCGCTCCTTCTGCAAGCCAAGTCGGTAAACTTCAACTTACTCCGACTGAAATCCCGTCCGTAGATGACCTCAAGTACGTTGAGTCTGGGAAAGATCGAGGCTTGGGCGGAACTGGTGAAAAACACATCTACAAAGACAAAAAGGGGCACGAATGGATCTTCAAGGTAGCTAAAGCGAAGGATGGGACTTCTGAAAAGCCTTTTGCTGCTTACGCGCAAGAGACCTTTTCGAACATCGCGATGAAGGTGAAGAGCATCCACATCCCTATCAAGGTGATGCACATCAAGGGAAAGATGGGCACGCTTCAGCCTTTGATAGCCAAGAGCGGTGACTTAGGGGCAGCCCCCTCCCCCGCGTCTCTTACTCCGTTAGAACGTGAGGACGTAGGTTCTGAGCATGTTTTGGACTGGCTCATGAGCCAGCACGACTCTTTCGGCTCGAATCTCATTCGGACCAAAGCAGGGCGTATCGTCGGAGTCGACAAGGAACAAGGGTTCCGTTTTTTTGGAGTGGACAAGTTGTCCACGGATTACAAGCCGAACTTTGAAGCTCACGGTGAAAAACCGCCGTACTACAATCAGTTCTGGAAAGAGTGGGCAGACAAGAAGTTCGACTTTGATCCCACGGTCCTGAAAAAGTATCTGGACACTCTCGATTCCATCGACGACGACGAATTCACCGAAAACTTTAAGCCTTACGCAGAGAGTTTTTGGGAGGACAAGCCCAAGAAGCAGGAAGAGTTCCTCAACGACCTTAGGAAGCGCAAAAAAGGGGTTCGCGGGGACTTCGAGGAGTTCTTAACCGAACTGTACAAGCAGCGCACGGGGCAGACCGAGGGGGCGTTTACGTTTGCTGCGGGTTGGGTTCCAGGCGCTAAAGCCGAAGCAGGTAAACCCAAGAAAAAGATCTTCAAGTACGACGCAGCCACGGTTGCGGGCGATTACGGCATTTCGCTTAAGCCCTACGTACCCAATGAAGGACCCAATGCGGGGCAGAAAGATCCTACCAAGGTTACGCTGAAGACAGGGAAAGGTGGCGAGAACGCGGTGAAGCTTGCGAAGTACATCAAGGAGCTAAAGCTCACGCCTTACGTACCGCCTGAGTCCAAGGACAAGGTTGACAAAAATGGAATCATTACGGGGTCCGTCAACAACATAGCTTGCTTCCACAAGAAGGATTTTGACGAGGCTTTCGTTGAGAAATCCGAAGAAGTAGGGAGTGTCGTTGGCACCACTCCTGCGCAGCCCGAGTACCTCCCAGACCTCGTAGCTTCTCCTCACGCGCATAGTAATTTGCACGAGCTGGAGGGGTTACACCATGTGGTACTTCCAGCATTGGGGCAGCGACTGATGCTTGATGGTGGGCATGTTGAGGGCCAACATGCCAAGGCGAAAAAGTTCATCGATAAGACTGGTAACCCCTACTACCTATTCCAGTTCAAACTGCGAGAACCTACTTGGAAGAAAATCTCTGGTGGAGACAAGGGGAACTGGACTTTCTATCAAGCTAACTGGGACCCCACTCAGCACGCGTTCGTGGAAAGCGCGGGACACTCGGATGCTGTTGAAACCAAAAAATGGGTTAGCGGAGATTCCGAAGTCCATTTGGCGCATACAAGCGGTAAATGGACGTACATGGGCTCGATGTACGCAAAAGTTCGTCCCAAGAAGGGACAAACTCCTGCTCAAGCCCTGCACATGTTGCTGGAAACCGTACAGCCAGGACTAGCAGACAAAGTGCTTACGCCTCCTTCAGAAGAAGAGCGTGAAGTTGTGAAGCTGTCGCGTGTGCTTTGGAATGTCGCACCAAAAGAGAGTGATGCGCTTCCTGAAGAAAAACGTACAGTGAACGAGCTGAAGAAGCGTTTGAAGAAGCACGGATGGGGGGAACAAGAGCTGGGGAAACTTCAAGAAGTTGAAGCTTTCCCTGGGTATTCCACTTGGTCTCAGCCGGGAAGGCACAAAGCGGTCGCGAAAGGCAAGTTGCGGTATCTCTTTCACGGGATTCAAGCGGACGATGGCGCATTGGGCATCATGCGGCATGGCCTACTGGGCATTCACGAACGCAACTTACTAGGGCTGCCAGTGATGGGAGCGTCTTACGGAGCAGACGTGGGGACTGGATCCGGTGACGGCGTGTTAACGAGAGTTGTTACGGACTCCGGGTTAAGCCACTCTTTTACTGGGCACGGCATTGTTGGAAAGTACCAAGTGCTGATTGCTCCGACTGAGGTAGACCGTCTCGATGCCTACGTGCATCCTGGCGATACTTGGGGGAACTGCCGCGCAGACAACGAGGCGTGGCAGACTCGTCAGCCAGTGGAAGACCGACTGAACCAGCAACAAAGCCACTACAAGGGCGGGATGGAGATGTCTTTCCGCAAAGGTATCGCTAGAGGTAAGTTGCTGCGAATGGTCTGTCAAAACGAAGTAGCGAGAAAAGCGCTCATCAAGCAGGCCAAGCAAACCGGAATCATGCAAGTGAACGGGGTACCTATCGACGATTTTGTCGTGGTGTCTAACAGCCTTGAAGACGCTTACACGAAGTACGTCAAACCCCTAGGATTCTAAATGCCCCTGTCCTTCGCTGGTATCTACAAATTGTCTGATGTGAATCAGAGCTTTGTCAAAGCTCCGCAAATCGCGATAGCTCCCCGTAAAGTAAAGGTCAAAGATCCGGATTCTGGAAAGACGCGGGAGGACTATCAGTTCTTGGTAGCAAACGACGTAAGTTTGGGGCACACGATTTCGGGTGAAGTCGGAGCAGACGACGAGGGCCAATTTGAAATTGAAGATGATGAGCGGCGGGGCAACGACGGTAAGCCCGTTCTTTGGCGCTTTGAGCCCCTGACTTTGAAGCTGTGGAACGAAATGGGAGAGAACGATGAGATTAGTGGTTGGAACGAGCTGAAGTCTTCCATCAAAGACGACGCAGACCTCCTAAACTTTTACCGACAGGAGTGGCTATCCCCGAGTTTGGAGTGGTGGAACGAGGAGTCTACTGAAGCTCCAAAAGCTCCAGAAGCTCCAGAGGAACCGAAGCCTCCAGAGGTCGAAGCCCCTACGGAGTGACCTGTGGGCCACGAGATGGTGCTACACTTGTTGACAGTTAACGGCGGATAGTGAGCTATGGGCGACTCTGAGTACAAAAACGGTTTAGTTCGTCCGGTGAGCCGCGAGCCTAAGTTCACTAAGATCCGAGCGTTGAACTGTTTCGAATCGGTTCATCAACGCATTCTGGATGGATGCGACTCTCCGTCTATTGCCAAGTTCATTCAAGAAGAGCGGGAAGAGTACTTGGACGCTGCTCGGACGACTGTTATTTCCGCGCTTAATTACTACAGGTCCTCTCTTCCTCCTGGAGAGTTGGTGGCTAAACGATTGCCTGGAGCGTTTAACGACGCGGTTAAGAAGCTGCACAAGACCGTTGATGAGGTGAAGGAGCTGGAGTGGCTCACT
>Ga0315284_10008702_pt1 | contig 14490 bp, 17 predicted proteins | sample YL17G09_16_MG_FD_203696 | JGI IMG/M metagenome (GOLD analysis project Ga0315284, IMG submission 203696) | Sediment microbial communities from Yellowstone Lake, YNP, Wyoming, USA - YL17G09_16 | ecosystem: Environmental > Aquatic > Freshwater > Lake > Sediment | place: USA: Wyoming | collected... | reverse complement strand
TGCGTCAAGCACTTCAAGGCAAACGGATCCTGCTGGTCGATGACGACAGCGACATCCTGATCAGCATGCAGGCCGCTTTTGAGCCAACCGGCGCGATCGTCGACACGGCCGCCGACGGGAACAAGGCCGTGGAGCTGGCCGAGAGAAATCAGCCGGATCTGGTGGTGCTCGACATGATGCTGCCCAAGCGCAGCGGGTTTCTCGTCCTCGACAGGATCAAGGCCAAGAAGCCGCGCGACGCCAAGCCGCTGGTCATCATGGTCACAGGCAATCCTGGCCACCGGCACCAGTTGTACGCCGAGAGTCTTGGGGTGAGCAAGTACTTCATTAAGCCTGTAAAGCTGGACAAGCTGGTGGCCACCGCGGAGGAGTTATTGGCCGCTCCGCCGGCCCCTGGCCCCGCAGGGGCACCCGCTCCGACCGCGCCGGCATGAGGCAAGGGGTCACGGCTCCAGTTCACGCAAGGTCTTGTTCTCGCTACAGGATAGCGCGGGGTGGAACGACAGGGCGCACCCATTTCCCCGGGAAGGGGTAAGAGCTTGGTGCAGAAAACCTTCGGTCCCTTGGTCCTCCCAGACGCCGTGGCGCACCCCGCGTAGCGACGCGCCCGCGGGTCCGCCCCTTCATCCCAGCAGAGAACCTTGGATGCCTTGGTCCTCCCGGCAGTTTCCGCACGCCCCAAAGGCGGCAGGAAAGGGTTTGCTGCGTTGCAGGTCAGAGTGGGCAGGCGTATCATATATTGCCGCAATTGTTCATTGCCGGGTAGGAAGCGGGCCTGTCCGGGGGATGGCTGGAGGTCGCCATGTCGCGTGCGTTTTCACGTCTGCGCAATCCGCCGGGCTTCACGCTGGTCGAGCTTCTGGTAGTCATCGGAATCATCGCGCTGCTCGTGGCCATCCTGTTGCCCGCGCTAGGCAGGGCCAGGCAGGCCGGCCTGCGACTCGCGTGTGCCGCCAACCTCAGGAGCCAGGGGCAGGCCATGGTGATGTATGTCGCCGACAACCGCTATTACACGGGCCACTGTGCCAGCAAGGGGAGCATCACCTTTGCGGTTTGGCCGACGCGCCTGCGGAAGTACACCAGGGGCCGCGGGGTGTTCTACTGCCCCGCTCAGGAGCCGGGGTTTCAGTGGCAGCGGGTGATCGGGACGGGCGCGCCGTATGCGACGGAAACGGAGGTGAGGAGGTACGGGTATGAGCTGGGGGAATTGCTGTTAAGGGTGGACGGGGTGCCGTTTTCCTACGGGATCAACGACTGGGGGTCGGTCAACGTGCACGACCCGCAACTGGGCCTGGGCGCGCACGTGGACAATCCGTGGTGCTCCGAACTGAAGGCGAGCAAGGTCAGACGCCCTTCGAGCATGATAGCGATAGCGGACAATTCGTGTGATACCTCGTGGGACTACAACATCGGACCCCACGACAATGGCAGCCCCTCAAGGACCGAGTATCCGGGAAAGATCCACAACGGCGGGGCCAACGTGCTCTTCTGCGATGGGCATGTCGAGTGGTACGCGCAGAAGGAGCTGGTGAACGTGTTCGCCAACACCCCACAGTCGAGAAACATGAACGCCATGTGGAATAACACGGGGGCAGTGGAAGTGAATTAGGGAAGGCGGCCGGCGGCGGATGCATGCCCAAGCGCGGGTGAGGTGGGCGCGAGCCGAGGTTCAATCAGCAGGATTCGCGACCAAGTCCCCCCTACATTTCTCCGGGACATCGGCAAGAACTCCCTGCAGTAGACCTTGCGTCCTCCCCCTGCTTCTGGCTCGCCCCGCGTGGCGGCGCGACCGCAGGTTCGCCCCTTTCCTCCCGGCAAGCACAGAACTCGGTCGCGCTGCTCTCATTCGCTCAAAACCGTGGATGTCACCTTTTCCGCGTCGCTCAAAACCGTGGATGTCACCTTTTCCGCGTCTGCGGCTGAACTCCGAGGTGTAGTCAGGCAGCAGGCGTTGGGCCCGCTCATGCGCCGCCCGCATCACCATCCGTGGCGATTTGCAGGTTTCCATCCTGCATGATGTAATTTCAACGATGCGCCAGCGATACCAAACATACGCCAAACTCTGGAGGGTAGAAATAGAGCACTCACGTCCCGGTTTCACTGCTGCACGCTGTCACCGCTGCCACGGCTGAAGCGGCCGACGCCGCACTCATCCGAAAACGCGAACCGCCCGGGTGCGAGCGGCACGACTGAGGAGCATCGCGCTGAATAGGACGCCCAAGGTGCCCAACATGGCCGGCTCGGGAATGACCGTGCCCGTGACGGTGAACGTGTAGTCACCGCTCTGCCCCAACACACCCCAGGATCGAAAGAGCTGTACGTCGTTCTCATCGCCGTACATGGTGTTGAGCGAGTAACGAATCTGGAACTCGGAGACACCCAGGTTGGAGAACTGATTCGTCGGTTTGGTGAAGATGTCCGGGCCGGCGTGGTACCACACCTGCGTCCAGGCGCCGCCGCCCGCTCGGGAGTCGAGCGTGATGGCGGCATTGCCCACGATCACGCCCCCGTAGCTGCTCACGGAGATGTCACCGAAAACATAACCCGGGTCGGTCACGAAGGTGTAGATCAGTCGCCCGGACGTTCCATTCCCCACGGTCGCGTCGGTGAAGAAGCTGGCATAGGCCCTGTAGCTGTCCTCCACCATGAACCCGATGTCTCCTTCCAGTTTCGGGTTGTCGTCGACTCCTTCTATGCGCGAGTTGTACGTGTAGATGAACGTCGGCCCGGCACCCGCATTAATGCTGATGCCTGGCTGTAAGGGAACCGGCCCCGCCTGAACAACGGCCGCAGAGATAACAATCGCTGTCAAGGCGCACGCCACCATGGTGTTGCTTAGGCTCATTCTCGCTCTCCTTACGCGCAAAAACCCACTGAAGTCTACTGTATGCCGTTCTGGCCACGGCACACAGCACTACACTATTCTGTTGCGATTTACTCACTTGTCAAGCAAATTCCCAATCGGATTTGTCACTTGCCGCGTCAGAGGCTGCCCGGCCGATCATTCTGCCAGCGTCTTGTGGGGGTAGTGCTACAACGCCACTTGCGTACGTAAGATCTTTGTTGTCAGGATGTTACGTTTTCGCAAAGCCGAGCCCCTACGGACAGGGTCTTGGCGAGCCTGCGAGGCCCAGCGCCACCCGCGATCGGAGGCCTGTTCCTCGGGCTTCGCCGATGTCTCCCCAACGTGGCTGCACGGCCTACTGCCATCCCCGATCCGGCGTCGTAGAAGCGGGGGGTAGGGGGAAAGGGCGTGCGCTAAAGCGCACCCTACGAGGCTCGGCTGCAGAGGCACCGGCGTTCACGAGGAAGGGGAGGAAGGGGAGAGGGCACAGGTTGGCGAGCAACGGGTGGCACACGAGGGAAGGTGTGCCAGCCGCCGTAGGGCGGAAGCATGCTCACGGCGGGTGGGGAGGGTTGTCGCGAGAGGGTGGCGGGTCGGTGGCAGGCGTGAGCATGGGGGACTCGGTCGCGCTGCTCTCATTCGATCAAAACCGTGGATGTCACCTTTTCCGCGTACTCTCAAAACCGTGGATGTCACCTTTTCCGCGTCCTTGCTGATCTGTTGTGACGACGCTATCGCCTGGACGTCCTCGCTGATTCGGGGTCCTGCGCGTTTCTCGAAAGAGCACTACCATGATCGCTGTAGCGCCGGCTATGCTGGCAAGTTGTATCAACAAGACGGGCCAAGCGACTGCCGAACTGTAGTAGAGTCGGGCCTTGGTCACGGGAGGGTGACCGAGGGGCGCATACCCAAGCGAGTACGACTCGCCCATTCCCCAAAAACCCATTCCCCAAAAATCACTGTCGCTATCCCGCTCCCGCCAAGGCGGATAGAGGATCATTGCTGTCATCACCGCGATAGCGACGGCTACGATCCATTTCTGTGTTCCATTCATGAGCTGCTCCTTGCCTGTGTTGTGCCCGCCGGTCGCTCCCGTCGGGACAAATTCGGTCGCTATCCTACATCGGCTCCCGCATTGGGGGTACCTCGCTTGTCTTGCACGCAGGGATTCGCGCGTTGCTTTTGGGGGACGTTAAGTTCACCGCGCCATTCTCTTCCAGTCATGTGCGCCTAATCGCACGTGCATACGACGAACATACGGGCTACGAAGCTGTCCTATCGACTCCTGTCCCATGGCGGCCTCCTATTTAACGTGAACTCCGGCTGGAGCGTTCCTTATCGATTTTCCTTATAGCCACATCAATTGCCGGGTACAGCGAGTCGAGATGCGGCGTGTAGTCGTAGCCGTGCGAGCGCAGGGTTGTTGCGTGAGCCAGCATCTTATTGAAAGCCCAACACGGGCTGTTGTTTTTTCCCGAATCTCCATATGCTTGCTCTAGCGTCTTGAGGGCCTCGCATGTGAACCCCGGCAACAGTCGTGCAAGGTTGATGTCATCCGGCTGCTTTCCCCGAGAAAGCAGGATGCCAACGAGAATACGCGTGTGCAGGACGATACTCTCTGTGACGGCGTTTGGGATCGGGAATTTCAAAGCGTCAATATATTCTCGATGGTCTCGCCATAATTGAAGCAACTCTGTGCGCATCATGACCTCGTACCTGTAGATACCCCACAAATCGTTCATCGCACGTGCGGGGCGTGTGGAATGCTGCTGAGACATGTGTGCTTCCTCAGTTGTGCCGCAAATCGCAAGGGCAACGCCATGGCGACTCGTATTGCGCCTACCAATCCAGTTTCTGGCGAGGCGGCAACGCCGGGAATTCGTTGTGCGGTTCGGATTGGTACCAGAACGCCACCGACGATATGTCATCCTCCAATTGCAGATATCGCCCGCCCGACTGCCACCCCAGCGCCTGGATCGTCACCTTCAGATCCTTCTCAAACCGGATCGGGTCGGCGATGTGCCACCGATATAGGCTGAACCGCTGGCCAACCTCATACGCTTTGTCCGGCGGAATCACCTGGGCCAGCCCCGCATAGGGCGTGGAAAACGTCTGGTAGAGTTTTGTTGCGCGGTTCTCGAAGTTGTACGAGCCGCAGAAGTAGTCTTCCGTGCCGGTGCCGGCGATCGTGGGGAATTCCTTGTCGCCGTCCATGAAAAACTTGATCTCGCCTTCGCCCCACCAGCCGGGGGAGTGGACTTCCCAGGCCACGTACGTCCCGACGTAGTGGCCTTTGCCTTTCACGCCGTCCAGGATCGTGTACAGCCCCTTCTGCTTGACCGGGTCCTCCCTGCGAAACTGCGCGTGTAGATACCCGGTGTCCGCGGGGACCTTCGCCAGCGCATAGTCAATCTGATAGTAAACGACCATCTGCTGTTCATCGAGGTTTTCCATCGTGATGCGCGCTTTCTTGCGGAACGGCATCGGCCAGTAGCAGTTGAACGCGCTGCCGGGATTCACGCAGACGGCCAGCGAGTTCACCTGCGCGTACGACCCTAGCGCGCACGAGAAAAAATCGCCGACCGGCACCTCGATCGAAGGCTCGGCCTCGTCGTCCCAATAGAACCGCAGGATCGAATGCCGCCAGTTCCCCGTCGGCGTCATCCAGATGTGCTGGATCGCGCCCGGCCCGGTGATCTCGGCCAGCGTGAACGTTGTCTTGGCCTTGATGACGACGAACGGCGAGACCTTCCACCCTTGGCCGAGTTCCCGCGCGGCGTTCTTCGCCGGCCCATCCACCGACATCGCGGCTTTGCCTTTCTCGCCGGTGAAATTCTCCGGGCAGATGGAACGCGTCTGAGCGTCGGAGAGCATGGCCAGTGTCGACAGCGAGTTCGTCGCGCCGCTGTGGCTGCCGGAATTGCAGGCCGGTAGGCCCAAGAACAAGACAGAACCCAGAAGACAGAAGAAAGAGGAAGCACCGAGGTCGCGAAGTGATTTCATGAGCATGGTTCTCCTTATGCACAGAGAAGCGAAGAAGCTGACGCCAGCGATCAGACGGGCGATCAGTATATTACCCTCCGCCCCGGCAGAGAACAGCGCCGCGGGGTTCTACTGGGGTGGTCAACAGCGCCCCGGCGCGCCCCGCGTAGCGGCGCGACCGCAGGTCCGCCCCCTTTCATCCCACAGAAGAACCTTGGGTGCTTCACTCTGGCACACCCAAGGCGAACGGCTTGCGTGCTTCCCCTGGGAATCAATCCACAGGCCCGCCGAGCGCTTCGTGAACGGAGCGAGGCGCTGAGACGACCAGGTTGCCATCAAAGAGGCGTATCGAGGCCTTTCCGCCATTCTGCGTCCAGACGTCGGGGGATACCGTGGCGACGATGAGCTCGAGAAGCTGCTCGCTCTTGGGCGCCTGATCGGGGTTGCGGCCCATCTGGTTGGTGTTGGCGTTCGGCGCGAAGGAGTTCAGCGTCGTGCCGCGGTCGTTGCCCCGTTGGCTGGTGTATCGGCCGGTGCTCGAGTTGCCTCGGTTGTTGCGGCTGGAGTTGTTGTAGTTGCTGCCGGAGTTGGAGGAGTCGGTGTTCGAGGTGAACTCAGGGAACGCAACGGCTTCGAGCGGCTCCGCCAGCAGATCCTGCACCGGGTACACCACAACAATCATCTGACTATCGGCCAGCTCGCGCGTCGTCACCTCGATCAGGCCCTCCTCGCGGTAGAAGGTGAGGTCGGTTGTTCCGGCGGCCTCGCTGAGAACGAGCTTGAGGGCTTTACGCAGGGTGACCTTCTGGAGTTTGAGATTGATCACCGTGTCGCGTGTGACGCCGGCAGCATCGAGCCCCTTCCAGTTGACATGGATCGTCTCGCCGCTCACAGCGCGCAGGAACGCCACCGCGTCGCCCAGCGTCACGTTCCTGAAATCGACGAGCAGGAGCGTCTGGTCCATTGCGGCCTTGGCCTTGGTGTTGCCCGCGGGCGAAGCCGCCCACATGTTCGAGCTGAGGCTTAGAGCGATCATCACTACGAAGCCGAGTCGTGTTGTGTGGAGCATAGGTGCCTCTCAATGGTGTGAATCAAACTCGCGTCGCTCCCAAAGGCGGAAGCCGGCGTGTGAGCCACTATTATAGATGAAGCGGCACAGCAACGGTTCAAGAATCCGGCGCTTTTTTTTCGCGCCAAGTGCGTAGCGGCGCGACCGCAGGTCCGCCCCTTTCCTCTCAGCAGAAACCCTTGGCTCCCTGGTGTCCTCTCCGAAGCCCCGGCGCACCCCGACGCCGCCGTTTTGCCTTGCCTGGAGCGTAGCCGTATGCTCTCGGCGTGCCATGGGTGTCGCTCTGTCAGGTCGATGAGCTGGCTGAAGGGCGCGGAAAGTACGTCGAGATCGGCCCCTTCCAGTTGGCGGTCTTCCTGGACCAGGGCAAGCCCTACGTGATAGACAACCGGTGCCCGCACGCGGGAGGTAGTCTCTCGGGCGGCGAGGTCCACGACGGGCACGCCGTCTGCCCCTGGCATCAATGGGCATTCGGGCTGGAGACCGGGCAACTGCGCGGCCGGCCAGCGGTCAGAATCCGCGTCCACAAGGCACGCCTATGCGAGCGAGCGGTCAAGCCGGATTTGGTTCAGGCCGAGTTGCCGATCTACTGAACTGTGTGATCGGACAGTGGGATTTGCAGGGATATGGGGGGATTTAGCGGGATGACTTCAGGCCGGCGGGCGTGAGAGAAGCTGCGGTTTGGGGTTAGTTTTCAGTGAAACGCGGGTTTCGCATGGTTTCCGCTAAATGGCTGTCGTGATCTTGCTGGAGCGTTCAAGAACTGTAAGGTCCGTTCGATACTGGCACTTAGACGCTGTTGAGGGGCGTTTCAGGGGCATTTTTCTCGCGGACATCGGACATGCCGCGGACGCTAATAGGGGCCGAATTCACCTGCCGGTCAATGCGGTCTTCGGGTGGCCGGGAGTCTTGGGGCGGCGGACTCTCGGGGGGTGTCGTGATGCAACCCGGGGCGTACAACGCCGTGTTACCTTCACGGGCCAGAGGTGTGGGAGAGTGCTTCCGTAGAACGTGACCGGGATGACAATCTAGTTTTTCTGCAAGGTCTTTAATTAAAAGCATTTGCCCGCTAGCGTCTGGGGGTACAAGGCCCCCCTCTACATCGTTTATGCACTCGCGGATTACCTTACGCAACCTTGAGAGTTTGCCCGTGGCGTCCGTTGACAGGCCCGTGCCGAATCGCTCCGCCCAAGAGAGCGATTGCGCGGCGTGCTTCAAGGCGGCGCTCAGGACTTCTGCGATGTTCATCTCTCGCGGCATATTCGTCGAATAGATCGCGACGCAAAGCTTCGCGCAACTTGTCAGTGGCTTATGCTACCGTCGTCACGAGTTAAATGAAAGGACTACATGGCAAGAGTGACTGAGTACGACAGTGAAGCGTCGGCGGCGATGGCGGCCAGGGAGGAGTTTGTTGCTATTTTTTGTTACTGGTGGCCGGCCGTCTATAAAACTCAAGTGCCGCTGACCCGGAGCGGCAAGGAGCTGCTGGAAGCGAAGCAGCGGATCGAGAGGATCATGGCGGAGGACTACGCCGCTTACGCCGCTGAACAGCAGAACCCCTGGCACAAGGTCGGGCCAGAGCCGAAGTGGATTGACTGGTCGGGGTTCAGTGGAACGGAGCGGTTTGCGATGGGCTTGTCTAGGGGCCGGCCGCTGGGGATGCCAGCATCGCCGAAACAGGGATTCGACAAGCATCCCGATGTGGAGGCGGCGTGGGCGGACTCGCACCGGACGGCGGAGTACGTCGCGTTCATTGCGGAGCAGCGGGCAATGCGGGAATCGCACGCGGCAACCCACGAGTGGGTAGAGGCGACGAATTCCGGGGCCGATGAGGCGACGGTGCGGAAGCTGAAAGATAAGGAAACGGCCGCCGCCAAGGCGCATACCGATGCCAAGCAGGATTACGAGAATCTGCGCAAGAACCCCGCCAAGGGGCTGAAGATCGTGCGCGATCCATTGACCACGGACGAGCGCGTTGTGGAGCAGAAGAGCATTGCTGGTGAATGAACAAGAGCCGCCAGCGGCGGCGAAAGGAAAACATGATGCAGACGACACTGGAACAGGCGGCGAATGGCGCGGCCGACGAGCTGAAGCAAATGAAGGAACGGCCGGAGAAGCTGGAGAAGGAGAAGGATACGCTACAGGCCAAGAGGGAGGCGGCGGCTCGAACGGTGTGGGCAGGGGGCAGCCTACAGCCGCCTCCCCACCCACGCCGGTTCGTCCAGGGCCAATGACGGTGGGGGTATCGGCTGCCAGCCCGGCAAGACACCCCACCCCTTGCAGGCGACTGGCAGGACCATATAATGCGGGTTCTATAGTGGGAGAGTGAGTGGGCTGGGTCCACGTAGCGACAGCGGCACGGGCATGATTGGCGGGTCGTCTCTGTTGAGGCATTGCATTTCGTTGGCGCCAACGAGCCGCGGGTTCTGCAGGCAGACCAGACCGCTCAGGCGCTTCCCGGGGAGTAGTTCCTATGGCCTTGAGCAACGCAGCGGTGCAGAACCTCGAGCTCGCCCTTCAGGGCTTGGCGGATGCCCTTGGGGTATCGTTGGTTGTCGTTGATTCCGGCGGACGCGGGCAGACCCGATGGCAGCATCCATCGGGCGAGGAGGCCGCGAGGCGAGCAGACCCGCCCATCCTTCCTATCGATGGCGTCGCACTCCAGGAGGGCCTGGCGACGATCATCCCTTCCGGGAAGGGCAGGCGATTCCTCGTCAAGTTCGGCGCGGATGCAAGTCCTCCCTACTTCGTGCAGAGCAATGACTTGCCCAGCGAGTTCCCGTGGACAGACGGGCAGCTTCTTCCTCAAGTGCTCCCTGGGTGCGATTTCGAGATGGCAGGAAGCGCCGCATTTCTGCTGCACCTTCTCGTCTGCAATGTGTGTGAGGTCGTGGTCCGCAAGAGGTCGGGGGATGATTCGCAACCTCTGAACGATCTGGCCGTCGAGAACATCCGCCGTATCGGAGTGTGCCTGCGGCGCAAAATCACCCCGGAGGCCGAAGCCGATGAGCTGGCCAGGTTCTCGCTCCAAGGCACCCCGGCGTTCGACGAGTTCCTCGCCGCCCGCCGTGCCGCTCCACCGCAAGCCGCTGACCTATTCGAGTTGACGAACGTCCTCCGGGACTTGACGAAAGGAGCCGAGGGGTCATTCAACCTGATGTCGCTCTCGGGGGATTTCGTGATCAAAACGTCGAACTTCCAGGCTCCTTGTGACAGGATACGCAAGAGCGTCGGTCTTCACTGTTTTGCGTCAGATATCCGATACCTTGTGCTGGCAGCCTTGGCCAAGACCGGAGCAGGAGCTGTTGAGCCTCCGGTTTTCTGCATGGAGTGCCATGCGGGCTTTACGGAGGTGTTCGCCGCCGTGTTCGTCGACGGGCTTATCGTCGGTCTGGTCTTCGGGGGTCAGCTTGTTACGGACGCCCACCAGGCGCGGCGAGTGCTCGAGTATATCCAGAGAGAGTGCAAGGGAACCGACGAGCTTTGTCCGGAGCCTCGCGTGGTCGCAAACGATAATGTGCTCCGGACCGGCCACATCGTCTCTGGGCTTGCCGCTTTCATCGCTCGCCTCTTCGATCGGTATTGCGTCGCTCGAAATGAGGGGCTCCTCTTGAAGGCGCTCGTGGATCTACAGACGGACAAGATCCAGGATATCTTCAAGAGCGCTTGCGGGACTGCAAAGCGTCTTCTGAGCGTCAGCGAGTGTTCTGCATTCAGGCTCGAGGGCGACAGGTTGGTCCTTGAGGCGACAACCTGCAAGCAACTCTGGCTCCGTGATCACCCAAAACAGGAGAGATGGAAGACCGTAGAAGCCGCCGATTGCACCGGCAGGCCGTTCTACCGTCGCGGCGAGGGTCTGACTGGGCGTGCAGTCGATGCCGACGCGCCGATCTGCTCTCAGAACCCGATGACTGACGAGAGGTGGGCGGGACTATGCAGTGAGCCAGGAAGACCCTCACAATGCCTGCTCGCGCCGGTGCGCGATGCTGAAAGCAATACGCGCTATGGGGTTCTGCGCGGCTACCGGCCGGGAGGCTTCACCCAGTTTCCATCAAGCCACATTGAGCTTTTCGGGCACTTTGCCCTTCAGTTGGGCACGGTGCTTCGAAACCGCGAGTTGGTCCAGGAGCAGTCGCAAGGCTTCAAGAGACAAGCTGCTGCACTTCAGGATCTGCTGGCGGAAGCCGTTCACGAGTTCCGTGCGCCCCTGCACAACGTACTCCAACTCTGCACAGCGATTCGCTTCGCAACCAATCCAACGGCGGTGGAGAACACACACCAGAAGATCAAGGAGGAGGTCTACCGAGCCAAAAGGCTCGTCGACAACTACCTCTTGCGCGGGATCGAAGGGCGCGAGGAGTTGCGCTATAACTTCCAGCCTGACGACGTTGGCAAGCTTGTTATCGATTGTGCGTCGCGGTTTCACATGACTGGTGCCCGAAAGGGGGTGACCATTCGAATTGCATCGCAGGTGCGGGTTCTGCCGAAGATAATCATGGACAGGGAGCGAATCGATCAGGTCCTGAGCAACATTCTCGATAACGCGGTGAAGTACTCATTCGACAACACGGACATCGAGGTTTCAGCCAATGCCACGAAAGCCCATGTCTCGATCACGATTACGGACTACGGCCTGGGGATCCCCCGTGAGGAGCGAGATGACATCTTTCGGGGATATCAGAGGGCTGTCGAAGACCAAGGCAGGTTTAAGCCCGGAACGGGCCTCGGGCTGAAGATCGCTAAGAAGATCGTCGACAGCCATGGCGGTGAAATTCAGGTGGAGAGCGTGCCGTGGATGGCAGACCGTCGACGCCTTGCCAGGCACGAGGGGTTTGAAACCAGCTTCCGCGTGGTGTTGCCTCTGGGCGGGCCGCCGAAGACGTCACATCACGTGTTCCCTGGGCTGTAGGAGACAATCATGGACATACTCATCATTGAAGATGAGGAGAACGCGAGAATCGGGCTGGCCTTTCTTCTGGCCAGCATGGGTCATGGAGTCGACCAGGCCGCCGACGCCGCCCAGGCCATCGAGAAGATGAAAACCAAGTGTTATGGTCTGGTGATCCTGGACATCATGCTCCCCCCGGGTGCTGCATTGAGGGACGTACCATTCCGCGAGACAGGAAAGGAGCTTCTGCTCCGCCTCCGTGAGGAGAAACTTGGCAAGCTCCAGACCCCACGCGATGTGCCTGTGGTCGCAGTCACAGCGGTCTCGGACATCGACGTGATCGAGAAGATCAACAGTGCGGCAGACTTGGTTATCTACAAGCCCGTCTATCCCGATGACGCCGTGACTAGGATGGTCGATGCCGGGCTTCTGCAAAGGAGTGCAACATGAGCACGATACCAGCGGATCGGGTGCCCGTGATCGAGCAATGTCTAACCGCGCAGTATGGCCGGCTGGGGATAGCGTGTGTGAAGGCAGTCACTGATGTTTCCGGAATCAACGGGTCGAAGCTTGTCGAGCTCTTTAGATTGACGGCTGACGGCGATTGTACACGTTTTCTCAAGTACCTCAGCTACCTCGGCGGGAAGCCGCGGCGGAAGATGCTGTCTCTAGAGTTGGGAAACGGGGAACGCGGATTGCGCGTGTCGATAGGCCACGTCTACGTCTCGGACGAGAGTTTGGTCCTCCTCAAGAGACTCGACCAGCCATCCGAAAAGAGCTTCGGCCTCAGCACGCATTTCCTCGACGAAATCCGGAAGAGGACATGCGAGTTGTTGCCAGAGATGTTCCCACCTGTCCTGGAGATCCTCGGCTGGATCAACGAAGTCGCCGGCAACGTGGTCAGGATCTGCTACTACGACGAGGACGAGAAGTTCTACTTCGCCGACATCCCGCGCGAGCGGTTCCACCGGTTCTCCGACCTGACCGAAGGCATGGCGTTCCGCATTCAGACGTGGGAGCAGGGCAGCCGGGGCTGCTTTGATCTCTTGCCGATCCCCGAGACGGACCCCGCCAAGCGCCGCGCCGCCATGGAACGAGCGATGGCGCGCGTCAAGCATGGCCTGGAGAAGACGCCCATGCCCAGGCAGGGCGAGCCGCTGCCGCCTCGTGATTACTCTGACCGCGCCGATGTTCTCCGCTATTACAGGGAGTTGGATGAGCGATACAAGCATATCGACTGGGGAAAGGGCACTCGACCATGATGGAGATAGCCATCTTCGGATCAAGCTACGGCGAGTCGATGGTGTTGCGCATTGAGGGACCCGGCGGGCAAAAGTGCGGGGTCATTGATTGCTACGCCCCGGATCTGGAGGGCGGGGAGAACCCCGTCCTCAAGCAACTGGCGGCTTGGGGGGGCACGGAGACTCTTGATTTCCTGATTGTCACCCACCCCCACGAAGACCACCTGCGGGGGGCGGGCCAGTTGTTGAGCAGTATCAAGAAGGTGGGTTTCATCGGCTGGTGGGGTGGAACCAGCCCCACGTATGCGACGGCGTACTTCGAGCAGTTGGAACAGCAGTACGCGGAACAATTCGACGTTCTCGGCGCGCGGTCGCAGAGCGTTAAGAGTTTCTTCGACCAGTTGGACAAACACAGGTGTTTCAAGACCGTGAAGGACGTGCGAGACTCGACCGACGGGCTTCCCCATCCTTTCCATACACTGGAACCTGAGATCCCGCTCACGATGTTTGCCATCAGTCCGTGGCTCCCGCAGCAGTCACAGTATGTGAGCCGGCTTGTCAGCACGGTCGAACGCGAGGGAAGCATCGAGGAGCACCGGATCGCGATGAACCAGACCTCGTTGGGGTTGCTGATTCACTACGGCGAGGCGCGCATCGTGCTGGGCGGCGATGTGGAGCAGGCAAACTGGGACCACGCGTTCTCGCGCGGAGCCCTACGGGATCTGAACGGGGCTCATTTCGTCAAGATCCCGCACCACGGCTCGCGCAGCGGCGCGCACCCCGACATGTGGCAGAATCGGCGGTTCGTGAGCAGCAGTCCCCAGAGAACCGTTGCCGTGGCAACTCGCTACACCTTGGCCGGAACGGCGCTTCCCGAGGAGGATGTGCTACAGGAGATCGCCAAGGCCGGGTGCGAGGTCTGGGTCGTCGCCGGCAATGCCGGTAGTGCGCGGCCCAGGTCAGGCGCCCGCATGTCGGACGCCGGTGTTCTTCCCCACGCCCAGGTTCCGTTCATCGCCCGCATCGATCCCAGCGGCGCGGTCCAAGTGGTGAAGGACCCCGCTCACCGACACGTATCCTGAGCCGGCATCGTGCTCCAGCGGACTGAAGTGACGCCCACCGAGGCGTTTGAGGTTTCAGCCAGGCTACGCTGCAGGTGGTCCCAAGGGGGGACAGCTCAGACACCACCCCGCTTGACCGCATCGGATTGCTCGTGAGTGCAATCGATTTCCCGCCTTGAGCTCGCCCGCATCCTACGCGCCTTCCTGTCGAGCGATGACAGGGCGTTGTCACTTCGCCCCTGGCCGGCCGATCTGCGGGGGCTTTCTCGGACACAGCGTGTCACCGAGCGCTTCAACTTCACCCAGCGCGGAGCGCTTCAAAATCAGCCAACAACTCCCGAACTTCCTCGAACCTCTATACACCATCCGCATGCCTCATTTCAAGAACCGATCCGTTCGAATTC
>Ga0315284_10008701_pt1 | contig 14490 bp, 16 predicted proteins | sample YL17G09_16_MG_FD_203696 | JGI IMG/M metagenome (GOLD analysis project Ga0315284, IMG submission 203696) | Sediment microbial communities from Yellowstone Lake, YNP, Wyoming, USA - YL17G09_16 | ecosystem: Environmental > Aquatic > Freshwater > Lake > Sediment | place: USA: Wyoming | collected... | reverse complement strand
GATGGAGCAGGTCACGTGGAAGTCCGCCGGCCTGAGCGCCGAGAACCTGCTGTCCTCGTTTCGGAACTCGTACGACCCGCGCATCGCCGTCACCGTGGATATGATCGCGACGGGCACGGACATCAAGCCGCTCGAAGTCGTGATGTTCATGCGGAAGGTCCGGAGTCGCAACCTGTTCGAGCAGATGAAGGGCCGCGGCGTCCGGGTCATCGGGGATACGGATTTCCAGGCCGTGACACCGGGCGGCGGCTCCAAGACCCGGTTCGTCATCGTGGACGCGGTGGGCGTGACGGAGCTGGAGCTGTCGGACACGCGCCCCTTGGAACGCCAACCGACGGTCTCGCTGGAGAAGCTGCTTCAGGCGCTCGCGGTGGGAAACACCGATCCCGATGTCGTGTCCTCCGTGGCCGCTCGACTCGCGCGACTGGACCGCCAGCTCGGCAAGGACGAGCGTGCGATGGTCGAGCACGCCGCCGAGGGCCGGACGCTCCAGAGCATCACCTCCGCGCTGGTCGAAGCCATCGACCCGGACCGCATCGAGCAGGCAGGCGAATCCGCACCGGCTCTGATCGAGGAGGCGTGCCGGCCTCTGGCCGCTAACCCGACGCTGCGCCGGATGCTGGTCGAACTGAAGCGCTCCAAGGAGCAGACGATCGACCACGTGAGCCAGGATGAGGTGCTGGAGGCCGGGTTCTCGGTGGCGGCCAAGGAGCGGGCGCAGTCGCTGGTCCAGAGCTTCGAGGAGTACATCCGCGAGCACCGGGACGAGATCACGGCGCTCGAAGTGCTCTACAGCAGGCCATATGGACGGCGCTTGCGCTTCGAGGACATTCGCGCGCTGGCGGACGCCATCGAGGCGCCGCCTCGGCAGTGGACACCCGCGCGGCTGTGGCAGGCCTACGAGACGCTCTTCGCCTCGCGCGTGCGCGGGGCGGCCGATCGGATGCTGACGAACCTGGTGTCTCTGGTCCGGTTCGCCGTGGCGCACGACGAGCTGGTGCCGTTCCGCGACGTCGTGGCGGCGCGGTTCGAGGCGTGGCTGACCCAGCAGGCACAGCGGGGCCGCCGGTTCACGGCCGAGCAGCGGCAGTGGCTGGAGGACATCCGGGACCACGTCGCGGCGAACCTCGAGATCGCGCCCGACGACTTCGCCTACGCGCCGTTCGTTCAGCGCGGCGGCCTCGGCGCGGCGCACCGAGTTTTCGGTGCCGAGCTCAAGCCGCTTCTGGATGAGTTGACGGGGGTGCTGGCGGCGTGAGCTTTTCCGAGTCGCTAAGCGACATCGTCGCGGGGGACCGCAGTGGCTTGCTGGCCGTGGCCGACCACTGGGAGCGTGTTCGGCTCGGGGACATCGCCCGCGTCGTCAACGGATTCCCGTTCCCGTCGAACAACTTCACGCCGGACCGCGGTGTTCCTCTCCTTCGCATCCGCGACGTCCGGAGTGACCGCACGGAAGCCTTCTTCGATGGCGAGGTTGGGGAGGCGTTTCTCGTACAGGCTGGTGAACTCGTGGTTGGGATGGATGGGGACTTCCACGCCGCTGTGTGGCGGGGATCCCAGGCTGCATTGAATCAGCGAGTGTGCAAGATCGTTCCGGATGAGACGTCGTACAGCCTGAGGTTCCTCGCGTACGTCCTGCCCAGCTACCTCAACGCCATCAACCAGGCAACTTCATCGATAACGGTCAAACACCTGTCATCCCGGACTGTTGGCGATATCCCAATTCCCCTGCCGCCAAGGAAGGAGCAGGACAGGCTTGTCGCCGCCATCGAGGAACACCTCAGCCGACTCGACGCGGCGGTGGCGGGGCTCAAGCGTGTGCAGGCGCAGCTGCCGCGGTATCGGGCGGCGGTGCTGAAGGCGGCGGTCGAGGGCCAGTTCTGCGGCCCACAGCCATCCTCGTGGCACGACACAACTCTGGGGGACGTCCTCTGCTCGTTGGGAAACGGGATTTCCAAGAAGCCGGCCGAGGATTCGGGTCAGGCAATTCTCCGCATTAGTGCTGTACGCGAGATGTCTGTGGACACCAGCGACGTGCGCTATTTGCCGGCCTCAGACAGTTGGCAGCGCTACCTATTGGAGCCAGGCGACCTGCTCTTCACTCGGTACAACGGTAACCCACGGTTCGTGGGTACTTGCGGCATGGTACCCGAGCAGGCACGACCCCTCGTGTACCCGGACAAGCTGATTCGTGCGAGAGTGGACCGATCAAGGGCCCTCCCCGCCTTCGTCCAGATCGCCCTCAGCACTGGCCGCTCCCGCGCATTCCTGCAATCGAGAGTAAGAACGACCGCGGGCCAAGCCGGAATCTCCGGCTCAGATCTCCGCCAGGTGCCGCTTGCACTGCCTTCGGTCGATGTTCAAGAGAAGATAGTGGTTGAGGTCGAGCGACAGCTCTCGTGTTCTGATGCACTGGCGCACATGATCGGAAGGGCCCTGTCTCGAGCCCAGTTTCTTCGTCAGTCGCTGTTGCTGCGCGCCTTCTCAGGCAAGCTCGTCCTCCAGGACCCGAACGACGAGCCGGCGAGCGTGTTGCTGGAGCGTATCCGAAAGGCCCGCGCCGCTACGCCGACCAAGACACGGCGTCCTCGCCGGGCGGGCGCACGGTGCTGAAGTTCGGCGACTATGTCGTCTTCGTGGACGAGAGCGGTGACCACAGTGTCACGTCCATCAACGCCGAGTATCCAGTGTTCGTGCTCGGGTTCTGCGTGTTCGAGAAGGAACGCTACGCGGCCAGCGTGCTACCCGCGGTGACGCGCATCAAGTTCAGGCACTTCGGCCACGACGCCGTCGTGCTGCACGAGCACGACATTCGTAAGCAGGCCGGTGCGTTCGCCATTCTGACCGACCGCGCAGTGCGGGCTCGGTTCCTCGACGATCTCAACGACCTGATGACGGAGACGGAGTTCACGTTGATCGCGTGCGCCATCCGCAAGCGGAAGTTCCTGACGCGCTGCGCCAACCCTGAACATCCGAATCACCTGGCCATGGAATTCGGTCTCGAACGGCCGGGGAGGTGGCTCGATGAACGTGGACAGCGGGAGCGCCTGACTCACGTTGTCTGCGAGCAGCGCGGATTGCGGGAGGACCGGGACTTGGAACTCGCCTTCCGGCGGGTGTGACAGGGAAGCAATGCCACGGGGAGCATGCTGGCGCTGGACCTGGTCATGGTGGACAAGAAGGCCAACTCGGCCGGCCTCCAGTTCAGCGACCTCGTCGCTCGGCCCATCGGCCGGCACGTACTTCAGCCGGATCAACCGAATCGGGCGTGGGCCATCCTGCAGGGGAAGTTTCGAACGAGCCAGCGTGGGAGCCTAGTGGGCTGGGGCCTCAAGGTTTTCCCGTGACGGGCAATCCAATTAGAAGTAAGGCCGCGCCGCCGTCGCTTCCGGCCCGCGCACAAAGAACATGGACTCGCCCGTGAGTCTTGCGAATCAAGCTTGGCCGTCTGTCTCCGTTCACGAAGTGGTAGCGGCGCTCGTCAGAGCCGAACGGGAGAAGGTCGTGCCGCTTCTTCCCCCCCAGCTGCTCACGGTAGTGGACCACCCAAACACAGCGGACGCCTCAGAGAACCACCTTCGCCTGAGGGTACTGTACTACTTCCGATTGATGATGCTGGCAGAAGTCCCTCCTGACACGGAGTGGTATCGTCTTGCGCACCTCGTGGACGGGGACCTGGCCTCGCTCCTGGTTATCGGCCGATGCGGAATGGATGGCCAAGACGATCAGAACGAGCTCACCAAGGCAGCGCTAAGGCTGCCACCGCAACCGCTCCGTGTACCGCCAAGCCAATGGGACCCGCCAATCCTCTGGGGGCACGACAAAGGTGGCCCATTCACCATCCTCGAGGGCAACCACCGCCTGATGGCGTACCTGACTGGTCCGACCCCACACGGGCTAGACGTACCTGTATTCGTCGGCTTGTCGCCCACGCCATGCTTCTGGCACCTCCCAGATCCGGCAAGGATCCTCGGCAACGACCTCTTCTGCCGGAACTTGCCACCCTTCCGGTGGTAGGGGCGGCGCGGTCAAACTAGGGCAACAACATACTTGACACAGTTCTTACGTTCAGTGGTTGTTGGCAGTAAGTCTTAACCGCACCCCTTGACTGCTTACCATTTTGCGGTTACCGTACTCCCGTGGCCCACATTCTCGGGAGCGGTATCATGGCGGCGATCAAGGCAGTTCCAGCGTCGAAGCCGGAACCCAAAGCCGGTAAGACGAAGACCAAGTCCGCTGTCGCCTTCCCCTACTGCAATCTCGCCACTTCGATTGAAGTGGCTAAGGTCATGCACGACAGGGCCGGTGGTCGCTGCGATCGCGAGCAACTCGCGGGTTACTTGGGGTACTCGGGAACAAACAACGGAAGTTTTCTGACCCGGGTCGCCGCCGCGAAGATGTTTGGCCTCATTGAGGCAGAAGGGGATCAGCTTCGCGTTTCCGCTCGCGGACGGACAATCATCTCGCCTGTTACACCGGCGCAAGCGGAGGGCGCCAAGGTAGACGCCTTCCTCGCTGTCGAACTGTTCAGAAAGGTGTATGAAGAACTGAAGGGCACGAAGATGCCCGGGGATGTTGGCCTTCGCAACCTTATCGCGAACTACGGCGTCGTTAAGGCCCGTGTTGCTCCGACCGTTCGAATCATGAAGGAGTCTGCCGAGGAAGCAGGGTTCTTCAGGGCGGGCGGACCCGAGAAGATGATCAAGCCCTCCACGTCCTCGGTTCCGCTTCAGAGCGCGCCGCCACCGGCGGAGAATCCGTCTCGAGACGGCCCTCCGCCGCGACATAGCGGGAACGGTGGCGCTGGCGGCAACGGTGGCGGGGGAAACGGCGGGGACATTCATCCAGCGTTTGTCGGCTTGCTCAGTGAACTTCCTGCCGCAGGAACACCGATCAGCGAGAAGCGTCGCACCGCTCTCGTGGAAGCGCTCAAGCAGATGGTGGGGTTCCTCTATCCGGAAGTGGAGTCGCGCCCGGACGACTGACCAAGGGGCCGATGGCCTCGGCGGATAGCACTCTCTAGCGGGAGAGCCGAGGCCATCGGGAGAGGGGTCGAACGGGCGGGGATTGTAGCCTCGATTCCGACGACCCGGAAGGCCGGGGGAGGCGGGTACGCCGACCCCGGCTCCTTTGCTCTACCACATCATGGTAGCACTTTGCACCGCAAAGCGCAATCGGCGCGAACTAGGGATTTCGATCAGCAAGTGGTGCTTCCGCAGCATCTTCTTTGGCTTCACGACGGCGGTCTTCGGCACCTAGATGATCCGCCGCGTGAACTCCTTCATTCGCTCCAGTGATGACCCCGCCGGGCTCGGCTGGTGCTGCTTCTGGCCCTCCTTCACGCGCCCCTCCGCTTGTCTCTTCTAGGGTCTTCGCTGTCATAGGCGCCACGGGCTGCGGTTTCAGGTCGGCCATATCCATGAGTGAGACCGTGCCCACGAGCGGCGCCACAAGCAGGATCTTGTCGAAGGTCCTGATGAAGTCCATGCCCACGAGAATGTCAACGTCCTCGTACTCGAGAACAACTAGGCCGTCCTTCCATGTGGTTCCGTCAAGACTTGCACGGCCGAGCGCGGTGAAGCGCGCTTGCGTCGTCCCATCCGCGAGAACCATCGAAGTTGTCCCAAAGAGGATGAGCCCGAGGGGGAACGCCTTCACCATCGGCATGGAGATGAAGCCGGTGAAGCCCGTGTCAACTACTGCGGTGAATTCCCTCTCTGACTTCTGGTACGCTCCCTTGATGCTGATCTTGATGACCGGCGTCCCGGAACTGTCAAGCGACCCGATATTCACTGGCGCTCCGGCGATAGCTCACCTTGAATGCCCCACGCTCACCGACCCGAATGACGTGGAACGTGCCCTGAGGCGCTTTCTCCTGCGCCTGCTCCAAGGCGATGGTGATCGCGGGGCCGTAGTAGGCATTGCCGGTGGTCACGTCAATGAGCACGAACCAGCCGGGGTAGGACTTCTCAAATTCCGCTTGATACTTCTCCTTGTAGATCGCCTCACCGCGCTCCGCAACCACCGCTGGGTTGGACAACTTTGGCTCATTCATGGCTGCATCCCTCTGTGAGTCAATCTCGGGCGCCTAGCGCTGCAAAGAACATACCCCCCGACGCTGCTTTCGGTCAGTCCCGGCGTCGTCGTTTCCCCCGCAAGTGGTGCGGGTCACTCATGGCCTCACGTCGTAGCGAAGTCGAAGGCCGCGCCGGTCAGTTCGTCATAGGTGAGACCCTTGCCCATCACGCGGAGCAGCACCTTGGCAAAACGCTGGCCGTCCTTCGCTTCGCGGTTGTTGAATCAGAACACCTGCTCATCCAAGTAGCGCGAGAGATGGAAGGGATCCACCGAAACGAAGGTGCCCTTGATCGCCCGCTTGAGCAGGGACCAGAAGTTCTCCAGTCCGTTGGTGTGGACGGCGGCGCCGCACGTAGCCCTTCGCGTGGTCAATGACCGCGTGCCGGTACTCCTCGGCCAGCCGCCCATACTGCCACGCGGCGTCGGTGTAGACCTTCGCCATCATTGGCCGGCGGCCCGGACGGGCCAGCCCGCACCTTGACTCCATTCACAGTCATGATTAGATACACCCAATCGGTTAATGATTCTGGTGCTTCATGAAGGTTGAGTTCGCCACCAGGAAGCTCCAGAAGGCCTGCGAAGGCGTGCGCAATCTCAGCCGCCAGTGGGGTCCGCTGCTGGGCCCGCGCGTGGGCCGGCACCTCCAAGAACTCGCGGCATTCGAGACTCTTGAGGATGTTCCTACTGCACCTCCCTTCAGGCGTCATCAACTCGCGGCGGACCGCGACGAGCAGTTCGCCGTCAATCTGGACGGCAAGATGCGCCTCGTCTTCGTCGCCGCCAACGATCCTGTGCCCAGGCGGGCCGACGGCGGCATCGACCTCGGACTCGTAACAGCCATTCGCATTCTTGAAGTGGTGGACTATCACGATGACTGAGCGCACGTACCCCTTCGCGCCGAGCTACGCGTTTCCGCCCGGCGATACGCTGGCGGAAGTGCTGAAGAGCCGGGGCATGCACCAGTCGGATCTCGCCGAGCGCGCCGGCCTGACGACCAAGGCCATCAACGAGATCGTCAAGGCCAAGGCGAGGCTCACGCCTACCACGGCGCTCCAGCTCGAACGCGTGTTGGGCATCCCGGCGAGCTTCTGGAACAACCTCCAGCGCCGGCACGATGAGGCGCTGGCCGTAGCCGAAGAGGCCGAGCGACTCGGCCGCAACGCTGCCTGGGCCAAGGCGTTTCCCGTTCGGGCGATGTCGAAATGCGGATGGCTCGAGCCCTCTCGGGACCCGGTTGCCCGACTGCGCGGACTCCTCAACTTCTTCGGCACGGCAAGCCCGGATGCATGGGAAGCACACTGGGCGAGCATGCAGGTGGCGTTCCGCAGTGTCGCCAAGCTGCCGAAGGACAACTACGCCCTGGCGTGCTGGCTCCGCCGCGGCGAAGTGGAGGCTGCCGGGATCGAGACGAAGGCGTACCACGAGGATCGCTTCAGGCAGACCCTCACCGGGGTACGCGGGCTCACGAAGCTGCCTGGAGTGGACTTCGTGGAGCCGCTGGTCAGAAGTTGCGCCGAGGCCGGAGTCGCCGTCGTGTTCGTTCCCGAGCTGCCCGGGACCCGGACGTACGGCGCCACCCGATGGCTGTCGCCCCAGAACGCGCTCGTCCAGCTCAGCCTGCGACGCAAGACCGACGATCAACTGTGGTTCAGTTTCTTTCACGAGGCGGCGCACATTCTGCTGCACCCGAAGAAGACCGTCTTCATTGAGGCCGCACAGGGCACTGATGATTTCGAGGTGCAAGCTGACCGCTTTGCGCGCGACACGCTGATCCCGCCAATCGAATACCGCGCCTTCGTGTCCAAGGGCGACTTCGGGCACGCGGCGGTGGCGGAGTTCGCGAATCGCATCGGAGTGGCGCCGGGGATCGTGGTCGGCCGCCTTCAGCACGAAGGACTGATCCCGTACAACCGGCTGAATCGCCTCAAACGGCATTACACTTTCGCCGCGACTGCGGCGACTTGACGCGGCCGGCGAGCCTGCCGGTAGCCCCTCGGCAGTGTACCTTGAGCCCAGGCGGGCCAGCCTCAACATTACGCTACCGAACGCAATACTCTGGTACCGGAAACCGGAGGTCCACGTGCTAAAGTACAGCCTGCGACTGCTCGGCCCGGACGCCCGGGGCGCGCGGATCGGTGCCGGAACCCTCAAGGCCGTCCTGGACGTCCTAACCGAGGGGGCACGCGGTGCCTTGCGGCTTCGGGCGGAAGGCCGTAGCTCCGCTCGCGGCACGGTGCCGGAGTGGCTGGCCAGAGCCGCCGACTTCGACGTCCTCGGCTTCAAGCCCGGCTCTACGGTGATCGAGCTCGAGGCGCGGACCCTCGGGGAGGCGGATCCAGGTCGCTTCGGGCAGGGCGACCTTCTGTTGGACCTGGACCCAGGCGAATCATGCCTTGGCCTGCTTCAGGGAAGCTTGGCCGAGGCGCTTGAGGGCATGCAGGACAGCGAGCTCTATGATGAGGCACTGCTTGGGAAGTTCGAAGGATTCGCTGACGTGCTATCGCGGGAGATCACAACCATCGAGTTCACGAACGGCAATCCCAACGCCAAGGCCCACGTAACCGTCGATACGGAGCGGATCGCGAAGCTGCGCCGGCTGCGCCGCGAGACGCCGCCGGAACAGCGTGTGCGGCTCGCCGGTTGGCTGGACGCCATCCGGCACAGCGACCGTATGTTCACGCTCAAGCTGGAGTCGGGATCCACGCTTCGGGGCGTGGCCGAGGATGTCCCAACCGACGTGCTCAGGGATCTGTTCGGTAGGAAGGCGATTGTATCCGGGTCGGCCTTCTTCCGGCCGTCTGGCAAGCTGTTGCGGCTCGAGGCCGACCACATCGAGCCTGCCGGGGACGACTTCTCTCTTTGGTCCGTCGAACCACGCCCGCTGTGGGGCGCCATGGAGCCTTCGCTGCGGCAGCCCCAGGGACCGCGCTCCGGCATCAACGCGATCATCGGTCAGTGGCCGGGGGATGAGAGCGACGACGAAGTCACGAAGGCACTGAAGGAACTCTCGTGATTCCGGAGGGCGCGCTCCTCCTCCTCGATACGAACGTACTGATCGCGCTGGTCCGCGAGAACGCGCTCGGGCGACAGATCGAGAGCACGATCGGCGTCCGCACTCGTGCGGAGCGCCCGATCATTTCGATCGTGACGGTGGGAGAGGCCCTCGGGCTGGCCCGGCAGTTCGAGTGGGCTCCAGCCAAGACCGAGCGACTCCGCGCGCTGCTGACCGCGCTCGTCGTAGTGGACGTCAGCCGCGCTGGCGTGACGGATCGGTATGCCGAGATCACGGACTACTCGCGGCGCGCTGGAAGGACGATAGGCGACAACGATCGGTGGATCGCCGCGACGGCCAGCGTGACGAGCGCCTGGCTGGTGACGACCGACAAGGACTTCGACCCACTCCACCCGAAGTTCGTCAACCGAATCTGGATCAACCCCGCCGGAGACAAGTGACCGCACCATCCACGGCCATCGTCCAGAAACTCTGGAACTACTGCAGCATCCTGCGGGACGACGGCCTCTCGTACGGTGACTACCTGGAGCAGCTCACGTTCCTGCTGTTCCTCAAGATGGCCGACGAGCGGACGGGCGAGCCGTGGAACCAGCCGGCCATCGTGCCGGCGGAGTACGGCTGGCCGAAGCTCGTCGCCAAGGATGGCGACGCTCTCGAGGTTCAGTACCGCCACACCTTGGAGCGGTTGGGCAAGCTCCCCGGTCTGCTCGGCCTGATCTTCCGCAAGGCGCAGAACAAGATCCAGGACCCGGCCAAGCTCAAGCGCCTCGTCGTTGACCTGATCGACAAGGAACAGTGGACGTCGCTCGACGCCGACGTGAAGGGCGACGCCTACGAAGGCCTGCTCGAGAAGAACGCGCAGGACACGAAGGGCGGGGCCGGCCAGTACTTCACTCCCCGCCCGCTCATCCGGGCCATCGTGGACTGCATCCGGCCGCAGCCTGGCGAGGTGATCTGCGACCCCGCCTGCGGCACCGGCGGCTTCCTGCTCGCATCACACGAGTACATCTCGGACCACAACTCGACGCTGGACCGCAAACAGAAGAAGCACCTCAAGCTGGAAGCGCTGCGCGGCGTTGAACTGGTGGACGCCGTCGCCCGGCTGTGCGCGATGAACCTCCTGCTCCACGGAGTCGGGCCCGAAGGTGACGAGGCCGCGCCGCCGATCGCGGTGGACGACAGCCTCCGCAGCGACCCGGGTTCCCGGTTCTCCATCGTCCTCACGAATCCCCCGTTCGGCAAGAAGTCCTCAGTACGAGTCGTGAACGAAGAGGGAGACGAGGAGCGCCAGGCGCTCACGGTGGTGCGCGACGACTTCTGGGCATCCACGAGCAACAAGCAGCTCAACTTCGTGCAGCACGTGAAGACCCTACTGGAGATCAACGGCCGAGCCGCCGTCGTCGTGCCGGACAACGTGCTATTCGAAGGTGGAGCCGGTGAGACGGTGCGCCGGAAGCTGCTCCACGAGTGCGACGTGCACACGCTGCTTCGGCTGCCCACAGGGATCTTCTACGCGCAGGGTGTGAAAGCGAACGTCGTCTTCTTCGACAAACGGCCCGGGTCGGAATCGGCGTGGACAAGGGAGCTGTGGATCTACGACCTGCGGACCAACAAGCACTTCACCCTCAAGACGAACCCGCTCCAGCGGGGAGATCTCGACGACTTCGTGGCGTGCTACAACCCGGTGAACCGGCACGAGCGCAAAGCTACGTGGAACGACCAGAACCCGGACGGGCGTTGGCGGCCCTATGGCTACGACGAGATCGTCGCTCGCGATAAGGCCTCGCTCGACATCTTCTGGCTCCGAGACGAGTCGCTGGCTGACGCCGCAAACCTGCCTGATCCTGACGTCATCGCGGACGAGATCATCGAAGACCTCAGGGCAGCGCTGGACGAGTTCGAGCAGTTGCGCGCCGGGCTGAACTCCGGACCTCAGTAGCCGGCTCGTCTCACCACGGTAGTTGATGTGCGTCGTGCGACCGCCCCGATCGAGAGCCCCCTTCAGGTTGGTGCGATCGACCACCGGGAGAAGCCTCAACGCCGGACTGGCGCCGACCGGCTGGCTGGAGGACAGAACAACCTCCGATGTGAAAACCCACCGTGGCCCGCCGAAGCGGGCGACGGTGGGGGGTCATAGTCGGCGCGGGTATGGTTAATCCGGCATCGAGATGATGGAGACCGAGGTCCCGGGGTGTCAGAGGAAACCCGCGACGAGGAAACCCGCGACGCCCCGGGAACCCGGAGTCGGGCGTCACGCCGCCGCGAACACCGCGACCTGGCCTGTTATCAGGTAAGCCGCCGCGCCCGGAGAGCCGGCATCCTGGCCCCTCGGTCCGATGGGGTGCAGATTGCCAGTGTCCTCTCGCAGCCAGAGGCCAGCCTGTGAACGAGCTCATCTTCCTCGTGGAGGAGACCCCGGAGGGCGGGTACACCGCCCGAGCGCTCGGCGCATCCATCTTCACGGAGGCCGACAACTTGCCGAGCCTCCACCGCGAGGTGCGCGACGCGGTGCGCTGCCACTACGATGAGGGCCGGGCGCCCCAGGTCGTGAGGCTCCACTTCGTCCGCGAAGGAGTGATCTCCGTATGAGACTGCCCCGGGATCTCTCCGGGAACGACGGTGCGAAGGCCCTCGCCGTCTTCGGCTGCAGCCGAGTGTGAGACGAGGCGTGACGCAGAAGCTCGTCCGCCGAAAGGCCGCTGCCGAGGTGCCGGCAAGCGCGTCGCACACGGCAGCGGTTCCGTCCGGCCCCGAGCCCTACCGCGGTCTGGTCGGCGGCATCGAGGCGTTGCTCGAACAGGCGCGCCGCACCTCGGCCCGTGCGGTCAACGCGATTCTGACCGCTACCTACTGGGAGATCGGTCGACGGGTCGTGGAGTACGAGCAGGGCGGGAGGGCGCGGGCGGACTACGGCGAGGCGCTACTGGAGAGGCTTTCGGCTGACCTGACCCGCCGCTGCGGCCGCGGCTTCAGCGTAGTGAACCTCAGCCAGATGAAGAGGTTCTACCTTCTCTGGCCGGCGCAACGGATTCTTCAGACGCCGTCTGAAGAATCTCTCGGGAGCAAGATCCGCCAAACACCGTCTGGCAAAACCAACGGGGCGATTCTTCAGACCGTGTCTGAAGAATCTACCCTCGCGCACATGGCGGCTCGCTTCCCTCTTCCGTGGTCCGCCTACGTCCGATTGCTCGCAGTGAAGAACGAGCACGCCCGCCGCTTCTACGAAGCTGAGGCGCTGCGCGGCGGCTGGTCGGTGCGGCAGCTCACCCGCCAGATCGACGCCCAGTTCTACGAGCGCACGGCGCTGTCCCGGAACAAGTCCGCCATGCTGAGGAAGGGAGCGCAGGCCCAGCCCGAGGATGCCGTCACCGCCGAGGAGCAGGTCAAGGACCCCTATGTGCTCGAGTTCCTCGGGCTCCGGGACGAGTACTCCGAGACAGACCTGGAAGAGGCGCTGATCGAGCATCTGGAGAGCTTCCTGTTGGAGCTGGGCGACGACTTCTGCTTCGTCGGCCGCCAGAAGCGCTTGCGGATCGGCGACGAGTGGTTCCGCGTGGATCTCGTCTTCTATCACCGGCGCCTGTGCTGCCTCGTGCTGATCGATCTCAAGCTCGGCCGGTTCACGCACGCCGACGCTGGGCAGATGCACACCTACCTCAACTACGCCGCGGAGCACTGGACGCGGCCGGACGAGAATCCGCCGGTCGGGCTCATCCTCTGCGCGCAGCGCGACGAGGCACTGGCGCGATACGCCCTCAGCAACCTCCCCAACAAGGTGCTCGCAGCCGAGTATCGGACCGCGCTGCCCGACGAGAAGCTGCTCGCCGCAGATCTGGAGACGACCCGGCGAATGCTGGAGCGGAGGGGGATCGGTAACAGGGGGCGGAAGTGACCAGGACCGACGGCGCAGAGTGGCGGCTGCCACGGTGCATCCCCGCTGGCCTTCGCTTGACCGTTCGTCGCCTCCAGCAGACTCCTGGTGGCGAGAGCCTCCACAACCGCTACATCCTCAGGACAGCGATCGCGCCCGCTGGCGGGCCCCGCCGGCCGCACGCCGTTCAGCCCGGCAGCCCGCACTCCAGCCGCCGCGCCCACTCGACCAGCGCGACGACCAGCTTCTGCACGAACTCCCGCGTCTTCTCGTCGGTCAAGTTCAGGTCCGCGTCGAACCTCTGCGCGGCCTGACCGATCATCACCTCGGGCTTGCCGAGGGTGAGGACGCCGATGTTCACGAACACCTGCCGCAGGTGATACTGCATCCGCGCGGTGCCGAGGATGCCGCCAGAGACGCCCATGATCGCGCCGGGCTTCCCGTCCCAGCAGTTGTCCTTGCCCGGCCGCGTGCCCCAGTCGATGGCGTTCTTGAGCACTCCGGGGATGGAGTAGTTGTACTCGGGGCTGCAGAAGAGGAGCGCGTCGGCGGCGCGGACCGCCGCCTTCAGCTCCCGCACTCGGAGCGGCGGGTCGTTCTCAGCGTCCTGGTTGTAGGGCGGGATGCCCTCGAGGTCGAACAACTCGATACGCACGCCGTCCGGGGCGAGTTGCTGCGCCGCGCGGAGAGCGGCCGTGTTGTAGGAACCGGCGCGCAGGCTGCCGGAGATCCCGAGGATGCTGAAGGACCGGTTGGCCATCGGGTGTTCCTCCTTGGACATCACTTCCAAGCGAGATCGAGGCACCGGACGAAGGCCGCCGCGCTCACAGCTCCCGCACGACCCCCCGCACCAGCGCGGTGAGCCGGTCCCTGACGCCGTCGGAGGCATCCAGCACTTCCTGGTGCGACAGCGTCTGCCCGCCGAGGCCGGCGGCCGCATTGGTGATGATGGAGATGCCGAGGCACCGGATGCCTCGCGCCCGCGCCGCCACGATCTCGGGGACGGTGCTCATCCCCACCGCGTCGGCGCCGATGCGCTTCAGCATCTCGATCTCGGCCTTGGTCTCGTACGATGGACCGAGCAGGCCGGCGTAGACCCCTTCTTCGAGAGCGATGCCCCGCTCCACCGCCACGCGCCGGGCGAGTGCTCGGAGGTCCGCGTCGTACGGGTCGCTCATGTCGGGGAACCGCTCGTCGCCCTCCTCCACCGGCCCGGTGAGCGGGTTGCGGAACATCAGGTTCAGGTGGTCCGCGATCAGCATCAGCGTGCCGGGCCGGAAGGTGCGGCGGATGCCGCCGGCGGCGTTGGTGACGACGAGCGTCGTCACGCCCAGTGTGGCGAAGACCCGCACGGGCAGCGCCGCCGTCCACGCGTCGTGGCCCTCGTAGAGGTGGAACCGGCCGCTCTGGGCGATCACCGGGACGTCGTCCAGCGTACCCGCGATCAGCTCGCCCGCGTGACCGACCACCGTCGGCTGCGGGAAGCCGGGGATGGACGCGTAGGGCACGCGGACGGAGTCCTCCACGG
>Ga0315284_10008700_pt1 | contig 14491 bp, 20 predicted proteins | sample YL17G09_16_MG_FD_203696 | JGI IMG/M metagenome (GOLD analysis project Ga0315284, IMG submission 203696) | Sediment microbial communities from Yellowstone Lake, YNP, Wyoming, USA - YL17G09_16 | ecosystem: Environmental > Aquatic > Freshwater > Lake > Sediment | place: USA: Wyoming | collected... | reverse complement strand
AAGTGAGATAAAATCAAGAAGAATAAAAAATGCTGTTAAAAAAACAGAAGGGAAAAAAACAGTCTCATACAAAGGTAATAGATGGGGAAGAAAACCATATCCCAAACAAACAGTTGATAGAGTTCTTGAGTTTGTAAAGACTGGAGCTAGTATTCGAGAAATTGCAAATCAAGTTGTGGCTTATGATAAAAATGGCAATGCAAAGAAAATCGGCAAATCTACTGTTCATAAAATACTAGTTGCAAATAAAATAAAAAATGAATAAAAGACAATTTATATTTTTAGCAATCTTGATAATTTTAATAAATTATCTAACAGTTTATTTTTGTTCCGGCGTAGAAGATTGGTGGGGACCAGTTCCTAAAAATCCACTGAATGATGTTTTAGCATATTCTTTTCTTATGACATCTATTACAATTGATTTAATTGTTGTTTGGTATTACGGAGAAAAATTTTACGATTGGCTAGGTAATAATGGAAGGCATAATTGAATTCGAACAATATGACGGAAAAACCATCAGGCTTAAAATAATCTATCCTGAATACCTTGTTGATAAAGTAATTTATCAATATTTTGATGAGGAACTTGGTAAGTGGCAGAGAGTGGATGAAAAATTTGTTAATCAAAATTGGAAACAATATTTTGTTATTAATACATTTGTTATGGTTGAGAAGATTAAGAAAAAAGATAATAGAATTAAAATAATTGACGGGACAAATTTTTTTACAATTGAGTAACATTTTTACTATCTTTACGTTTAAAATAATATGAACACAAATAAACGCGTTAGAGTACGTTTCGCCCCAAGTCCGACCGGCCCACTTCATATCGGAGGTGTACGCACGGCTTTATTTAACTACTTGGTAGCCAAGAAACTAGGTGGAGATTTTTTATTACGTATTGAAGATACCGATAAAGACCGTTTTGTCCCCGGTGCTGAAAAATACATCATAGATTCTCTTAATTGGTTGGGGATAACTCCTGATGATGGTATCAATCCAGATGGAGCCGCAAAATACAGACAAAGCGAAAGAGAATATAAATCTTATGTTGATATTTTAATTAACGCCGGTCATGCTTATTATGCTTTTGATACTTCTGCAGAATTAGAGGTTATGAGAAAGACTTTACAAGCTTCTGGGGTTAAAAATATTGGCTACAACTATATCAGTAGAGAAAGAATGCGAAATTCTCTTACTTTACCGGCACAAGAAGTTAAGTACCTTTTGGATTCAGGTACACCTTATGTTATTCGATTTAATACTCCACGAAATAAAGAAATTAAGTTTTCTGATATCATTCGCGGAGAAATGTCATTCAATTCAAGTTCACTTGATGATAAGGTTTTGTTTAAATCTGACGGGATGCCAACATACCACATGGCAAATATTGTCGACGACCATTTAATGGATATCTCACACGTTATTCGCGGAGAAGAGTGGCTTCCGAGTGCACCGCTTCATATTTTACTTTATGAAGCATTTGGGTGGACTGCACCGGTGTTTTGTCACTTGCCTTTAATATTGGGCCCAGATGGTCAAAAGTTAAGTAAGCGTCACGGAGATAAATACGGTTTCCCAGTATTTCCAATGACTTGGGATTATCTCAATGAAGAAAAAGACCATATCCATATCACCGGTTTTAAAGATGAAGGTTACGAGCCAGATGCTTTGATTAATTTCCTAGCATTACTTGGATGGAACCCTGGCGACAATAAAGAAATTATGACAATGGATGAAATGATTTCATTGTTTGATTTGGGAAGAATAAATAATTCCGGAGCCAGATTTGATGTTGATAAATTAAGAAACTTCAATGCTCATTATGTTAGAAATACAAATCATAGTGTATTATTTGTAAAACATATTTTATCTGGTGTTGGCAAAACAATTCCATTTAAAACTTATAACAACGAAGAAGTGGATGCGATTGTAAATATCGCTAAAGAACGTGCTGTGTTCACAAAAGATTTATATAAGGCAGTTTCTTATTTCTTTGAGCCGGTTGTATTGGTTGATGATGTCGTTTTGAAGAATCCGGATGAATTCATAAAAGTGATGGATGCTTTTTTGAGTAACTACCCACCAACTTCAGAATGGAAAGTTAATATAATAAAAGCAAGTTTGGAATTGTTTTGCATATCTTATGATTATAAATTTGGCAAAATCCTTCCAGACCTTCGTATGGCATTAACCGGCGGAATTCCTGGTCCACATCTTCCTGAAACAATGGAAATTTTAGGAAAAGAAGAATCAATTAAAAGAATAGATAATTTATTAAACAAAGTTAAAGAGATAGTATGAAAAAGGTTACAGAGAAAAAAACTCCAACAAAAATAAAAGTTATTTCTGATAAAATTAAAAATTTAAAAAACACATTGGATTATCTTGTTTTTGATGCTTTAACTAATGGTGAATTGATTATAAGTAATAAAACTTCAGGAGAACTTGAGCTTTCAAAAAGAGATATTAAAAAATCTGCTATTAGGCTTATTAAAAAAGGATATGTAAATGTTTACGAAGGTAGATTTTGTTTATCAAAAAAAGGTCGCAAAGAGGTTAGTTTTAATTATAAAAACAAAACAAAAAATGGAAACAAAAAAAAGTAAAATAGCTCTTGAAGATGCAATTACAAGGTCAATAATGGCCGACAACGGTTGTACAGCTCATTTTGAATATGAAAATTCTTATAGGAATGGTCCGCCACCAAAAGATTTTGATAATTCAAAAGTTAAATATAAAAGACAAGTAACTGTAATGACTTATAATCCAAAGTCTGAAGTAACTTTTTTACTTAAACAAATTGTTGCAGATACAGACGAAGAAGGTTTGGAAGAAATTTTAAAATATACAAATGGACATAAAGAAGAATTTAATTCTTTTACTGTTGTTTGGAAGAAAAAAGGTGAAGGTAAGGAAGAAAAATCGTACTTTTACTGCAAAGATTTATTTGAGGCTTTAGAAAAGTTTTATTACAACAAAAATCGTGAAGATTATATTGTTTTTAGTACTCAAATGAATCCTATAGCTTAAATAATCGCATCTTTAGCTCAGTTGGTAGAGCAACCTTCGTAGACGCTCAACTCGTCATAAATCACTGGAAGCGTGGGATGGTCATTGGTTCGAATCCAGTAGGGTGCACAAATAATAATAAAAAATGGAAGAAACAAAAGAAATATCAAGAGAAAATATTAGTAAAGGTTTTCTAAAGGTTGATAAAGTAACTTATCAAAGAGGTAGTGAACAATTTATTCGCGAGGTAGTTAATCGTGGAGATGCTGTCGCTGGATTGTTGTTTAATACAGATACAAAAAAATATGTTTTAGTAAAACAATTCAGACCCGGAGCTAATCAAGATTTAATTGAAATAATTGCTGGCACAATGGATGTTGAAGGTGAAAGTGCAGAAGATTGTTTAAAAAGAGAAATTGCTGAGGAAACCGGTTATGCAATGACTGCGTGTGAATTAATTTGTTCATCATTCGCTTCTCCAGGAGGCTCTACTGAAAAGATGTATATTTTTCAAGCTATTACTGATGGAACCAAAGTTGGAGATGGTGGAGGAGTCGGAGAAGAAGGTATTGAAATTGTTGAATATAATGAAAGTGAATTCATAATGAACTTAGGTATATTTGCACAAGACTTAAAAACATACGTAGCAATTACGTACATTATACAAGAGGGGCTAATGGCATATTAAAATGAATTATAAACGAAAAATTTTGTTTGAAAAAACCAAAGTGAATAACTTAAAAACATATAGGATTTGGATGGAAGGTTATTCTCAACCTTCGTATATTCAATCTGAAGAAATACAATTTATAGGAAGTTCAATTATATTTTTAAAAAACGAAGAGATAATCAAAGTTGTTCCACAAGGATTATCTGTAGTTACATTAGTTACTGAAGAAGAAAAAAATGAATATGAACAAGAGAATTAATATAACAAAAGAATGACTTACAGAGAATTAATACAAGACCCGTGGATTGCATCAATAATGATATTTGTAACCCAAATTGCTTTCCTTTATTTAAGAACATTAAATGTAATCTATACATCTGAAAGGAAAATGTGGGCTACAATTTGGACCGGAAATGGAGTTTCTTTGTTTTGGTTAGTGTCAATGAGTATTGGCATGAACTCCATGTTAACAGGAAGTGTAGCACCAATAGTTGCTTTTATAGTTGGAGGAACTATTGGTACATATTGGGCAATAAAAATGGAATCTAAAAGAAAAAAATAATATTATGAAAGTAAAAGTATCATTAGCTCAAATTAATATTGTTACTGCAGATTTGCAAGGCAATACAGAACGAATCGTTGAATCAATTAATAGAGCTGTTGAGGAAGGTTCTGATGTTATAGTGTTTCCTGAGACCGCGATTACTGGATATTGTTGTGGAGCACTTTTTAATCAAAAGCATTTTATCGAATTTAATATTAAGTTTCTTGAAAAAAACATTGTTCCTTTAGTTCCAAAAAATCTTGTAGCTGTTGTTGGTTTTGTTGATAAATATGGAACCACTAGAGATGGATATCCAGAAATAAGAAATTCTGTTGCTATCATTCAAAATAAGAAAATTGTTGGAACTTATGATAAAATGTTACTTGCAAATAGTTCTCATCACGAAGATAGAAAATATTTTAACCCTGGAACTCACATTAAAATATTTGAGGTTGATATAAAAGGAGAAAAAGTAAAAATAGGAACTCCTATTTGTGAAGACGTGTGGAAAGATGACCATATGGAAGATATTGTTAAAAGTATGAAAACAGCCGGTGCGCAAATTATACTTTGCTCTAATCAAAGCTATTTTTATTATGGCAAACAAGAAGTTAGAAGAAAACTTTTTAGCGAACATGCTTATGATAATGAAATTCCTGTTGTTGCAGTTAATGCTTCTGGAGTTGGAGATATTGTTAAAAACATTATGATATATGATGGAGGTTCTATGGCTTTTGACCAATATGGAAATATGATAGTACAAGCAAAATCATTTTCGGAAGATTTTGTTAATGCTGAATTTGAATTAGGTTTTTATAAAAGCAAAAAGAGTCCAACTAATCCAGATAGAATGAGAGATATCTGGGTTAATAAAAGCGAAGAAATTTTTAATGCTCTTGTTTTTGAACAAAGAGAATTGTTTAAATTGCTTGGAATTAAAAAAGCACAAGTTCATATGTCTGGCGGACTCGATAGTTCTGTTGTGTTGCCTATTGTTGTTGAAGCTATGGGTAAAGAAAATGTCGTAGCCATTTCTAATCCGACTCATGACAATGGAGATGTTACAAAAACAAATGCTCAACTTTCTTGTGATGCTCTTGGTGTAAAACTTTATTGGAACTCATTTGAAAACACGTACAATGAGCTACAAAATGGATTTAAAGAGGCTTTTAATACTGACCCGAGTAATGGAGTCAAATCTTGTATGCAGGCTGTAGGAAGAACTGTACAAGGTCTTTCTGCATCACATTTATTCGGTAGCGGTATTGTTGCTACTGGTAATCATACTGAGATAGTTTTGGGATGGGCCAATTTCCATGACATAGGCTCTATAGGCGTACATTCAATTATTGGTGACTTAACTAAGATGGAAATTTTCCAAATAGCGCGTTATATTAATCAAAGATTTAATAAAAACATTGTACCCGTGAATCTTTATGATGGCAGTACAAAACCAGCCGCAGAACTCGCTGATGCAAATGAAGACCCATTTGATTATTGGTTGGTATCTGGTATTTGCGCAGAAATTATACGCGACAGAAAAGACCTATCAGATTTGATTTCCGAATATCAGAAAAAACTATTAAATCCTGATTATTTTCCTCCATATCCTAATGGAACTTCAATTTATCAAAATGTAAGCGAAGAGCAATTTATAGAGGCTGTTGATATGTGTTTTAAGAAATCAAGAATCTCTGTATTTAAGTCAGCTCAAGCAGCTCCTGTGGTGATTATATCTCCGAGAAGTCGTGGATTTTCTAATCGTGAGACAATTATTAACAAATATGCCGGGGCTTATGAATTTGATGATATAAAACTTATAAGTTTGAATATAAAAAAATTACATTCGCATTCGCTGGTTCAATAAAAATTCATATATTTGCTAAAATAATTAAAAATAACTAATAATAACAATCATGGACGAAAACACAAAAACAGATTTCCAAGCAGGAAGTATCAGAGAGTCAATCTCTAAAAAAATTAAAGAATCTAACCCAGAAGTTCTTACTGGACTTATAGATACGCTTGTACAAGAAGAAGTGTCTAAGCGTAAGGAAATGGTTAAAAAAGGTATTGAAAAATTTGAAGAACTTGAGAAGGTTTTTAAGAAAATGAAACCAGACAACGTTGTTTTAAATGGTGAAGGTGCAGAAATTCAAGCCGGATGGACAAAAGGTGGACTTGAAAATTTTAATAAAGCAAAAAAAGAACTTGAAACATTAAATAATGCTATTGGTAGCGCTATTAATGACGCTAACTACGAACCGATATCTAAAATAATTAAGTAGTGATTTCGAGCGCTCAAGATATAATTTATGAAGTAAACCGCAGAGCTAATGAGTTGAACTATCAAGTTCAACTTTTTGCTATTGAATTATATCAAAAAGAATATTTCAAACCAAAACATTTTTCCGGTAATGACTATTATTCCGAACTACATAGAGAAGCGCATCGAATTAAAAAGCAAGAAGAAAGATGGTTTGATTTTTATGGCGAAGGAGATATGCAATACTTCTTTATAAGAAGAGAAAAAGTTGAAGAAAAAATACAAGAACTTAAATCAGAAAGAAAAGCTGAACGAGAAGGCTTCGTTCTTAATTTTATGTCCCAATAGAAATGAGATTTGTGATGTTCGAAAAAATATCTGTCGGATATACTGAACTGGTGGATGGTTCTAAGTTTTGGCATAATGATTTTGGAGAAATGCATAAAAAATATGGCCCAGCAAGTATTGAGGCCAGCGGTATAATGTCATGGTGGGAAGATGGAGATTTTATAAAATCGATAAATGTAGAAGATGACGATGTGCAAATAGAAGAGATTTTAAATGAAATAAATTTCAATAAAATTCACAAGGCTATGAGACATCTTGATTGGAAATGGGGACTTGGCGATAATGCAAGTATTCCAAATGTAAACAGGCTTAAAGAAGAAGCGCATAGATTATTAAGTCAATCCAAAAAAAATAGAAATAGTGAAATTCCCATATATACTTCTTGTGGAGGATTTGAAGCGTATGCCTATAAGGGTGGATTTGCATTAAGATTTGTTTTAGAACAATGGAATACAGATGAGTAATATAAGAACAATAAATGAAATAATCGGCTCACAACACGGCTCACAACACTATAATCCTTTTGAACAAACTATGGAAAATTTATACACAACAACAAACAAAACTCATTTTACTCAACCAGTTCATAATTGGTATGTTTCGGAGTTTAAAAAACTACCTTCAGAATTTTCTTTAAAAAGAAAAGTTGATTGTAAAAAACTTATAGAAAAATATAAGGACAAAATTATAACTTCACAATATTTTGAGTCTGAAGATGGTGAAACAAAATTATTATCTTTTGTTTTGTTTTTGGATTGCGACAAACAAATTGTTTTTTATGCAACTGCAATTGGACAAAAAAGTAAAGATAAAAATGAAGAAACAGAATATACTTCAACAATACTGTTTAACATCAAATCAAATATTAAAGAAGTGGAAGGGATTTCAAAGAAATTGCCATATACAAAAGAAATTAAACAAAAAGAAGCAACTTTGCATTTATTGTCGAGAGATAATTTTGTTGGTTATCACCTGAAGCCAATGAAGGTGGATTTTAAAAACATCAATATCGATTTAAATTACAATGATGATTTAAAGGATATAGATAAAGTAATAATAAAAGGATTAAAGGACTTAAAGTTAAAAAATAAAGGTTTAACTTTGCTTTATGGGCCTCCAGGTACCGGTAAGACAACTTACATAAGAAGTCTGGCCAAAAGGGTTAAAAATAAAAAATTTGTACTCGTTCCTACAAACTTAACTGCAAATCTTACAGAGCCTACATTTTTAGATTTCTTATCAAGAATGGAAAATTTGGTTCTTATTATAGAAGAGTCTGAACAAGTGCTTATGAAGCGAGATATTAAAGATAATAGCTCTATTTCTAATATTTTAAACATGTCTGATGGACTGCTTGGTGATTGCATAAATTTTAAAATAATTGCAACATTTAATACTGAATTAAAAAATATTGATGATGCGTTATTAAGAAAAGGAAGATTGCTTGCCAAGTATGAATTCAAAGAATTGTCAGAAGAAAAAGCAAAAATCTTAAAAAACAAAATTGGAGCTGAACACGTTAAATCTAATTTGTTGTCTGAGATTTATAATCCAGAAGATATTTCTTTTACAAGTGAAAAAGAAAAAATAGGGTTTAAAAATTATTCTGGGGAAATTGAAACAAAAGCTTAAATATTGCGTTTAAAGGATATGGAATCACAAAATCAATTTGATTTTCAAAATGCTGGTGAAGGAAAAGGTTGTTTAGTCTGGACTTTGGTTTTGGTTGGTATTATATTTACGGCAATAATTGTATCAATTTTTATATGAAAAAATCACTAATCTTGCAACTGGAAGTTGCATCAAGAAAACACGAAAAAGCATCTACCAATAGAAACAGAAATTGTTTTAAAGCAGGCGCAGAGTTTTGTGATAAAAAATCAGAAAAACAATTTTCTAGAGCAGATATGTTTCAGATGTTGTCAGAAGGTGTTTTGAATTTCGCACAAAAGAATAATGTAAAAGTAAGCAGTTCAGAAATTAATTCTTGGTTTAAAAATTATATGAAAAAATAGATTTTTCTATTTTGACTCTGAATCAATTTTGTCGGTCACAAATTCAAAAGCTCTGTTTAATCTCATTGATAATTTGCTATAATCTTTTTTGAAAGTACTTGGACAGGATTTCCAACATTTTTCATTTCCGTACACATGATTATACCACTTTCTTCTTTTTAACATAAAAGTATATAAGAATAAATAACAATTAGCTTTTTGTGTATATTCTTTGGCGTTGATGTTTTTGAATTTGTATTTTTTTATTTTTTCAACACTTCTCATTTCACAATCTTTCTCAATGTCAACAATGGCTTGCCTGGATTTTTCTAATTCTTTTTTGGATACCTTATCACCATTCAACCAATCAAAAAATTTGCTATAATCATCCATCTTGCTCAAGAACCATTCTCTATCTTCTATCCATTGGTCCATATGACAAGATTCGTGTATGAAAATTATAAACCAAAGTTCTAATGGATTATTTATGCCGGTAGCTATTCTTTTAAGTTCATCATTACAGAAAAAGCCTCCAGTACCAACAGTATCTTCATCGCTGTCGAATACCGTTTTCTCTTTTGAAAAGAAAACTTCTATTCCATTTGCTTTTGCTTTTTTTCTAACAGAGTTTATATAGTCCAAGTAGCTTTTAGGCATCTTAGGAAGCCTTTTTACTCTTAATTTTTTATCACTCTTTAGTTTCATAATTAAATTATTCTACTTTAGTTATTGATAACACAGGATGTAATTCTATTCCATTTTTTGCAACTCCTTTTTGTCCGTGAACTTTGTCAAAAAATGCCACACCAGTAATAATATATGTTCCGGGTTTAACTCTATTGTTTGTCCATTTAATTAAACTGAATGATTTTCTTGTAGACTCTATTTGTTTTAAAAATCTACCGTTTTTAACTTCATCACAATCTGGACTTGGTATTTCTGCAACCATAGTTAGTGTTGAGTCCTTTAGGTCTTGTAGTACCAAATGATAGTCATTATCATCTTCAGATTTCCAAAATGTTATTTTTGCCTTTATTTTATATGTTTTAAATTCAAGACCGGTTCTTGGTAGATTTTCACTTATTTTTTCTGGAGCCTTCTTTGATGTTAATGTTTTTATTGTACTTTGCTTTGCTATGGTATCTATTTTTGCAACATCCACATCCGAACCTGTTTTGATTTTGACTCTATTTATCCCACAACTCGAATTTTGAGTTTGAGCTGCAAAAAATACCGATGTTGTTGATATTATTAATATTTTAATTAATTTGTTCATCCGGTTCAGTTTTTATTTTTTCTATTACTTTTTTTAAAATCTCACCTTTTTTGTCTATTAGTTCTTTAAATCCAGGATGTAAATTTGAAGGTAAAGAATCTATTGGAAACCAGCCAAAGGCTAAATGTTCTTTGTCTATGTTTGGAATGAATTTATTTCCAAATATTCCTACAAAATTATAGAAAGTTAAATTTGGTTTTTTTTGTACATAAAATGGCGAGCTTGATATTTCATAAGGTTCATCAGATTTAGTTTCTTCAGAAAATTCTCTCTTCGCTGTTGTTTTTGGATTGCCATCTTTGAGTTCGAAAGTTCCTCCGAATGGGGCCCAAGTGTTTGGAGAAGGAGATTGAAAAGACCTTCTTCCAAGCAAAATATCACCGGTTTTCTCATCTACAGCTATTATGCCGGCGCCTATTGTTTTGTGTTCCATCTTACCTATAAATATGTACGATTTTCATCAAAAAAACAACTATTTATCGGAGATAATGTTATTAGGGGAAAATTATAAGAAAAGACTATTGGAATTAGCCGGCATCCCTGCAGGTCAAAACCTTATTTCTGAGGCAGACAAAAGGAATGTAATTATTCAAAAAATCAAGTTTCCACCAGAGCTTTCTAAGGAAATTGCTGATTGGGCCCATAATATCTCAGAAAAGTACTCAATTTGGGTTGCTGACTCACTAAAAAAGAAACTTATAGAAGGCGGTTTTATTAACCAAAATGGTGGAGTAATAGGTTCAAATCCTGATGATGATGGTAAATATGATTATCAAACAAGAAGTCCTTTAATTAATGACATTAGAGGAGTAATAAGAGGTGTTACTAGTTATTATACACCAATAATTGATTGGTTGACCAATAGAAACACATTGGCCCCAGAACATGACCAATTGAACTTTAAAACACTCACTTTAGCAGATGCAATAAAAAGAAGTGAGGAATGGCATAATAATCTAAAAGCTATTCAGGGGGGTAAAATAGAAGGAGAAGAAGGTGATATTGTAATGACTTTCCCGGAAGGATTTTATTGGATAAGCTTAGGTAAGGCAAAATGCGAAAAAGAAGCTTCTGCTATGGGCCATTGTGGTACCGGTAGAGGAAATCTTTATTCTTTAAGAAAGGAACAATACCCTTATGTTACAGCCGATGTTACTAATAATGGAACTATTTTGGCCCAAATGAAAGGAAGAGCAAATACAAAACCAAAAGCTTCTTTTCATAAATACATAATACCATTTATTCTTCATAATTCATCTCCTTTACAGATTGAATATGCATCATCATCATATCAGCCGCATACTGATTTTAATATAAAAGATTTATCAGATGCTGACCTGAAAAATGTTGTTAGCAAAAAACCTTCACTTTTACAGGGTGATGGCTGGTTGGCATTTCATAGACTTTCAGATGAAGAAGTGATGAATTTACTTATTAATCACTCTAAGGTTATTTTGGCTCTCAATGAAAGAATATCTGTATCTGATATTTTAAGAAATAATGATATGATTAATTGGGCGATACAACATCTTCCAAAAATATTTGTTGGTCGTGAATTTGGTAATGATTTAAAAAGAATTAAATTAGATAATAATCAATTAATTGCTTTATTGAACAATAAAGAAGTTGCTGCCGATATTGATTTGGATGGAATTTCTGTTGATGAAAATGCTTTTAATTGGATAATTAAAAATAAACCAGAATTATTGTCTCAATCCATAAGATTGGTTCAATCTGCAAATGATGAACAAAAAGATTTTTTGGTAAAAAATCATCCATCGGCTTTTATGAAGTTTTTAAGCATGATAGGACAAGAACAAACACTTATTGATAATCAGATATTATCTTTTTTGGGACCAGAGAGATTGCAAAAATTATTTTCTAAAAATCCAGAATTATTTAACGTCTCTAAATCAATAAGAAATTATAATTTATGGCAAAATATTATCACACCAAAATTAATGAGTGATTATATAATAAAAAGAAGTCTTTCCACTGATACATTAGGAATATTAAATAATTCGAGAAAGTTTCAATATTTTATTGGTTTTGTAGATAATAAAACAGCAATGTTTGTTCTTGTTCATTATCCTGAATTATTTTTTGAATCAGGATTGATGAAAAGATTAAATAGCGACTCACAAGGAGCAGATGAGTTGGGAAGATATGTATTTGACCATCATTTTGATTGGATTGAAAAGTATGATGAAAAATTAGAAATACAAAATTGGAACCTTACAAATGTCCAAAAGCAATATATTATTGATTATGACAATAATTTTAACACAAATATATTATCAGACTTCAATCTTGATGAATCTGCTTTTAGAAAATTAGAATTTAGTTTGGCCCAAAAGAAACAAATACTTAAGATATATAAAGAAGGTGGTAACTTAAGTTTAGATATGATTCTTGGTTTTGATTTAACTCCTGAAAGTGCGAAAAAATATATTTTAAATGTTCTTGAGAACAATGAAGATGAAAGTAATAAGTTAGTAGAAAAAATAGAAGACGCTCACGGAGAAGAATATATTAATAAGTTGTACAAAGAAAATCCGGAGGCTTTTCCTGGACTTCTTACAGCTGTTAAATACAGAGATGTTGAACGTTTGAAAAAACATAACGACCCATATGTTTCTTATGGAGAAAATGGAATAAAAATAAGATTTGATGAATGGTCTGATGATGAATTAATAGATTTATTTAAAGATTCAAGAGAAGGTGGAAGAGATTTGGCTAAAAGTATAGCAAACTACGAATTGGATTTTTATGGTTATGATTATAAGTTTGGAGATGTTGATGGTGATTTTAATGAATTAGACCAAGTAAATACGGCTAAAGTAAGATATTTATTATCTAAAGCTTTTCCGCCTAGTTTCAAAAAACAAATAATGGCTATGAATCATTCGCAGCTTGTGGATATTCTAAGTGACCCAGATTCAATAAGCGAAGAACCAACTGAATATGATGGCGATATTGTTGATGGAATAAAAGATGCTTTTGTAAGAACAATGGAAGATGCTCAACAAAGTGCTGATGAAAGTGAATATTGGAAATTATACACAGAACCAATTGAAAAACTTTTAGGTAAACCTAAATGGGCGGATATTAAATTAAAGAAAAAAGGAACAAACGATATTGAACAAAAACAAGTTTTGGAATTTGAAATTTCATATGATGAATTGGAGAGTTTTATAAAAGATGCTGAACAGAATTCTTCATATAATTATGGTGACGATTTTCTTGATGTAAAAAATTATGCAACAAGTTTGCGTAGTATAATAAAAAGCGCTCTTGAAGAACGTGGTGATGAATTAGACATAGACACTCCTTATTATGGAGTTAGTGGAGATAGAAATAAAGAAGATATAAATGATAGATTCCCGGAAAGATTATCAGACCATAGTGATTTAAGTTCACTTTTGGATAAAGCAAAAATTGTTGTTAAAAGACAGCCTAAGAAAAAAGAATAATGAAAGAAAATTTCAGAAAAGAAATAAAAAACATTTTATTTGAATCAATCAAAAATAAAACACTTAAAAGCATTCTTGATTCTGATGAGGCATATGAAATTTTGGACCATTCAAAAGCTGCCGGCACAATGTGGACTCAAGGTGGTTGTGCAATATTAGCTTTTGCTTTAAATAAAGCTTATGGTTATCCGGTATATGTTATTTATGATAAAGATTTAAATCAAGCTGACCATTTTGTTGTTAAAACTCCAAGGAATACATTTCTTGATTATAGGGGTGAATCAAAAGATATTATAAATAAATTCAAAGAAGATGAAATGCTTTGGAAAAAAGATTTAAGTCTTATTCCATATGAGCCAGGAATGAATATTTCAGATATCATTATTGACGATAAGGCTTCTAATCAACTTGCTGAATTAATAAAAAGCAACAACACATCAAAAATAAATGAAGACTTAGAAGATGGTGAAAAAAAATTAAATAAATTTATTTACCACATTTCAAATCCTAGAAACAGAAAATTGATTAATAAAAAAGGTATTCTTCCATTTAGAGGAGACCAATGGTTATCTAATACTAAAATTGAAGGTAATGCAGTATTTGCTACAAATTCAGATAATCCTAAAGACTGGTTCGATTCAACATATGATGATGATGTTTGGAAAATTGATACAACTAAAATTGCTGATATAAAATGGTTTATGGACCCAAATTTTTCTTGGGATAAAAAAAATAAACACATGTATACAAAACAATTAATACCCAGGAGTGCAATTGAATTGATTAAAAAAGGAACTGGTGAATCTTTGTTTGAATCGATTAGTGTAAATAAACAGAAATAGAATATATGAAAAATTGGAATCCAACAGAATGGTGTTTATTTATATTAACTTTAACAATCCCGGTTA
>Ga0315284_10008699_pt1 | contig 14491 bp, 27 predicted proteins | sample YL17G09_16_MG_FD_203696 | JGI IMG/M metagenome (GOLD analysis project Ga0315284, IMG submission 203696) | Sediment microbial communities from Yellowstone Lake, YNP, Wyoming, USA - YL17G09_16 | ecosystem: Environmental > Aquatic > Freshwater > Lake > Sediment | place: USA: Wyoming | collected... | reverse complement strand
CGAAAAGAATGGAAATATACTATAAGGAGATGGACGGGTGGGAGACATAATGTTTCCGTAGAAGAGTCCAATAAGACTTGCCTCAAACTCAAGAGATTACCTAAAAGATGGATACCTGAATTTAACAAATTATAATGAGCACAGGAGATCCCATATGTTTAGTTTGTGGTAATTATAAATTACAATGTACTTGTGCAAATACCATTCGCACTACGATGAACTTTAATGAGTTAAAATATAAAGCTGCCAATTTTTCCGATAAAACATTCGGAAAAAACAATCCAATAACTGGGCCTCTCACTCACATGCACGAAGAAATAGATGAAATTCTTCTTTGTCTATCAGAGGATGATGACCCATTAGATGAATTTGCAGATGTCTTCTTGATGTTAGTTGATGCTTTTCGTAAACATTATGGTGATAGTGTTGATATGCAGATACTCATTGACGCAGCTTCGAAAAAACTAGATGTCAACGCAACAAGAAAATGGGGTGAGCCAGACGAGAACGGAGTAATTAAACACATTCCTGAAGAAGAGGGAAAATTATACGAATTTTTTATCACAAATATGGATGGAACTACATCATTTACCAACATACCTTGTGCAGATTGGCTACACGCACAGAGAGTTAAAGATGAATGTATGAGGAGTGCAAGGATTGCAACAATTGTAGTCACAGAAATAAATGAAACCCCCTGACCCCGTTCAGGATCAAATAAATGCAATAGGTAAACATCCAACAAATAATCAATTATGAGAGTAACTAATACACATATTTATTTCTGGGGTTCATTCCTTTCGAATTTTATTCCGAAAGATCTTTCAATTGAAGTTGATGGATATAAATTTAACACATCCGAACAATTGTTTATGTATTATAAAGCTAAGTTCTTTGAAGACCATGATAAAGCCCTTGAAATTGTAACCAAAGGTCAAGAACCATGGGATGCTAAAAGAATGGGAAGAGAAGTACGGGGATATGATGAAGAGATATGGTCGGAATATCGTGAAGGCGCTATGTATAATGCCATCATCAATAAATTTCGATCTAATGATAAATTAAAGCAACAACTTTTGGACACTGGTGATAAAATCCTCGTTGAAGGAACACCAATGGATCCTATTTGGGGAGTGATGATTAAATGGGACGATGACCGGATTCTCGATGAGAAGAATTGGAAAGGTCAGAATCTCTTGGGTAAAGTATTGATGAGAGTAAGAAATGATTTAAGATGAAATACATAGAGGGTGATCTCATACAATTAGCAAAAGAAGGAAAATTCGATGTTATAGGCCATAGTTGTAACTGTTTTTCAAATATGGGCGCAGGTATTGCCAAGGCAATCAGAGAAGAATTCCCCGAAGCATATACAGCCGATAAATTTGGGAGTCGACGCGGTGATCATAAAAAACTCGGAACATTTACCAAATATGATTATCCTGATTTAACGGTACTTAATCTCTATACACAATTTGCATATGGAACACAAAAAGTTGAAGTTAGATACGATGCCGTCAGGAAATGTATAAAAGGAATAAAGGAAAATTATTCAGGAAAAAGAATCGGACTCCCGATGATTGGTTGCGGATTGGCGGGAGGAGATTGGAATATAATAAGTCGAATCATTGAGGATGAACTTGGTGACGAAGATGTAACAATAGTTAAATACAAAAAATTATGAAAGGTACAACAGGAATTAACATGAGAAGGCACAACGCCATGAAGATGAGGGAAGAACAACTCAGATCGGGAGTCAAACCCGAAAAGGTAAATAAGAAAACAACCAATAAAAAAGTTCCTCTTACTAAAGGTGATATCGAACGCATCACCAAAGAGATTGAGGTACTAGGTAATCCAAGAAAGAAATGAATGCAATTGAAAAATTTTTAGTACATGTATTCAAAAAAGATGAATACGAGCGTGATCTTCACGGAATGGGAGTTATTATTGGTATGGCCATCAAAACGCATATCAATGACGATACTGAAGGATACTCAAAATCCGACTTCTTGAAAGGTATAAACGAAGGTCTGTCAAAAGATCCGGAAAATATTGAAACAGCATAATGAAAAAAAAATATAATCCAAGAAGAGAATTAGTTGAAAATATCCAGCCAGGATATGTTTATGCCCCTTATATAATAATAAACACAAAGGTAATAATTTCAGATGAAGATGGAACAAGAAGTTATTGGCAAATAGGGTATTGGATGAGATTTAAATTATTCGTTTATGGATTATTTTATAAAAAAATTAAAATTATATAATATGAAATTAATAAGAGCGGGGTTTGAAATTTTAACACCCATAGATGATAAGGAAATTTTAAAAACAATAGAAAATGTAGCAAGAACTTGCTACAAGTCAGAAGACAAAATTGATGATCAATCTGCCGAGAAAATGGCTAAATCCTTAATTAACAGGAATCATGAGGCAATGATAGAATTCTTCGATATCACAGTTAAATTCATTTGTGACCGTGGTGTATCCCACGAAATTGTAAGACATAGACTCGCATCTTATGCTCAGGAGAGTACAAGATATTGTAATTATTCAAAAGATAAGTTTAATAATCAAGTTACTTTTATTATACCACCTTGGATAACAGATGTTCCAGATCATAAACTAAATAGAATTCAACTGGAAACAGATCATAATAACCTAATGATTTCAGATACAACATACTATTGGTTGTCATCATTATATACATGCGAAATGTATTATAATGAATTAATTCTATTAGGTTGGCAACCTCAACAGGCAAGAGCAGTTCTTCCCAATTCATTAAAAACAGAAATCAATGTTAAAATGAATCTCAGGGAATGGAGACATTTCTTTAGATTAAGATGTGCTGCTACTGCTCATCCACAAATGAGAGAAATTGCCGTTCCATTATTTGAAGAATTAAAACTAAAAATTCCCGTTTTATTTGATGATATAACATATTAAAAATGGGATTCACGCCACCTAAACCCCGAAAATCTCCAGAGAATATAGAATATCTCCTACCTTCTCCACCTCCATATAGGTTAATAAAAGAAGGAACAATGGGGGATTGTCCTCATTGTGGAAGTACATCAATTAAAAGATGGGTGTGGTTTGGAAAAATAATTGGATGTATAAATCCTGAATGTACAAATTATTATTATAAATAAATTTGGTAATGTCAAATATTTGCTTTACTTTTGACAAAAATATGTGAGTTATGGAAAGGAAAAACAAAGACAGAAATCCAATCTTTTACAAAAACACAGAAGAAATGGATAAACCACTTAGTGAGTTAATGGAAGATTTAAGAAGTGATATAGTTAAAGTTAGGGGTAAATTATTTGATATTAAGCAGTCTTATGGGTGGGAAGATAAGATTGAATACATAGAAGGGGGATTGACTTGTATACTTGTGGCTATGTACGATACTATGCAAGAGTGGAAAAGAGTTGAAGAAAAACAATATTAAATAAATAACCCATGAACTACAGAGAAGCATATTTGAAGCAGAAAGAACTGATTGAACTCACTTTACATGCTAATGGTGGGACAAGATTAACCCATAATTATTGGGAGAAAGTTGAACAACTTGAATCCGAACTTTCAGCCCTTGAAGCAGAGGAAGAAATAATTAAAACAACAATTAAACCTTCGAACCTTTATCCTGAACCAACAGCGATTGATACAGAGGAAGAGTATGAAATGGTTCTGTGTGATAGATGTAAGGAAGAAATGAATAAATTTTATCATTCACTTGACCCATTATTTGAAGGGTTAGAGACAGAAGCAAAGCGTGACGAATTGTCACAGGTTACAGAACTACATCCCTGTGATCTGGAACAGGTGATGGAGGCAAAAGAAGTGAAAAGTTATGAAAAAACAGAAGAATGTCCTTATTATAACACCTGCGAGAATTGTGGTATGGTTTATTATCACAATAGAGAATATCACTTAACTTCAGAAACATTGATTTGTCTTGATTGTGAGACGAAAGAGCAGGAAAAGAAAGAAGATTATAATTTAACTGCAAGTGATTTATCAAATTGTTATAAAAAGGCAAAAGAGCGACCTAAAAACAGCAGACAAATTGAAAGGGATATGGCAGTTGTTTATGAAAACTTTCTAAAGGATAACGATATTACTGATCCTACTCTTGGATACATCCATGACTTATATGCAAAACTATGGAATTGCGTTATTAGTATAGGGCCAGTTTATAAACCTATCTACAAACACAACATAGGCAGCACAACTGATTTTAAGATTGAGGCAAAAGAGGTGAAGAGTGCAGAGAGAGAAACGCTAATTGATTTTTGTAAGTGGATGAAATGGACAGGAGAATATGAAATAGTGGTTGATTTATTTTTGAACCAATTTAAACCGAAATAACATGGAATATTACAGAAAGGTATTTATTAAGTCGGAAGAGGATTTGCCGAAAGAGAGATATAACTACTATTATTTTGTACATCATGTAAAGGCTGATAATAATGAGTCTGCTCCTTTCAATAATGAATTAAAGGATTATTGGCTTGATCATTTTGACTGGTATCTTCAGCCTATTGAGGAACAGCCAAAGACTGAACTTCCAACTGATGAGGAAATAAATGAAGAGGCGTATTGCTGGTTCTCTGAGGGATCAGAGGCAAGTTCTTATTGGAAATCAGGTGCAAAATGGATGAGAGATAAATTTAAAGACAAATGACAGACACTATCTATTTAATAATTCTTATCACTCTTGGCGTTATCGTGTTTTTAGGCGATATTAAATTATCTGAATCTCTTCCTGACGCTAAAAAGAAACTCTTTAAAAAGATGGAAACGATCAAAAAACTATTAGTAGTAGCGTTTCTGTTCACTACAATATCCCTTAATGCCCAGAATTTCCAAGTTTTAAATGGCATAGGCTCTGATAAAAGTTATGTGAATTTTGTTACCGCAGAATTATATAAACCCTTAGAACATGGAACATTCTATGGGATTACCGATTTAAAGATCAATAAAAACGGATATTATGATTCATATACAGAGATTTTCGGATATTTGAACCTTAATAAAAACGGAGTATCAATCACAGGACAAATAAATACTGGACTATACATCGTCGAAGGAAACGGCATACAAATCAATCCAGTGTATCTGGTGGGGCTTTCTAAGTCTGGATCACTTGGCTGTTGGAATTTAATCTTTGATATGTTATATCGAATGGATCAAAGTCTAAATCTCGAAGGACAGAAGATAGGCAATGGAATTCAATTCACAGGAACATTTTTAAGAGATACTAAACACTTTCAAATATCAGGATATTGTGATCTATGGCAAACAAAAAATTCGAAATATTATAATAAAGACGGACAGTCAGTAATAGTTCAATTCGAACCTCAAATCTCATGGAAATTTTCGAAAAGAGTATATCTTATAGCTGAAGTACGAGTATCTAACTTTAATGATGACTACTTAGGATTATATGAATATTCAACCTATGGAATGATTGGACTTAAATTTAACTTGGAAAATTAACATAAAAATCATATAAAAATGAGAGTATACCTAGCAAAACCCAATACATATTTCCAAGAGGGATCTGTTGTTGAACTCGTGGAATACCTCCACATTGATAATGATGGAGTTAGATACGGACTGTTCAAAGGATATAAACTAAGAAAAGGTAATATGATTTGTGAAGCCGAAGTTTGTTCATATAACGATTTTAATATTATTGAACAATGAAATCTAAATTACAGAGAAAATTAATATTAGAATTCCCTCAGTTCTTTGCAACTGATCAGCAAATTTACATTGGAGATAATCCAATGATGGAAGAAGTTGATGAACTTCTAAATCAAAAGAAAATCGTTCTACCAATACAATTCGGATTTGAATGTGGCGATGGATGGTTTATGATTTTGGAAGAACTTATGAGTGAAATTCAAAATCATATTGAAAATGAAAATCGAAATCGAGATAATGAATTCAAATATAAATGGATGTGGAAAGTTCAATATTGGTTTAGAATGAAAGGATATCCAAAATTTTCCGATTGGATATATGAGCACGCCCCAAGAGGTAGACGGCCGCCAATTAGCATAAACATAGGTCAAATAAAAGAAAAATTTGGCGGATTAAGATTTTATTATAGTGGAGGCGACAACTCTATCGGAGGAATGGTTTTTCTTGCCGAAAGGTTATCATATAAAATATGCGAAACTTGTGGATCAACAAAAAATGTTACACAAACAGAAGGATGGATAAAAACATTATGTGAAGATTGTATGACAAAAATCAAAAAAAATGAAAATATCTGACGAAAAACTAAAACATTATTTCAAGGATCATAATATGATGACAGTCCAACAAATGAGTTTATATCGGGATGGTGGTACTATAGAATTTAAAATATTTACAGATTCGCACCTCATCAACTATTATTGCTCAATGCCCCCTGAGAGAAAATTCTACTATTCTTCTATCACTCCTGAGCATGAAATAACTGATCCCCAATTAATCGAGTATTTTATACATGAAATCGACAGATATATCGAAAAACAAGAAGAAACTGTACTTCAAAACAAAAATTTACTGAAACAAATAGAAAATAACTACGGTTATGATAAAACTTAAATCAGAAGATGATATTTTCGTAATTGGGCAATATGCTAACACCCCTAAAAAGGAAGATATATTGACTAATCTTATAAATAAATTAAAGATTTTCAATATTCCAATATTATTAACAGGGCATTACCCAATTAATTCCAATATACAAAAAATGGTGGATTTTTATTTGTTTGATAAAGAAAACCCAGCATTATATAAACATGAATTTCAAAAATATGATTTGATTTGTTCAAACTTCTGGACAGAAACACCCGATTGGGTAACTGAAATATCAGCAGATAGTTTTGATTATTGTATATGGTCAACATTTAGAAATGCAAGTAATTTCGCAAAATATCTTAATAAAAAAAATATTCATTACTTCGATTATGATAGCAATCCTGACATCGATCAGTATATAAATGAATTCATAATACCAATGAAGCAATACGACGCGGTTGTTTTTGATATTCCCGCCGTTCCAAATCAATATGTTCCATACTTTTTCTCAATGAAAATTGATGTTGCATTGCAAATGTTTAATGGAATAAAAACGCAAGAAGAATATTATAGAAATAATCACGATCATTTTTATATGGAAGATACTTTTTATCGATACCTAAATGAAATGACTTCCAATATTTACATTACAAAATATAAATCCATCGGGGACGATATTGGACTTTGTGGGAGAACTGATGATGATACATTATCAAGCTTCTTGTTATGTGACGAAGGAAGAAATCTTTATGTTAATTTTCGTACAAACGACAATAGTAACAATTTTGCTACTGTCATCAATTATGATGGAATTAAAACAGAACATATTTTAAATAAAGGGTATCATATCAGTAGAGGATCGGTATTAGCTGGGTATCATACAGAATACATTATTGAAATTGGAAAATACATAAAAGGATCATCTATAAAGATTTATTATAAAGGAAGAGAAATTTTAAATAAAACATTCGATCTTGATTACGAAACATTTAGATCCTTTAATAAAATTCGTATCAAAAATAAATTACAATAGGCATGGGCATTAAAAAATCAACATCAAAAAAAGTAAATGAGTGGAAATATAAAAAACTCAAAGTTTCCGTTTATTGTAATCTTATGGGATATGGTAACATATATAAAGTTATTGTAAAGGATAAATGGTGGCATTTGTGGAAAACTTACGCTAAAAGTTATTATAGAGAAGATATAGAAGAAATTATCGATCAAAATATATGATAAATATGAAAATAGAAAAGAAACTAGAGAAATTACTTCACTATTATCTTGCAACCCGTCGAGTAGGACACACGACCTTAATGAAAGAAGGAATAAACCACTATGATAAAGACTTCTTTGTCCTTACGATGAATATGAATCATGGAGATGATATGGGTTTAAATCCAAAAAATATCATTTCATGGCAAAATCTCGATAAACTCCAAGGGCATAATAGACCTCTGACCATCGATAATGGTACAATGATAGAATTATTAATCGATGCCATAATGAGAATCGATGCCCTTGAAGAAGAAAATAAAAACCTCACGAAACAAAATAAATTAATAATTGTAAGAAAATGATAAAACATAGAGTAGAAGTTTGGGTAAGTTATAATTATGGCGGTTGGTATTTAGCATTCTCAAAATCTTTCGATCTTCCATTTACTCCCTTTCCAGGATTAATATTAATCGATAAATACAAAGATGAAGAGAATGAAATTCGAATGGAAAACCATTCATATTGTACCACAACAATCTTATATGATATAAGAGAAAACACATTCTTGGTTGATGTCCGAAATGTTTGGAACCGACCTGTAGATGAAGAAGTCATTGATGAAGCTTTGGAGATATTTAAGAAGACAGGATGGACTCGTATGGATTCCACCAAAATACAAGAACTAAAAGAATTAATGAAAAGAGATTATGAAACCAATAAAATTTAAAGAATACAATGTGGTGTTCGCGGAAAATCAACTATCATACCTACCATTACCAGGTTTTAGAGATGTTCATAGCGACAACGGTGAATTTGTCACTTGCTGGCAACTATCTTTCACCGAAAGATTGAGAATACTATTTAAAGGATGTATATGGATGACTATGCTGACCTTTAATAAACCCATAACGCCGACTTATATGTCAACTAAAAAATCCGATGTAATATTATGACCAAACGATCAACAATACATAACGCAGCATTAGATAAACTTCTGAAAGAAAGTCGGGTGACAAATGTGGGTCCAATAGATTTCACTAATGTATATGAAGAATTACAGAGAAAAAAGGATGAAGCCCGAAAAGAATCTGAGAGAATCGAACAAGAACGAATCGATAAAATCAAATGCCCCTCTTGTAAATCCACAAATAAAAAACATGTGGTGAAACGAGACAGCAATGGCGTCTGCGGACCAGGTTATTATTCTTGGATTACCGATGAGTATTTCGTCTGCAAAGATTGCGGGACGAGATTCGAAGATCTGACTAAAATAAATGATGAATGAAATATACTAGATATCTCATAGATGAACAATTCATAGACATTGATGCAATGAATACCAAAAATGTCTTTCTTCAATTACCAATGGTAATGTTAATGACTCCCATTGCCATCACTGGCATTTTTCTTATTATCGGAATGATACCAATGACAGCATCAATGGATTTTTATAACTATGTAAAATCTAATCTGCTATACCTTATAAAATATGGATGCTTCAAACTATCTACACAACTGCAAAGAAGCTTAATTCCAATATCAGTTAATATTATTCCAAATACAATATATCTACGGAGAAATATTAGAAAGGTAATCAGATCACCTGGTTATTGTCTTCAAAAATTGTAACTCACATCATCAAAAATATAAAGAAAATTAAATATGGATATTAATACAAACCCTAGAATGGTAATATGTTGTAATCAAATTAATTGTGGTTACAATCATGGTAGATTTGTTACCCAAGATCCGGGTTTCACAAATCAAACAATGTATAATTATGTCTGTTTACATCCTAAACCAGATATCAACGATAAGAATGAGTCAAAAAATACCACAATAAGTGACACGGACGCAATTAGAACAAAATGTAATTCATATCTATCCGTAACTACATTTAAAATGGATCCACCGTCAGAGGTTTCTCCCATTCTGGCTCCAGAGCATCCCGAAAAAACTACAGTTAAAAAGAAAAAAATTCATAAACATATATATGAACTCGACGGAGGACCATGCATCAAATGCGGAAAAACCGTGGCCGAGACAATATACGAAGAAATAGAAAAATATAATGGCAAGAGCAAATAATAATGGATGGGACTTCGTCAAAGCAGGCGAATCCTACCAATATAAAGAAGACTGGTTTATCGCAATGGTAACTGTCCTCGAAGACAATTCAGATGATGAATACTATCGTTTTAAATTACAAGTCGAAAAATCTTCTGACCCTCCACCTCAAAATGGTGTCTTCGAAATAATAAATACCAAAACAGACACTGGGTATTATAGCGGAATGCTTCAACTCTATGAGCGGCCAGAATACCACTGTGATTATAAATGGATAAAAACTCCCACAATCAAACTCAATAAACAAACCTGCGAAGTTTGCGGACAAACATATCTCGGTGATGATCCTAAAATGTGCTGCAACGGCAGAGATTGCGGATGTCTGGGTTTACCTATCGAACCAATGGTCTGCTCCAAAGAATGCTATGATGAATTAATAAATAAAAATGAGAACATTCGTTAACCCCCGACACTTCTGGCAAAATACACCCCCACAAAAGAAACGAAAACCCCGAGCAAGGTTCAATCAACATGGTACACATAATTATGATCTTTGCACAGGTTGCGGATATCCCCATTGCGACCCAATGTTCGGCATGAACCCCAGCGGAGCAATGAGAAAAATACAAAAAAGACTCCATAATGACCAATGTATGGGATGCGGAAAACCCCTGAATAAATGTACTTGCAAAAGCAAAATGTAAAATAAATTTTAAATGAAAACGACCTTTAGCAAGCTAATCAGATACTTATATAAAAAAGGAAGAGATGAAGAAAAAAATTATCTTCTTCAAAGAAGCATTTATTTTGTTTTTTATACAAGTAATCTTATGCTGCGTCATAGCAATTAACTATAGAGCAATATCCCAGGCCAATTATACTTTTACCATCATCAGCGCAGCCGCAATAGCATATATTTCATACTTCTTAATTCAAAGAATATCCGACGAAAAGAAAAAAAATGACAAAACCGTCAATCGAATAGCATATATCGGGTTTATGCTGGGATCAGTAGCAGGGGATGTCCTGGGCATTTATTTCTCCAAATTAATGCTGGGATCCTAAAATATCTGATAAGTTATGTAAATCCATTCAGTCTCAGCGTAAATCTTCCTTCGCTTAAGCCAATCATCGATGTTCTTTAAACTCTTAAATTGCATTCCCCAAATATAATCATACCCACTGATATTCTGAGTATATTCTATCATCTGTTTACCAATACCCAAATTTTTATATTCAGGAAAGACCCCCAACGCAATCCCTTCAATACCTTTTAATTTCTTTAGAACATCATACTCCTGACCCCCTGCGGGGATCTGATTGTCCCCAAGAAAATAAAATCCCCCAAGATTCCCATCAACTTCAGCCACTATGGACCTATCATTAAAATTGCCAATCTCATCCCAAATCTCTTCATTAGATAACCCCGTCTTAGAAAATACCTCAGCAAATCGCCTTACTAACTCCTGAATGTCGTCACCTCGCATTTGTCTAATAGATACATTATTCATGACCTTTTGTGGATTCTTCCCAACCATCTCAAAATAAAAGAAATCTCTGATCCTCCAAATACTGTCCAACTGTTCTTCTGTATATCTTCTGGGCCCCAACCACGGATCATTTACTCCAAAGGACTCTTCATCATATTCATCTATGACCACCCAATGTGGGACTCCCTCTGTGACCGTCCTGACAATCGCTACATTCCCCCTGTCTATGGTATTCTTTATAGACTGAAACGGCTCTATCTCCTTCTGGTGTTCCACATACTTTAATCCCAATTCATCTAATCCTTTTTTCATTCGGTCAGGCGGAGTCCCAACTATGTGGTCTGTCCCACATGATTTACATATGTCATCTATCCTTCCTATGCCCCCAACTAAAAAATCCCCAACCATCTTTATACAGGTTGGACCACATGAACTACCATCTGGCTGATATATGTGAGGTATCTTCTGCTCAAGTAAAATCTTAAATTGCGACGGAGTTATTATATATTCCATATGATATAAATATTATAAATTATATAACCATTGCCAACCTGCAGGATAAACCGATGGCGACCATACATTCGCATTAATAATACTCTCATATACAGCACCTTCAAATTTAACCTTGTCCCCAATATTATATGCATCGCTGGCGCCTGTTGGCTGTACCCAATCAGGTATTATAAATGGATCCACATATTTCTTCCAAAGTACATTAAGAGTTAAGGGCGGTACCCAACTGAATTGTGTGAGATGTTCCTGAATTACTTCATAGGTCACTCCACTATATATTCGTGTCCATCCACTATACACATATTCATTCGATATCCATTCTAAGGTGACACCAGATATAGACGGCCTGGTAAATGTAAATAATGCAGGAGTATCCCATGGTTCATATGCCATTCTTGTATGTGATTGTCTACATATTACAAACTCCGAATATCCTGACATAACACCATCTCCGTACATATATGTCCATCCAGAATATACTGGCTGACCAACATCTGGCAAATTTTGAACATCTTGCGTGTTACCACTCAATGCATCAATATCCAAATCCAATCGCATATTATATAACTCACTATCATATCTACAGCTTTCAGGTATCACATAATTTCCATCAGGTAATGCAACAGGGTCAATAGAGGAATACCTGCCATAATTTCCTCTTATACTATCTGCCTCGGATTTTGTTATTATTATTAAACGATTCATATACTAACCATCATAAGAAATTGTTATTTTTTTTACTGATACATCACTCAATGTGAACTCGGATGCTCCATAGACTTCATTTGTAAAACACGCATAACCTGTAATAGTTATTGTAAACACATTTGTTTGTAATCCTGCACCTAAAGTAGTCACAGGCGTTCCATATGTACCTCCCACAGCTCCACTTCCAATATACCATGTGGGATTTGCCCCTGATATAAATGCAAGATTTGTAGTAACATAATATATTTCCCCTGCTACAACATTGAATCTTGAACTCTCACAACCGCCCCAATTACCTGCTGCGTTAATTGCTGAGGTAATAGTAGAGCCAGATGATGTGAATGTTTCAAACGGATAATATGAATTAGACCAAGAGGTAATTAATTCGGGCCCACGAGTTGTTACTATATTTAAAATTTTTCTCATAGAGAAATTATCAACACTGACATTTCCAGCCCATTGTGATAATATATTAATTTGAGACGGGTGGAAATTAAGATTACCATGATATATATAATCCTTATGACCAGATGATGTGATAAAATCTTGATCATATCTAGCCCATGAACCTTGGTATATAAGAAATCCTGACATAGTTAATCCAGAAACATCTATTATAGTCCTAAATTTATCATCAGGTTCTGCTAGAGCCGAAATACCAGTTTGTGTCACATAATCTAATGACCCATATGTTACTGGCGTGTAAATATATAGTCGACCATCATGTATCGATGCTCCATTTGTCTCAGCCCAATTCGCGTTACTATCAAACGACCCATTTGTAATCAACTCTGGGCCATAATCATATGTGTCACTGACATTATTATTAAAATATTCAACAATTTCTTTATTCCTCTGAACTTGACTCGATGTTAAAGATCCTCCAATCCTCGCATAGTTAAAAGTGTTTAATGACGATAATGCTTGACCACCTATATTATTTAATGCCATTATCCAATATTCTAATGTGGGTATAATACCCGATGTGGTGGCATAATCCCCATTATATACACCACCACCATAAGAAGTTACACCTGTACTCGAATACCTTACTATATCAAATATACCTGTCGTACTATTTCCTGAAAGTAAGCCTCCCATTTCTGATGTATTACCATTTAAAGTCCCACCAAGACCTAAACCTCCAGGACCGCCAGCGGAATATATTGCCGATATATTTGCAGCATCAGATCTTGAACTAATAAGATATTTAAAATCATTTTCATTACCCGATGTTCCTATACCTATTCCCGCATCATTTAATGTGTAATATATACCTTGTGTAGATGGAATATAATTCGTCCTTAAATATGATGACGAATTTCCAACATACCCATGAAATAAACTCCAATATGGACTATTAACTGCAGTTATTGTGTGCCCAGTAGATTTCCAATTTAAATTACTAGCCTGAGCCGTATGTAAATTCAACTGATATCTTACATCATCCCTATACCAAATTCCCGCAGCTTTAAGATCAATAATCGTCTTATTTATTAATTGCTTCATCTTATAGGTCGGCGGGATATCCATTCTCGAAAATAATGATAGAGATTCGGATTCATAATCAGATCTCCTGATGTTGTTATTAAAGTTATCGTTAATCCTCTGAACTTCTACCTTTATCGCATCACTTAAATAAGAGCCATAACTATATCCTCGTAATCTGGCATTGTGATGATAATCAATAGTTGGCCAAGTTAAAGCAAACATTACGGACTTATCACTACTCATCGGCAAACTATTTAATGTGGCAGTATTTTTATTACCATTACTATATTCCTCGATTGTCGTGGAATTTATACGCTGACGAAAATCATGACCAGGCACAGCCATTAAAGCCGTACCACTTACAGCTCCAACGGTATCCTGTGAATTTATACGAGTATATCCTGTATATGGCACATT
>Ga0315284_10008698_pt1 | contig 14493 bp, 9 predicted proteins | sample YL17G09_16_MG_FD_203696 | JGI IMG/M metagenome (GOLD analysis project Ga0315284, IMG submission 203696) | Sediment microbial communities from Yellowstone Lake, YNP, Wyoming, USA - YL17G09_16 | ecosystem: Environmental > Aquatic > Freshwater > Lake > Sediment | place: USA: Wyoming | collected... | reverse complement strand
ATCAACTACCTGGCGGTCGGGATAGACGTCATGCGGGCCATAACCGAAGACCCGGCCATCAACGTGCCGGTCCTGGGTCACATGGACGTGGCCGGCGCCATGTACATGTCGCCGCTGCATGGTCTGAGCTCCCACCTGGTGCTGGGCAAGCTGCCGCGCCTGGCCGGGGCCGACATCGTGGTCATACCGGCTCCGTACGGCAAGGCGCCGGTGCTGGTGGACAAGTTCCAGAACGTGGCCAAGAACCTTACATTCCCGTTGTACCACCTGAAGCCCACCTTCCCCATGCCGTCGGGCGGCATCACGCAGCCCATGGTGCCGAAGGTGATGGCGGAACTGGGCAACGATATCGTCATCGGCTCCGGCGGAGGCATACACGCCCACCCACAGGGGCCCGTCGCCGGGGGCAAGGCGTTCCGCCAGGCGATCGACGCCACCATGCGGGGCATCCCGCTGAAAGAGTACGCCAAGGAGCATCCGGAATTGGATGTGGTCATGAAGCAGTGGGCCGACCCATTTGGGAAGGGTGGCTAGGGGGGTTGCGTTTCCCAGGACAGGCGTAGGGGCACGGCGCGCCGTGCCCCTACAGGAGATCCATCGTGACCAGAAGGGTGAACACACACCGCATGTCTGGGGTCATCCCGAGCGCATCGCAATGCGCCCCTACGTCACGGCGGCGGCGGGTTTCGTTCCTCTCTACCCGCCCTACAATGGTGCGTTCTACGCGCGGAGCGTGTCGCTCGTTCTCGACTACGGGGCGTGCAGAGGGGCGTAGCCCCTCTGCGTTATTACTCCTTCCCCCTTTACCAAAGGGGGATCAAGGGGGATTTGTCTGGGGCATGAGAGGGGTGGTGGGCACAGCCGACCCTTCACCTGTCAGGAGGAATGAGATATGGCAACACACCTGAACACGGACATGCGGGATAACGGGATCATCAAACCGGGCTATGCCGTTTCCGCCTGGCCCGATACGCGTGATATCCTCGCCCGGTTGCATGACCTGGCCAACAAGACGCCGCTCATGCCCATCAAGCGGGCACAGATGGAGCGCTATCTGGAATATTTCGAGCGAAAATGCGGGAAATCAAAGGCTATGACCAGCGCGGCCATGGAGCTCATCCCCGGCGGGGTCCAGCACAACCTGGCCTTCAACCATCCCTTTCCGCTGGCTATTGCCAAGGCCCAGGGTCCGTATCTCTGGGACGTGGACGGCAACCGCTACATCGATTTTCTGCAAGCCGGCGGCCCGACCGTCCTGGGCAGCAACTACGCCCCAGTGCAGGAAAAAATGATTGAACTCCTCAAGGAGTGCGGCCCGGTCACCGGTCTGTTTCACGAATACGAGCTCAAACTGGCACGGATCATCAATGAACACATGCCTTCCATTGAGATGTTCCGCATGCTCTCCTCGGGCACGGAGGCAGTTATGGCGGCTGTCCGCGCCGCGCGAACCTTCACCGGCAAGACCAAGGCCATCAAGGTGGGCGGTGCGTATCACGGCTGGAGCGACCAGATGGTCTTCGGCATGCGCATCCCCGGTACCGGAGCGCTAGATGCCTATGGCATCCCCCCCGGCTGCTACGAGCATACCCAGGAATGCTTCCCCAACGATATCGAGGCCATGGCGGCCCTGCTCAAGAACAACGCCGCCCAGGGCGGCACTGCCGCGGTCATCCTCGAACCGTTCGGTCCGGAGAGCGGCACCCGGCCCGTGATCTACGAGTTCAACGCCCATGTAAGAGAGCTCTGCGACGAATACCAGACGCTCCTCATCTTCGACGAGGTAGTCACCGGCTTTCGTATGGGCATGGGCGGCGCTCAGGGCTTCTTTGGCGTCAAGCCCGATCTCACCGTTTTCGGCAAGTGCGTGGCGGGCGGCTATCCGGCCGCCGGCGGGGTAGGGGGCCGGCGTGATGTCATGCAGTGCTTTGCGGCCGGCATTGAAGCCATGAAGAAGCGCGCCATGGTGGGCGGCACGCTTTCGGCCAACCCCTTGAGCTGCGCCGCCGGCTACTTCGCCATCCAGGCCATGGCCCAGACCGAGGCGCCCCTGAAGGCCGGCCGGGCCGGCGACAGGGTGACGGCTGGACTACAGCAGATCATCAAGCGGCGCGGACTGCCCTTCGTGGCCTTCAACCACGGTTCAATCTGCCACCTCGAGACCGGGGCCGCCATGCTCATGGATATCAACAATCCCAAGATCTTCACCGAGGTCACCGAGCGCAAAGCTATCATGGAGGAGATGGGTGCTGCCTTTGCGGCCGACGGCGTCATAACGCTGGCTGGCAGCCGGCTCTATACCTCTATGGCGGACAGCGATGCGGTGATCGACGATGCCCTGGAACGCTTCGACCGGGTGCTGGGAAGTGTGGAGAAGAAGCTCTAACCCCCCAGCCCCTTGAATCATCAAGTGGGGCTGGACTTTAGAGGAGCGCCTGGCAAGACTAAGTCATTGATAGGCCGGCTGCGGTCGCCGCCGTTGAGTGAGGCCAGGACCCGAGTGTATAGATCGCCCCCTGCGCGGGGGGTGGATTGAGACTACATGAATAATGTTGAACAGAAGCTTGATTTGTTCAGCGGGGCACAGCCAGATATTGCAGCGGAGGTCACCTTGCTCAGGGAAACGCGAACACTGCTTTGAAGACCACGTTTCCAGTTCTGTCTATTGAACCTCGCGGCTCACCACACAAATGCCAACCATGATACAATAGCTCGCGCGAAGTCTTTTGAGGTTGGGGTAGGGACGTGGCACAGTCTGTCAGCACTTCCGGGACGACAGAAGTCTCTCAGCGCTTCGGCCGCATAAAACGAGAGCTCCTTTCCACGCATGTGAACTTGTGTCCAGAGCGTGCCGTCCTCATCACCGACTACTTCAAGCACCGCGACAATCCAATGGAGCCCACGATTATTCGCAGAGCCAAGGCTTTGCGGCATCTTCTAGGTCAGAAATCGGTGAAAATCTTTCCCGACGAGCTGATTGTGGGCAATATGGGCAGCCATCGTGTCTCCGCCCTCATCCAACCCGAACTCGCCGGCATCTTCATGAGCACCGAATTGCTCTGGATAGACAGGAGAAAGACCAACCCGCTGCGTATGGCCTGGCGAGAGCGCATCAAGCTCTTGTTGCAGGTCTATCCGTATTGGCTTCTGCGCAACATGCCCTTTAGAGCTTTCTCGCCACATTACAGACAGTTTCTCCGGTTCGCGCTGGAACAGTTGGACGCTACATACTATCTCATCAACGAGGCAGGTGGCATCGGGCACTTCCTCCCCAACTATGAAAGGATGCTCAAGCTGGGTGTGAAGGGATATCTGGAGAGCATCGAAGGCAGGCAAGGCGACCTGTATCAGGCGGCGCGCATCGCCGGGGAAGGACTGGTCGACTTGGCCCATCGCTTCGCCCAGGAAGCAGAGCTCCTGGCTGCCGAAGAGAAGGACCCGGTCCGCGCTGCCGAGCTGAGGGAGATAGCTTTCATATGCCACAAAGTACCCTGCTATCCTGCGGAGACATTCCACGAGGCATTGCAGTCGCTGTGGTTGACCCACATGGCGGTAAACCTGGAGGGACTCAACTCCGCTATCTCCTTTGGCAGGATGGACCAGTATCTCTATCCTTACTATGAAAGAGATCTGGAGCAGGGCAGAATCTCCCGAGATACAGCCCGTGAGCTTCTGCTTTGCTTCTCCGCGAAATGCACTGAGCACGTTTTCCTGCTCTCGGAGAAGGTGAGTCAATTCCACGGTGGCTACCTGGTGGTGCAGGCAGTGATAGTGGGAGGCATGGACCGCAATGGGAAAGACGCCGTCAACGACCTCACTTATCTCTTCCTCGACGTCATGGAGGAAGCCGGCTTGAGGGACCCCAACTACCAGGCGCGTGTCCATGCGGGCTCCCCGGAGAAGTACGTGGAGCGAGTGGCAGAGGTAGCTAGAAAAGGCCATGCAGTTCCGGCGCTATTCGGTGATGAAGCCGCTATTGCTTCCCTCAAAGCACATAACTACCCTCTGGAGGAGGCGCGCGATTATGCGGTTGTAGGCTGCGTGGAACTGGCATTGCCTGGGAAGAGCTTCTTCTCCACCGATGCCGGTCTCTTCAATCTGCCGCTGTGTCTGGAGTTGGCGCTCAACCAGGGCAAGCGATTCAGAAGCCGCCGCAGGATAGGCATGGCTACACCAGAGCCCGCCACTTTTACCTCCATTGAACAGGTGTTGGGTGCGTTCCAAACTCAGGTAGAATACATGGCGGCTCGCATGGTTTCCGATCTACAAGTTGTCGAGAAAGGAAACCGTGACTACCATCCCACACCTCTTTCTTCCATGCTGGTAGACGGCTGCCTGGAATCAGGCAAGGATGTTACAGAAGGAGGAGCGCTCTACAACTCAAGCGGAATCCAGGGAGTGGGTGTAGCCGATGTCGCCGACTCACTGGCTGCCCTCGATTATGTGGTGTTCCAGCGCCGCAAGTATACTATGCCCCAGGTAATGAGGGCTTTGCGTGCCAATTTCGCCACCGCTCCCGAAATCCATGGTGAGTTGTCCGAAGCTCCGAAGTACGGCAATGACCACCAGTCGCCCGACCGCTACGCTGACCTGGTAGCGCGCATTTTTCATGATGCTCTGGCCAAGCACGTCAACACACGTGGAGGCCAGTACGTACCGGGCTTCTATTCCGTAACCTGCCATATCGCCTTCGGCAAGAAAGTCGGGGCTCTGCCCAGCGGCAGAAGAGCTGGCGAACCTTTTGCCGCCAGCCTGGGTCCAGCCAATGGGAGGGATCGTTCCGGCCCCACCGCACTGCTTAAGTCAGTAGCTCGTGTCGACTCCAGACTCTCGCCCAACGGCTATGCCCTGAACCTTCGCTTCGACCCCGCTACCCTGGCCGGCGATGAAGGAGTGAATGTACTGGTGGTCCTGATCAAGGGCTTCTTCGGCTACGGGGGGATGGAGATGCAACTGAACGTCCTCGACCCGGAGATGCTCGAAGATGCCCGCCTTCATCCGGGGACACACCCTGAACTGGTAGTGCGGGTATCTGGCTACTGCGCCTACTTCGATGACCTCCCCGATGATGCCAAGCTGGAGATCATCTCCCGCACACGCTTAGGGGTGTGACGTATCCCGGTCATTTGCTACAGCAACAAGCTCGGGTCCATTGATTCAGCCTTATGGAGCATGGGAAATGAGTCGAGTTCATTGGTCGCGACAGACGATGCTTCTGAATTCGCTGCTTTTCTATCCGGCGGTGTTCCTCGGCGGGTACGTTCTCTGGGGCAAGTCCGCGGTCATGTTCTGGGCGTACGCGGCAGTCTGGCTGGGAGTGATCGTCCTGGGACGCTACTTCGTCTGCCGCCGCTGCCAATACTACGGAGTGGCCTGCCCCAGCTTTGGCTACAGCTACATGGCACGCATGTTCAAGAAGGACGAATCGAAACCGTTCAGCGGGCTGGCCTGCCACATCGATGCCTTCGTCCAGATGCTCGTGATGCTCCTGCCTGTTTTGGCGTGGATACTCGGCGCTTTCGACATCGCTGTCGCGAAGTACAAGACCACGGATCACATTCTCATGGGGATATATGTCACTCTCGCCGTCTTGATGCTGGGCGTACACAGCGCTACAGGCTGCAACCGGTGCGACATCGCCGAATGCCGCCTGAGCCGGGCCGCCAGGGATCGCAAGTCCAAGGCGCAGTGATCGAACGGTCGCTCTCCAGAAGCAGACGAGCCCGAATCCGTGGATAGTGAACTCTAGCTTCAATTTGGTACTACGGTGTAATACTAGACCTTCATCGAAAGAGCTTTTAGCTGATCCTTGCTCAAGGAAATCCCATATCGCTCGGACACGAGAGAGGATATTTCTGCCCAGCTGCTGCCGATGCTCTTTTGTTCCTGTATGAAGGCCACAAAGTCAGGGACAGAAACACGCTTCTTCGTCTGGAGCCAATCAGTCAAAGCCTCCCTCAGGATTTCCGATATGCCTCTTCCTTCATCCTTGGCTATCTGCCTCAAGATCGAGTAGATATCCTCTTCCAGTTTGAATGTCACCACTACCTTTGCCACAGTGGTATGGTATTACAAAGTAATACCGCTTTCAACACGCCCAAAATGGTTCGCTCAAGTCACCCCAAAGGTGGCGACGCCGGCAAATCTGCTCACCTTCATTTTCGCCGGAGAATCCACGGATTCGGGACGAGTGCCAGGGCTTGACAGCCCCCGTGGCCCGTCTGGTATCATCTCAGGCGAGTTCCGCGGACACATATCCTCATAGCGGTCACAGGTCAGCGCAAGACCACACATAAGGGGGGTGACTGATGAGCAGCAAGTGGTCCCTTGATCTCGCAGGAAGATTAGTTTCACGATTTCTTCCTCTGGCCTTCCCGCGTCATTTCCGCCCACTTCCAACACAGAAGCCGTCAACACACCTGCGGGTGCGTGGTCCTGCATTACGGCAATCCAACTGGCAACCAGAGCAGTCTTGACACCCGTGCATCCAGGAAAGCATCTGCGTTACCGGCTGCAGCCGGAGCGGCTCTGACACAGCGCTGGAGCAACCCTGCCCGAAGGAAGGGAGGAGTTGGTCACGGCCAAGAAGATAGTAGTCATCGGGTCCGGAGTTGGAGGAGCGGCGGCCGCTGCCCTCTTGGCGAAAGAGGGGCACAGGGTCACCGTCCTGGAATCGCACCCGTTCTCCGGCGGACGCTGTGCGTCCATGGTGAAGGACGGGTTCAAATATGACTTCGGCGTGCACATGTTCAGCAGAGGGAACAAGGGCCCCCATGGGAACGTCAATCGCCAGGTGGGTGGGGATCTCGCCTGGGTAACCCGCGATCCCGCGTGTCACGTGATGGGGAGAGTGGAGTTCGATTTCCGCCTCGACATCAGGCCGCTGCTGCGCCAGTTCGGCGTCGCCAGGAAGTTGGGTGTCCGGGCGAAGAACTACATCGGCGCTTTCCGGCTCATGCGTTCTCTTCTGAGTGGGCGCAGCGTGGAGGCGAATGAAGGTATGTGCCTCCAGAACTACGTGTCACGCTTCACCGACGATGACATGGTCCATCTGTTCATGAACTGCCTTTCCCAACTCTACTTCGCCCTCTCATACCGGCAAGCCTCCGCGGGTGAGTTCATCTGGTGTTTCTCGCGCATGTTCAACGAGGCGAGTTTTGGCTATCCGGCGGGTGGCAGCGGCAGGATTCCCGAATCCTTTCTACAGGCATTGGAGAAACATGGAGGCACAGTGCGCTTCAGAGAGGAGGCGGCACGCATCTGCATCGAGAATGGCGCAGTTACCGGAGTGGAGACTGCCTCCGGGCGCCATGACGCCGATGTAGTCATCTCCAGTGCGGGCATTGTTCGCACTCTTGATCTGGCCGGCAGGCAGCATTTCCCCGCGGAATATGTCACCCGGGCCGAGGGAATGAGCTACTCCAATGCCTATGTCACGTTGAAGTACGCGCTTGACCGCCGGGTCATACCTTATCCGGTTGTCTTCCACATGCCGAGCCTGCCTCCGGACCGGGTGTTCGACTATGTTGAGGAGAGAAGACCGCCGGATGATCCGTATATCTTCATGCCTGTGCCTTCGAATCTGGATCCCAGCCTCGCACCGGAGGGCCGACAACTGGTAGTGGCGGGCACGGCTGCCCCCGCAGGCGCCACGCCTGAGCTCTGTGATGCGATCTTAGACCGGGTGCACGCCAAGGTATGTGAGCTGTTCCCGAGATTCGAGGAATCGATTCTGTGGGAGTTGCGCTCCGACCGGGCTGATGCAACGGATATAACCAGCCATGCGGCGGGAGAGGCTATCGGGATAGGGCAGACTCCCGGTCAGGTAGGCGCTCTGCGGCCAGAACTGGCAACACCGTTGAGCGGGCTCTGGCTAGTCGGTGCCGATGTCGGCTCGAGAGGAATCGGCACGGAAATGGCTTCCGGGAGCGCGCTGAACCTGGCGAACCGCCTCGGAGAAGGGTCAGGACCAGCGCATGTCAAATAGAAGCGATTGTAGATGGAGGGGAAGAAATGGCCAAGGTTGATCAGGATTATGATGTCATAATCATTGGTGGAGGGATTAACGGCCTGACCGCAGGCTGCTACCTGCAGAAGGCCGGCCTCAAGGTGCTCATCCTGGAAAGGCGGGACGAGGTCGGTACCTTCTGTTCCACCCAGGAACTGCTGCATCCGGGGGCCATGGTGAGTGTTCATGCGAACGGCCTGTTTCCTGGCGTGGGGCCGGTTCCACTTGACCTTGACCTGGACAGGTTCGGCTTTGAGCTTCTCATGCCGGGACCCATAGTGTACTTTGCCCCCTTCAAGAACAGTACGGCACTGGCCTGGCACTGGTACGACCCGAATGTGACCTATGACGTCTGGAAGCGCGTCAATGCCAAGGACGCCGAAACATTCCGCACCATATCCAAGTCGGTTGCCCCGCTACTGGAGAGTGGCGTTGCCGCGGAAATCTTCAAGATGATGTTCTTCCAGCCGATGACGGACGAGAGTTATCTTGAGGCCCAGAAGCTCCTGGACATGTTCTCCGCCATGGTGCCCGTCTTCCCCAAGGACGCACTGTACATGACCGGCGTTCAGATTCTGAATGAGATGTGGGAAGACGATCGCAGCAAGATATTCATAGCAGGCTGGCCGATTACGCTGGCAGTAGATATAACGAGCAGAGTCGCCGGATCCACGATAATTCTCATGATGACGGCGTTGATGGCCGGCGCCGGCATCGCGTGTGTGGGCACCAGCCGGGGCGGCAGCCACAATCTGACCCACGCCCTCGCCAGGTGCTTCGTTCACCACGGCGGCAAACTGCTGGCCGGTTGCCCGGTAGCGAAGATTACCTTGGAGGGCGGTGAAGCCAAGGGAGTGGCCCTCTCGAAAGATGCCATCTACTCTGAAGCTGAGTTCAGGGCGAGGAAGGCGGTGATCAGCAACCTCAGCCCGTATCCGACGTTCATCCAACTCGTTGGCGAGGAGCATCTGCCCAAGTTCGCCGCTGTTGGGGCGAGGAACTTCGACTACAGAGGATCCCCCCTGTTCACTACTTGGTTTGTTCTCAAGGAACGACCTCAATGGAAGTGCATAGACAGATTCCCCGAGATTGATCGCGGTTTCAGTTTCAATTTCGGTGCCGAGAACATGGCTGATGTCCTCAGAATGGATGAGCATGTCATGATCCTGGACACTCCTCCGGATCCGCCGGTGAATCTAGGTTATTGCATTCACACCTTCTGTGACGCCGATCCGACTCAGGCACCACCCGGTCAGTACAACCTCTTGACCTGGGCCAATGTGCCTACCAACATCAGGCCGCTGGGAGGCCCGCAGAAATGGGATGACATCAGGGAAGAGTATGGAGACAAGGTCGAAAACAGTCTGAGCCAGCTCGTGCCAAACCTTAAGCGGGCCAAGATCGCGCGTTACTGTGATACCCCCTGGGACACCTGGAGACGTAATCCGAGCTCCATGGGGCACATGAGCAGCGGCTACTACGGGGAGCGGCAGTGGTGGAGTTGGCGGCCCTTTCCCGGCTGCAATGCGCCGAGGACTCCTATCCCGAAGCTCTATATCAGCAACTCCATGGGGAGCATATCCGTTACCTCGCTGGGCGGCGGATACACCTGCGCCAAGGCAGTGGCTCACGACCTCGGGGTCAAGGATCAGAGTTGGTGGGCCAGTCAGCCGGGAGACTACGCGAAATTGTATTTGCAGCGCATAGGCGCAACGGCTAAGCAGATAGCCTGAGGGGCCCAATTAACATGAGGAGGGCAGTATCGTGGAAAAGCAGACTTACGACGTCATCATCATAGGTGGGGGACCTAACGGCCTTACCGCGGGAGCATATTTGGCGCGGGCGGGGGCCAAGGTTCTGGTCATAGAAAGACGCCATGAAACCGGGGGCGGGCTGGTAAGCGAGGACCACTCCGCGTTCAGATTCAATCTGCATGCCATATATATGATGATGATGGATGTCATGCCCCCATACCAGGACCTGGAACTCGAGTCAGAGGGCTGCGTGTACATTCGGCCGGAGGCCCAGGTATCTCTTCTCGCTTCAGACGGCAAGGCACTGACGCTGTACAGCAACCTTGACCGTAGCGTAGAGGCCATCACCAAATTCTCGGCCAGGGATGCGAAGAGGTTCAAGGAAGTATATATGGAGTGCCAGGAACTCTCGTATGCTTCGTTGATTCCGGCGACATACACCTTGCCTGTCCCTCCGGTCGACTACGCGGTTATGCTCGGCAAAGACGCCGCCGGAAGAAGGATCCTGGAGCTCGCCGAGAAGACTCCCCTGCAGATCCTGGACGAGTGGGGTTTTGAGAACCCTCTCCTCCAGACGCTGGTGCTGCACCTCGTCTGCATGTGGGGCCTCGAGCCAGACGTGACCGGCCTGGGGTACCTCGTACCGCTGTACCTCAACCGGATGCTCAACATGTCGCTGATACGCGGCGGGTCTCACCGGCTGTCCTCGGCCCTGCACAGGGCCATCATAAGCCACGGCGGTGATGTACTCGAGAGCTACGCGGTCACGCGGATCATAGTGGAAAAAGGCGTGGCGAAAGGAGTCGAAGTAGGACTCACCAACGCCGAGCATCTGGGCCGGAAGACGTTCGAAGCCAAAGTGGTGATCACCTCAACCGATCCACTGACCACATTCACCAAGCTCATCCCCGAGGAAGTCATGGCTGGCATATCCAAGGAATGCGCTGAAACGGCCAAGAGCTGGCAATGGGAGCACTGGAGCCTCTTCGGTCTTCATCTCGCTCTGAAGGAGAGGCCACTCTTCAAGGCGGCGGAAGCTGATCCCGGCGTGGCGGGCGCCTTCATCAAGATCATAGGGTATGACAGCCCGGCCGATTTCCTGGGCCATCTCAAGACGATCAAGCAGGGGGGACTGGGCATTGCCGGCCATGTCACTGTGGTGAGCGACATCGATCCTTTGCAGGCCCCCGTGGACGTGCAGCCGGGAGTCTCCACCGTCAGGTTCGAGACGCTGGCCCCCTTTGAGGCCCGCGAGGGCAACTGGGATGACATAAGCCAGGGCTACGGTGACCGCATTCTTGATCTTATCCGGCGGTATGCCCCTAATGTGGGCAGAGACAGGATCATCCGAAGGTATGAAAACCCACCCTCGTATATTGAGAGCAAGTTCGTCAACATGGTCAAGGGTTCCTTCAAGCACGGCGCCTATGAGTCACTGCAGATGGGATACATGAGGCCCAACATCGAATGCTCCGGCTACCGGACGCCGGTTCAGAATCTCTACCTCTGCGGTGCCAGCGCCTACCCCGGGGGGATGGTGCTGCTGGGGGGCGGGTACAATGCGGCCAACGTAGTGGCCAAGGACCTAGGCCTGAAGCCCTGGTGGAGCGAGCCGGAGATCGTGGCCAAAGCGAGGGCGCGGGGGCTGGCGCTGTGAAGGTCGGTGACAGGTCACTTTGGGGTTCAAGGGCAGGCTATGGCATTCCATCTGCGCTGCTTTTGTGTCGGGGTGTTGGTGAATCATATTCCCTGTTATAATGCACCATCATGTCTCCTTAGTTGACTGAATCACCTGCGTGCTTCGGAAGACATGCCAGAAGCTCCAAATCTTCAGGTTTCGAACCGTAGTCACATCGGTCATTGCGGGGGGATAGAGAATGATCAATTCCATTCGAACAGGTGATGAACGGGAGATCGAGCACAAGCGGCAACTTCAGGATATTGTTGGGGACGGGAACGTAGTCGATGAGTCGGCCATACTCGAAGAGCATGGCCGCGACATGAGCTTTGCTGCTGGTCGTCAGCCCGTTCTGATTGTGAAACCCAAGCAGGCGCAGCAGGTTCACGAGCTCGTCAAGTGGGCCAACCAGACGTTGATGCCCCTGGTCCCCATTAGCTCCGGCCCTCCTCATTTCAGGGGTGACACCGTTCCTGCATTGGGTGGCGTGGTAGTCGACCTTTCGGGAATGAACAAGGTCCTCCGTATCGATCGCAGGAACCGCGTGGCCATGATCGAGCCCGGCGTTACGTTCGGGGCTCTCAAGCCTGAGATCGAAAAGCAAAACATGCGTTTGATGCTCCCCCTAGCACCCAGGGCTACCAAATCGGTGGTGGGCAGTTATCTGGAGCGCGAGCCGATCTTGGTGCCGAAATACCATTGGGACATGTCCGATCCCCTCTGCTGTACAGAGGTGGTCTTTGGAACTGGCGACATTTTCAGAACAGGTGCTGCGGCAGGCCCAGGGACGCTGGATGAACAATGGAAATCAGGTCAAGCTCAGAAGAGTCCTGTGGGTCCCGGGCCAAGTGACCTGTTCAGAGTGGTGCAGGGGGCCCAGGGGACGCTGGGGGTGCTTACGTGGGCCACCATCCGACTGGAACTTCTGCCCTCCGTCAGGCGGCTTTTCATGGTGGGCTGCGAGAAAGTGGATGAAATCATAGACTTCGTCTACCGGTTGCAGCGTCTGAAACTGGGCGACGAATGTCTCGTACTTGATCGGCTCAACCTGGCCTCGATTCTGGCGCCAGACGCTGAGTCTATTGAAGAATGTCGTTCTGCACTGCCACCATACGTCCTGATATTCGTCATCGCGGGTTACGAAAGACTTCCCGAGGAACGGGTAGACTATCAGACGAAGGACATGACGCAGATCGCTCAGAGATACGGCGTTCATCCTGTGGCGACACTGCCCGGAGTGGATTCCAGGAATCTCCTGCAGTCGCTGGGCGAGCCCAGTGCCGAGCCATACTGGAAGCTGCGTTACAGAGGCAACAACGCCGACATATTCTTCCTGACGACTCTGGACCGATCCCCACAATTAATTGAGATTATGCGCAGGGTTGCTGAGGAAACAGGCTTCCCGGCAAGCAGCATCGGCACATACATCCAACCGGTACAGCAGGGCCGCTCCTGCCATATGGAGTTTGACCTCGCCTTCGATCCGAATGATGAGGTGGAAGTGGCACGGACAAAGAGAACCCTGGAGCAGGCAAGCAGGGCCCTGATGCACAAGGGCGCCTTCTTCTCCAGACCCTATGGAATGTGGTCGGACATGGTCAGCAACCAGTACGCAGAGAATGTCATCGCGATGAGAAAAGTGAAGAGGATCTTCGACCCTAACAACGTGATGAACCCAGGGAAGCTCTGTTTCTAATTGGCTGGGGAACATGCAGATCGTTGTCTGTGTTAAGCTGGTACTGGACCCGGAAATGCCCCGTTCTGCCTTCAAGATTGACCCACAGCAGAAACGGGTGGTTCCACCAAGAGGCACTCCTCCGGTGCTATCCCCATTTGACGAGAACGCGCTTGAGGCGGCGCTGCGCATCAAGGATCAGCACGGCGCCAAGGTGATCGCGATGAGCATGGGGAGCACGCTGGCCCAGCCAGTTCTCAGGAAGACACTGGCAGCCGGCGCAGATGAACTGATTCTCCTCGAAGACCCGGCGTTTCAAGACGTAGACAGCTTCGCAAGCGCAGGCATCCTGGCCTCAGCGATAAGGAAGATCGGTGATGTTGACATTATCTTCACCGGTCGTCAGGCCGCTGACTGGGACTCAGGCATTACCGGCTGTGTCATTGCAGAAGAGTTGGGGATTCCCTGCATCACCGTGGTGAGAAAGGTCGAGATTACTGACGGGCAGGTGAGGGTGGAGCGAGAGAGTACGGACGGCTTCGAGATAGTTCAAGTGTCACTTCCCTGCGTCCTTACCGCTGATAGCGCCCTGGGGGAACTACGTCCGGTCACTCTGCAGGGCCTATCAGCTGCACGGAAGAAGCCATTGCACATATGGAAGGCGGCAGATCTGCACCTGCCCCCACTGCCCCCGCCTCGTTGCGAGCTTCTCGACTTGTACATCCCTAAGCGCGAAATAGTCTGCGAGGTGATTAGCGGGAAGACCCCTGAAGAGGCAGCAGCAAGACTCGCCGACAGACTACACGAGGAAGGCCTCCTGTGACTAAGGGGGGTAAGGGAGAGAGACGATGATACTTGAGCTCAAAGACTACCTGGATGATATGAAAAGGTGCGCCAGGTGTTCACTGTGCAAGTGGCCACCTCTGGCCCAAATCAAGAGCTGGAGATTCTCGAACAACTGCCCCAGTATTGCCAGGTACAACTTCCACACGTACTCCGGCGGTGGCAGGATGGCCCTGGGGCTGGCCCTGGCCGAAGGACGGCTGGATGCGATAACGGATGAACTGCTGAACATTGTCTATCGATGTACGGCTTGTGGTGCTTGTGATTCATCCTGCAAGTACAATTCCGACCTGGAGCTCCTATGGCCCATCTACTCTACCCGCGCCCACCTTGCCAGCATGGGACACTTTTTGCCTGAACACTCGATGATCATTGACAGTCTGAGAAAAGAAGACAACACCATGATGAAGCCCAAGGCTGATCGCGGCAAGTGGGCCGAAGGTCTTGACGTCAAAGACCTCTCCAAGGGTGAGAAGGCAGAGGTCGTATATCATGCCGGATGCCTGTACTGCTATGACCCGGAGTTGTCAGCCAT
>Ga0315284_10008696_pt1 | contig 14495 bp, 17 predicted proteins | sample YL17G09_16_MG_FD_203696 | JGI IMG/M metagenome (GOLD analysis project Ga0315284, IMG submission 203696) | Sediment microbial communities from Yellowstone Lake, YNP, Wyoming, USA - YL17G09_16 | ecosystem: Environmental > Aquatic > Freshwater > Lake > Sediment | place: USA: Wyoming | collected... | reverse complement strand
TAGGCTCCCTCGCCGAGTCCATCACCGCGGTCGTCTCGGGCACCGCCACCAAGAAGCACAGGAAGGTCACCTGGATCCTGGGCGGGCTGACGGTCGCCGCCGGCGTCGCCGCCGGCGTCGCCGCCACGCTGCTCGTCCGGAGGGCCGTCAGGCGCGCCGCGGCGAGGGTGGACGCCTTGGCCGAGGAGGAGGAGGACGAGACTCTGAGGGGCGGAGGTTTTTTGCTGAGCTTGGACCACGAGACCTTTGACAGGAACGGCTTCGGAGGGGACGGCGGGCTCGAGGGGGCGGCGGGGGGAGGAGGGAACGGCTCGTCGTGGCTGAGCTTCCCGCCGTCGCCGTCGCCGCCGTCGCCGCCGTTTCGAGGCGGCGGCGAAAACGGCAGCGGCTCGAGCCCTGCGCCGCCGAAATCTGGCGGCACGAACGGCGCCTCCTCGCTCATCGACGTCTGAGAGCAGAGATCTCTGTACCGCACTTTTGAACTCTCGAAAAACAAAACGAAACTTGCTTGTAACACCACACTTGTAGAAAACAGAAAAACCTGAAAAACTTGTCGATCTGAAACTCGTTCCAGGAGAGGTCGAGGCGCCCGAGCGACTCCAGCTCGCCGATACAAGAATCTCTTCTCCTTCTGTGCCGCTGGGAAACCCCTTGTTATAAAACGAACGAAAAATTCGACTCCTTACACTTGAGAAGGAGAAGAAGCGCAGGTCGCCAAAAAAAAATGGGAGGAAACTAAATAAAATCTTAGCACTGTCAAAAAAATTCAAAAAAAAAACGCGTTCTTTCCTCCTCACGGCCTTTTCTCCTCCTTTTCCTTCAGGCCACACATACTCTCTGAAGATTCACGTGGCGTCGTCCGAGAAGCACGACCCGAACGCGTAGTACTTGTTCACGGCCTGCTCGAGCATCGAGCAGAAGTTTCTGATCACGACCTTCGTGTCGGCGTCCACGCTCCCCTCGCCGACCTTCCTGATCTCGAAGCACTTGCCCTTGATCTGCGTCTCCTCCCCTTCCATCTGCGGAAAGCCGTCGGTGCCGCGCCCGACCCACTGCCTCTTGCTGGCGAACCCCTCGTCGAAGCCGATGCGCAGCGTGGCAGAGATAGGGTCGCCGTCGTTGCCGGCCGACGACAGCGACAGGATGTCGAGGTCAAAGCCCCAGGGGTCGCCCGACTCGGGGTGGGTGAATGGGGTGACGCGCAGCGGGGCGCCGTAGCGGGCGCGGCCCTCGTCCTGGGAGCGAGGAGGGCGTGGTGGTGGCGGTGGTGGTATTTTTTATTGCGCGGGGGGGGGGGCGTGAGAGAAGAAGTGGGGGGTCGGAGATGTTTCCTCGTACGGCGGCGGCCCATCCCCGACGAGGCCAGGCGGCATCCGGCTTCCTCTTGTTTTCTTGGAAACTCCTCTCCTTCTCGCTCATCTTCGACGCATAGCCTCTCCCAGTCCTGTCCCTTTCTCTTCTCACCTGTGCCGTCTCCGCCCAGCGCAGGAGCTGCGAGATGATGTCCGCCCTCGGGATGAACGCCGGCATCTCGATCGAGGAGATGAGCTTGCCCTCCGAAGTCGCGGCGGCCGCGATGACGACGGTCGAGCTTCTCCTCGCCGAGGAGGGCAAGGAGAAGAGGCCTCTCAGGGTCCTGCGCGCTGCGGGGGCAGGAGCCGACACCTTCGAGGAAGCTGCTCCGCTGCGGCGGAGAGCGGGGCTCGGGGAGGCGAGGGCGGCGACGGGGCGCGACGACGACGAGGCCGGAGACGAGGAGGCGACGGCATTGAACATGCAGGCTCGCATGGTTGGCTTCTTTTAAATAAGAGGTTGGAGGAGAGCTTGCTTGCTTTCTTGCACTTGGGTGGCGGCCTGGAGGCGAGCCTTAGTTTCTCCTAGAACGAGGAACGAGGGAGAGAAAGAGCAAGTCCGAAGAGAGCGAGTGTCGCGAGTAAGAAGGAAGGAAGAAGAAGAGAGTGAGCGAATGCTGGTCTCGTCACTTCAGGGTGAAAACAAAAGTTGAGAAAATGAAAGCGTCACTCTTTCGCCCGCGTCCCGCTCCATCAGCGAGCCGATCTCGACCTCTCAATAGCATAGCATCACGATGCGTCCCTGCGTATATCGCACTCGCGGCCCGAGGAGGAACGGTATCGGCAGAGGCGCTGAATTGCGGCACAGAAGGAGAAAAGAAATCGGTCGATCGATTGCTTTCGCCGGCGGCGGCAACGACCTCCTCTTCGTCAACCTCCACCTCTCAAAAGAGGAGGCTCGCCTCGGGGCTCCTCGCCTCGGCCCTGGCCGTCCTCTCCGTCGTCGTCGTTGCTTCGCCGTTGATGATGTTCCCAGGTGCCGCTGTCGCGAAAGATATGCTCGACGAGGACCCCGTCTCCTTCTTCCAGCTGAGAGGGTCCGTCGCGAAGTAGTACGCGATCGAGGAGCTCGAAGAGAGCGGCGCGAGCCCTTCGTCGTCTTCCCCGTTCTCTTCCTCTCACTCTTCTCCATCTTCGAGAGTGGTCAAGCGCAAATCTGGCCTCACCGTCGCCGCCTGCGTCGCCGAAGGGAGGGGCCCGCGCGGCGGCGAGCTCTCCGCCGCGCTGGCGAGCCCCTCGGGCGCCGCGGCCGCGCCGCCGCCGACTGCCTGCGGCCGCGCCGAGGACGCGTCCCGGGCCAATCTCCCTCGCGCGTGCGCGTCGGCGTGCTCCGCGGCCTGCTCCGCGGCCGTCGAGCGCAAGAACGAGCTGCTGAGGAGCACCACGGGGTTCTCGCTGGGAGAGAGCGCCGCGAGGAGGCTCGGAAGGAGCTGCACGAGGGCGTGCGCGGGCGAGTGCGTCAGGCCGAGCACGTCCTCGGCTCGCGCCTACGATTTCTTCGTCAATTTTGGAAGGTGACGATGACGAAGACATGTATATAAAAAGTGTAAAATGAAAATGGAATGTGAACCCCCGCGAGGGTGGAACGAGGATTGAGGTCGAGTTTTTTTTTTTCCCCAGGTCGCTGGCTAGGCCCCACAAACCGAAGATCGGAGGAGGAAAAAAAAAGAATCTTCTTCTTACGCGCATTCCTCTCCCTTTCTCATCCGCGAATCGCTCGTTCGCGCCACGAAACAGGAGAGATATGAGGGCTTCAGTCTCGTCGTGGCGGCGCACATGTTCCTCCTCTGCAGGAGGAGCGAGGGCGACGCGCGCTGCTGTTCCGTCGGCATCGTCGTCGTCCTCATCGGCCGCCGCGGCCGCTTCGACGTCGGGTGAGATAGCAATTTTCTTGGCTTCTTCTTCGTATATCGCCCTCCGCTTGATTTTTCGTTTCGCGTGTGCTTCCTTGGCTTGCTGCTCGATGAGCTTGACGCACGTCTCGTATTTTGAGGAGCAAATGGCCGCTAAAACTCGGGCGTTAAAGGGAGGACGCTAATCGATCCACGACGACAAGGACACCCCCGAGCGAAAGTTCTTCGACCTCCAACCTCCTTTCTCACCCTCTCCTTGTCCTCTCCCTTTTCTCTCTCTCTCCTCTCTCTATCTCAGGCCGCGTCGCCGCGGTCCCCCTCCCCTCCCCGCGCCGGCCAGCCCCGAGCCGCAGCCGCGTCGCGACCTCCGCCGCGGTCGACGCCTCGACGCTCTCCGGCGGGAGCAGCGGCAGCGGCAGCGGCGGCAGCCGACGGGGCTGGCTCTTTGACGACGACGACGGCACGGACTTTCTCCTCCGCCGGCGCGACGACGAGTTCCTCAACGCCGCGGCCGCGGCGGACCCGCTCCCTTCCTTCGGCTGCGAGCTCGCCGCCGAGCAGTGGGACCCCCTGGGCCTGAACGGACGGCGGGAGGACTCGGCGACGTTCCTGCGGGCCCAGGCCAACCGAGGCCCCCCCCCGAGCCAGCGCCGCCCGGCCCCCGGGGGCCGCTCCGAGCTGGGCGGCGACCTCGGCGGCGCCGGCGGCGGGGGGCTGCTCGGCAAGCTCGCCGCGATGACGGCGCTCGTCGTGCTGTCCCGCGTCGGGGTCTACGAGAGGCTTCCAGGAGTCGATGTCGAGGCGTTCGGCGCGTCCCTGAGGTCGGGAGGGTTGCTGGGGTACATCGACACGCTGTCGGGGGGGTCGATCAGCCGAGTCGGGCTGTTTTCTCTGGGGTGAGTTTTTTTTTGGGGGGGGGGAGGGGTCTTTTTCTTCTTTTTCGAAACTTTCCAAAAAAGCTCACACTTCTCGACCTTCTTCGCCTTTTTTCCCGTTCGCCCGCTCTCAAAAAAAAAACTCAAACACAGGATCGTCCCCTACATCAACGCCTCCATCGTCCTCCAGCTCCTCGCCACGGCCTTCCCCTCGCTCAAGAAGCTCCAGCGAGAGGAGGGGCCGGAGGGCCAGGCGCGCTTCCAGCTCTACCAGCGAGGGCTCGCGCTCGTCTTTGCCGTCGCGCAGGCCGCGGGCCAGCTGGGCTACGTCCGCCCGTACGTCGAGGACTGGAGCGGCGAGTGGGCCGTCGCCTCGGGCCTGTCGCTGGTGGCCGGCGCGATGATCCTGGTGCAGATCGCGGACGTGATCTCGGAGCTCAAGATCGGGAACGGGTGAGGAAACGTTGTGTTTTTTCTTTCCTTTCCGTAGAGAAGAGATCGAGACAGTTCGACTTTTTTTTCAGAAGGAGGAAAAAGAACTCACTTTTCTTCTTCCATTAAAAAAAACAAAAAAATAGGACCTCCATCCTCATCACCGCCAACATCGCCTCCTCGCTCCCCACCTCGATCGGCGCCGCCCTGACGCAGGCCGCCGACAAGGGCGCGGCGTCGGCAGCGAAGGTCGCCGCCGCCGCCAGCAGCGGGACCGAGACGGCTTCGGCGGCGGCGGCGGACGCCTCGGCCGCGCTCGCGTCTGCCGACAAGCTCTCCCTGGCTCTCTACGGCCTCTCGTTCCTCGCCACCACTCTCGGAGTGGTCTACGTCCAGGAGGCCGAGCGCAAGATCCCCATCAACTACGCCTCTCGCTACAGGGCCCCCGCGGGCAGGGCCGGCGCCTCGGGCACGGGCGCCGCGGGCCCGGGAGGGCTCGCGCGCTCGTCCTACCTGCCCTTCAAGGTCAACGCCACGGGGGTCATGCCGGTCATCTTCGCGTCGACGCTGCTGGCGCTGCCGACGGGCCTCGTGCGGTACGCGCCGGCGCTGGAGCCCGTGGCGACGGCGCTGGGCCCGACGGGGCCGCTGTACTTGCCGGTACGATTATTCTTTTCTGTTTTTCCTTTTTCTTTTTTTCCTTTCGCAGCAACATCCTCCGACCTCGACCAAAGAAACAACAAAAGGACAAGGCTGCGCATTTAGAGTCACTGGCGCGCCTTAAGAAATTACAATGGCGTGACACAATCCAGAGCTAAGCGCTAATTGACAAGCCGAGAACGGTCTCGGTCGGAGGTGTTCTGCGAGACGCCGCGGTTGACTTAAAGTCCGCGGTCGTCATCTTTTATCAGCGCCCAGCGTCCGCACACTTCTACTTTTTCGATTTTTCAACCCCGAAAAAAAAATCAGGAAAAAAAAAAAAAAACAGACCTCCGTCGCCCTGATCGTCTTCTTCAACTACTACTACACCTTCCTCCAGCTCGACCCGGCCGACCTCGCCGAGCAGCTCAAGAAGCAGGGCGCGAGCATCCCCGCCGTTCGCCCCGGGCGGGCGACGGCAGAGCACATCACGGGCACGCTCAACCGGATGTCGATCCTGGGATCCGCCTTTTTGGGGGCGCTCGCCGCGGCGCCTCCGCTCGTGGAGAAGCTGACGGGCCTGACGGCGTTCCGAGGGTTCGCCGGGACGAGCCTCTTGATTCTGGTGGGCGTGGCGACGGACACGGCGAGGAAGGTCAAGGCGGAGCAGGTAAGAGAGAGTGGTGAAAAGAGGGCTTTTTTGTCTCTTTTCGGGTTTTTTTTCTTCTTTCTTCGCTTCTTTTTCCCTCACCGAAAAATCGCGCTCTCTCTCTCTTCCTTTTCTCCTTCTTTCACACGAAAATTCCTTTCTCAGGCGATGAGCAAGTACCAGGACATCGACAAGCTGTACGACGACCTGAAGCTTTAGAAAGAGAAACGGGGGAGAAAGAGAGAGAAATTTAAAAAAATGTCCGGTCGTTTCGAGAGGTGCGGGTTTTTCTTTTCCGAAAGTAATAAAAAGAGATAGACTTGATTTTGGGCTGTAAACGAGAGAGGGGAAATTCCGGCGAAAGTGAGACAGAGAGAGAGAGGTTCCGTTGAGAGGAGATGACGAAGATGGCGAAAGTGAATGCGTTCGAGGGGGGGGAGGCTCCTCGGCGCGAGCGCGGAGGGGGGAGTAGAGAGAGAGAATCATGAGTAGAGCTGAGAAATAAGCGGCTCACAAGACCTGGCCAGCTCGTGCGCAGCTCTCATTATTTTCTTCTTCCTCCCTATCCAACCCGGCCTGCTTTCCCCTTTCTTTAACCCCCCGCGCTTGCACCCAGCCGAGCTCCCACGCGGTCCTTTCTTTCCTCGTGTGGCTCCCTCGACATGCTCCCTTCCCCCGAAACGAGGGTGGAGGAGCGCGAAGCCCGCCCGCCTGAGCGAGGAGCCGGCGCCGAAGAAGAAGCATTGGGCATCCCGGTCGTTGACAAGAAAAATCCAATGTCTCTTCAACAAGAAGCTGCTCAGCAGCCCGACGAGCAGCAGCAGCTCGCGGCCCCTCTCGCGGCCCCTACTTTGCAGCTGTCCACCAAAGACGCCGAGACCGCCCTCCCCACGGAAGCAGGGGCGCTTTCCGAGAAGCACGCGGCCGGATCCGGGGGGGAGGAGGAGACGATCGCTCCAAAGGAGGCAGCACATCTGGAGGAGGCATCCGTGCGAGACGCTGCTGCTTGCTCTCCCGTCTCCGGCTCCAACCACCGCGTCAAGCCGCACCTCGCGGGAAAAGTCGCTTCCATCGCCCAGGTCGTCACCTCCGGGGGATCGGCCGAGGTGAAGGTCGCCCAGAGGGTCGTCAACCGCTCCGGGCAGAAGGCGCTGCAGGGCTTCTTCTCCGAGGTCTTCGAGACCGTGACGGCGTCGTGAGTGGTCGTTTTCTTCTTTTTCTTTGTTCTGAGGTGGAGCGGGGCGATGAGCCGCTCCGCCAAGGCGAGAATGGAGAGAGAGAGAATAAAAAAGAGAGCAGAAGGGGGCCGCGAGAGCGCGAGTTTGCGAAGATGAAAGAGGGGGGCATCGAAGAGACGACAATGGCGGAAGCTAAAATCACCAGCTTCCATCTCACGCTCCCACTTCCAATTTCTCGATTGGCAAACCGCAATCCTTCGAAAAAACAGTAATAACAACGCGTGGCTGCGCAGGAGGCTCCTTGAAGGTGCGTTTGGGGCTGCATTTGGGCGATATTAGGAAAAAGTCTGTTGCGTGAAGTACTCTTTCTCGAAGAAAACAAAAAACGGGCGACGTGACCTTTTTTCTCTCCACACGTTTTTTACCTCGCCTCGCGCGCCCCCTTCTCGCGCCGCCTTTTGCCCTTTTCCTGCAGACAGAGAGGTCTCGTGATGTGCTCCGTGCTCTGAGCGAGCGGGAAGCGAAAAAGAGCGCGAGAGGCTGGCTCCGACAGGGGTGACAGAAACGGGACGCCGTGCCCCCACCCACCGAATTGAGAGCTCCTTTTTTCTTTCTTTTTTTTCCCTCTTGGCTCCGCGGAGAGGGTCTTAAAGCGACCCTCAATTTCACTTTCCCCGAGTCTCGGGCAGGCACGCGCTTGCCACGGCTTTTTTTTTCTTTTTTTCTTCTTTTTTTCTTTTAGGGGCTCGGCTCTTCGCCTTTGATTTTCAATCTTTTTTTATTTTCTTTCAATGGGGGCTTGCTCAACCTCCAATTTTTTCTCCCTGAAAAAAAAAATAAAAACTCAACAACAGCCCTCGGCTTCTCCTTCTCCAGAGCCAGCGGCGGCGGAGGCTCCAAGAGGGCCTCGTCGAACAACAGGGCCAAGAGCAGCAGCGGCGCCCCCGCCGCCGCGGCGCGGAAGACCCCGAAGCCAGCGTCGGCCAGCCTCGCCCTCGCCCTCGTCTCCTCGGCAGCGACGATGACCGAAAACGGCCTCCGCAAGTCGGCCCGCGCCCGCAAGGCCCCCTCGACGCTCTACGACGCCGCTCTCGCGCCCGTCGCAAAGCGCCCCGCGACGAGCAACGGGGGAGGGGGAGCCTCGCCGCGCTTCCAGAGGCGCGGCGCCAGAGCTGCCGGCGCCTCCCCGGCCGCTTCCTTGGGCCGCTCGGCGTGGCCAGACTCGCCTGCCGCTGGCAACGGCAACGCGAGGGGGGGGCTTCCGAGGAAGAGCGGCGTCCCGTTGTTCTTCGGGCGCACGCAGCAGCAGATCGAGCAGGAGGAGATCCGGCAGCAGCAGCAGCAGCAGTTCCTGTTCCCTTCGGGCTGGGGAGCTGCTGCTCCCGCGGCTGCGACCCTGGCGACGGACACCGCCAGCTGCGACAACGCGGCGGCGGCAGTGGCGGCTTCGCTGGCCTCCTACCCCTGCCTCTCCCTCCCTTTGGCCTCCACGTCCTCGATGATGAGGCGCTCGGCTTCCCCGGCGACGTCGCTGCTCTCGGGGCTGTCGCCGCCTCCGGCTGCCGGGACTGCTGGCGCTCGCCCTCCTGGTGCGCGCCTATCGCCGCTCCCGGCCGACGGAAAGTATGCTCGCGGCGCCGAAGGGAGCATCAGCGACGACGAGGAGGACGGCTGGCCGACACCCAGGGCCGCCGCTGCGGCCAAGGCCGAGGCCGCGGCCACGGCGGCGTTCGCCGCAGCAGCAGAGAACTCCTTGGGCGGCACGACAGCGGCGACGACGACGACGACGGGAACAGCGGCGGCGACGGCGATGATGACGCCCCCGCCGCCGCAGCTCCCGCTCCCCGCGCTGGCGCTGCGCCGCGCGCCCTCTGTCCCACAGCTCGTCTACTCTCCGCGCGTGCCCGCCACCACGGAGGACGGGGGTTCCGCGTCGCTGCTTGTCGGGCAGCAGCAGGAAAAGAGGAGAGGAGGCGAGGCGGCGGCAAGGGGCGGCGGCGAGAAGACGGACCTTTTCCGCCTCGACGACGGCGGCGCTGCCCTGCGCGCCTTTGCCCGCCAGGCTCCTCCTCCTCTGGCTGCCGACTCGACGGTCTCGACGATGGACAGGGCCGCCTTTGGCACAGCCCCGTGGCAGCAGCAGCAAATGCAGCAAATCGCTGCGGCAGGGAACAAAGGCGTCGCCGCTGTTGCTCTCGGGGACGCGAGGAACACGTCGATCGAGAGCGTCTCGTCCGAGAGGCTCCGCGCGTCGCTGAGGGCCGGCCTCGCCGCCGCCGCGGCCGCAGCAGCGGGCAAAGGAGGCGCCAACAGCAACGGGAGCAGCCGCGCGAGCTCGCCCGCCGCAGCCGCCGGTCACTCGCGCGCCGCCCCTTCTCGGAACGCCGTGGGCGTCTTCCCGCCGCCGTCTCCGGCGCCGTTCCCTCCGTCGTTCCCGATGCAGGTCGCGGAGATCGACGCCGCACTCCCCTTCAACATCGGAGGAGAGCAGGGAGGAGACGGAGACGCGGGCCCGACGCTGCGGGCGCGGCTCGAGCTGCTGCAGCGGTGGATCGCCGGGGTCGAGGAGGCCGAGAGGGTGCTGACGGCTGCGGGCGTCGGCAGGTTCGGCGCCCGAGGCGGCGGCGGAAGCGGAGGCGGCCGCGTGGGGGAGGTCGCTCGCGCCGCCGGCCACGCCGCCGCTGCCGCCTCCTGCCTCGCTGACCGCCGCGCCTCCTCGCGCGAGCGCAGCGCCTCCGTCGGCGACCTCGGGGCCATCGCGGTCGCCGATGACGAGGAGATCCCGCCGCTGCGCTCGACGGTGTTCGACGCAAACGCACACCTCGGCCGCTTCAACAGCGCTTGAGGTTTTTCCCGTCTTTCTTCTTTCCGCGTTCGAGTTCGTTTCGACCCCTCCGATCCCTCTCCTTCTTTAAGAGGTGATTCTAACATGAGCACGGGCAAAGTTTGGAGCAGGGAGAGCAGCAGCGAGAGAGAGAGGGGGAGAGAGCGCTAAAACACAAAAAACAAAATCCATCCTATCCCCTCATCGTCCTCCTTTTTTATCTTTCTCATTTTCATTCTCCGTTTACTAAGAAAGATCTTTCTTTTTTTTTCTAATTTTCTTTGCCTTTTTAGTTAGTTTGATTTTTATTTTTTTTTGTTTTTTTTTTTTTTTTTTTTTTTCCCGCGAGGCTACCCTCTGCGGTTCCGTCCGACCCTTCCCTTCCCGCTTTCAGATATAAGATAGAGCAGCAAACCTTTTCTCGACGCTTTCGTTCGCACGGGTTTTAAAAAGGGGGGCAAACTGATCCCCCTTTCTCATCGACCTTCTTGGATCTCTCTTTTCCCCCTGAAAAAAAAAAGTTTTTTGTGTTCCGCGTGCGCGCGCGTTGCCCCCCCTTATCCCTCGGCTCCTTGAAGTAACGGATCTATTCGCCACTGCTGAAGAATCAAGATCGAAGAAATGAGTGAGCTGCCTTTGGTGGTGTGGGGAGGGGGGGTTGTCGCGCCGCGCCCCTTTTGAGAGACACAAAGAGATAAAAGAAATAAACTATTTTTAAGGTAAAAAAAACACATACTGACGACGACAAGGGGGGGGAGCTTGAAGAAAAAATGCGGCGCCGTCCGGCGCCGCCCTTGTATACGCCCCCCTCGAACCGTTCCGCCGTGTGTATTTCGCTTTCGATTTTTCCCGTTGAGTGCGCGCCTCTGTGAACGCGCTGGTGGGGACTTGAGAGAGATAAATCAAAACAAAAATCAACACAAAAACAAACCAAGAACAATCATTTTCATTTCTCACTCTTTTGCTCTCGCGCTTGTCCCTGTCTCTCTCTTTCCGTTACCGCATTTCTCTCTCTCTCTTTCCGTTACCGCATTTCTCTCTCTCTCTTTCTCTCTCTCTCCCTCTCTCAAACGCACCGATGATGCGCCCTAATCTCGACGACGCGGACCCGGGAAGGCTCGAGTGCGGTAAGAGAAAGGAAGATAGAAAGGAAGAAAACTCTTTTTTTCCTTCTTCGCGGACGGTTTTTTTTCTCCTCTTTCTCATGCAGCCGTTTTTCCTCCTCTCTCTCTCTCTCTCTCACTCTCACTCTCTTTCTCTCGCCTCTTTCTCTCCTTTGTTCTCTACAGGAAACTGCGGCGAGACAGACAAGCTGCTGCGCTGCTCGAGGTGCAGGACGGCTTGGTACTGCTGCCGGGCGTGCCAGAAGGTCCGGCCGGAAACTTCTCTTTTGAGAGAAGGCGTTTTTTTTTCCTTTCGGTTTCTTTTTCAGTTTCTTTTTTCGCGTCGAGGGAAGGAAAAGAGGCGCCGCCCTCACCTTTCTCTCTCTCCTCTCTCCCCGTCTCTCTCTCTCTCTCTCCGCTCCAATCTCCAGTCCCACTGGCCCTTCCACCGCGAGGACTGCAGGCACAACGCCTTCGCCGACGCCATTGAGGAGTCCGAGCCCGAGTTCGCCTCCTGGCTCCGGAGACACGGGAAGCAGGTAAGAAAGAGAGGGGGGGGGGAAAGAAAAAAGGCGAGAGAGAAAAAAGTTTCTCACCGCGGAGGGGGAGGAGAAACGGGAAAAAAAAAAAAAAAAAAGGCCGCGCTCCGCGACGGCGACGTCGAGCGACTCGAGCACGCCTCCCAGGCCGCCTGCTCCCCGGTCTCCCGCAGCGAGCTCATGGCCTCGATGTGGGGCAAGGCGGACCCGAGCCCCGCCGGGCCCAGGTGGACGCGGGAGGACGAGGCCAGGATGGCGGCGGCCGTCGGCCTCCGGCTCCTCGAGAGGGAGAGGGAGGAGGGGAGGAGGGGAGGGGCCGCGGGGAGGGCCGCGCTGCGGGCGTGGACGAGCTCCCCGGACGCGCTTCCTCCCCCGGTGATGCGATCCACCGAAGAAGGGGAAGAGCAGCAGCAGCAGCAGCAGCTCCTGGGGAGGGAGTGTGGTTTGCTGTGGCGGTGGTGGCAGACGCCGACGCGCGTCGAGGTCATCGTCAACCTCTTCGAGGTCCGCAGGGAGCTGCGGAGGAGGGAAAAGCTCCTGCCTTGCTCCCCTCCGTGCTCCTCCTCCTCGCCCTCCTCTTCTCCGTCTCCGCCTCGGAGGAGGAAGGGAAGAAGACAGCAGCAGCGCCAGAGGGTAGAGGTCTCCATCGGGCCCCGGAGGCTCTCCGTCTCCCTCCCTGCTAGCAGCGGCGGAGGAGGAGGGGAAGACGGAGGAGGAGGGGGAAAAATCGACCTGCTCTCCGGGGCGCTCTTTAAAAGAGTCGCCGTCGACGGCTCGACGTGGCACTCCTGCGACGGATTGCTCTTCGTCTCGCTGCTGAAGCTGTCTCGCAGAGGGTGCTATCTCGACGGGGACACTGCGGCAGAGACGTGGTGGCGGTCGGTGTTCGAAGGAGAAGCGGAGGCGAGGAAGGAGGAGGAGGAGGGAGAGAAGGCGGAGGAGGAGAGAGAGAAGGCGGAGGAGGAGAGAGAGGTCGAAGCTCGTCCGACGGCGACGGCGGCGGCGCTCGCCTCCTCTTCCCCTTCGCCGTTCCTCAAGCTGCCCGAGCCCTTACCGGCCTCGGCGCCCCTCTGCTACTACGCCCTCCCCCGGGACCCCGACGACGAGGGAAGATTGGGGGCAGCAGAGAGAGTCGCGATGAGAAAGAAGAAGTGAAAGAAAAAGTTCTTGTTTTGGCTTTTGTGTTAAAAAAAAAGCGAAGGAACGGGAAAAAAATGAAAAATCAAAACAAAACCATCCCTCTCTCCACTTTTTCTACAGCAGCCTCACGATCCTTATCAGCAAGACCGCGACCACAGCAGCCACAAACAGCGCCAGTAGGCCGGTGCACAGGCTCCTGCACTCCCCGGGCCTCCTCGCCACGGCGGCCAGCTGCCTGCCCGCGGCCCGCAGCCTCGCGCCCGTCGCCCCGACGTCGTCGTCGAGCGCCTCGAGCAGCCCCGACTGCAGCTCGAGCTCCTCCCCGACCGCCAGCGCGACGTGCCTGGTCGACCGCACGGTCTTCTCGAGGCCCTCCAGCTCGCGGTCCTGCCTGTCCATGGCCTGGCGCTGCGAGTCGAGCAGCGCGACCGAGTCGAGCGGGGCGGTCTCCGCCGTCTCGCGCGGCCTCTGCTGCCCCTGCTGCTGCCCCCGCTGCTGCCCCTGCTGCTGCTGCTCCTGAGAGGAAGAGGCGCCGCCGCCGGCGTTGCCTCCCGCATCCGAGGCGGGCCTCCGCAGCTGCAGCAGCAGCGCCTCCCTCCTCGCCCGCAGCGCCGCGACGGCGTCCAGCCTGCGGTGCCTCTCAGCCTCGGTGACCCGCGGCTGCCGCCCCGGGGACGACGGCGACGGCGACGGCGACGGCGACGGCGGCAGGGGTTGGTCGTCCGCCGCAGCCGCGGCCCTCAGGCCGTCGAGGGCCGCTCCGAGCGTTCCCAGGCCCCTGCGAGCGTTGGCGGAGAGGCGGGACGCTCCCGGGCCCCCGTCCGGGTGGCGGGTGTTTCGCTCCTGGAAGGGGGGGGGGAGTTGGTAGGAAGAAAGGAGGAGGGAGGTGAGGTGGATAGGAGGTCGAAAGAGTGAAAGAAAGAAAAAAAAAAGACAACGACGACGACGATGGAAGAGCTCTTTCATCGTTTTTCCTCTCTCTCTCGCGCGCGCTCGTACCTGGATGGCGTTGGCCACGTCCGCGGCCAGCTGCTCGGCGCGCTCGTAGTCGCGCGCCCAGGTGTCTGCTGCTTTCGTTTCGTGAGGGAGGGTTGAAGGGGGGGAAGAGAGAGAAAGGAGAGATAGGTCAGATGAGAAGAGAACCGATGCTCTCGACGCGCCTCTTTGTTTTCGCCTTCTCTGCTCTCTCCTTCTCTCTCTCTCTCCGCGTCGACTCACAGGCCATGTTTCCTCCGAGGGATGCTGCTGCTGATGCTGATGCTGCTGATGCTGAGAAGTGTGGAGAAGTTCCTGAGATAGTGAGAGGCCAGCAGCGGAGAGAAAAGAGAAGAAGGACGGCGCTGCGAAAGGTTTGCGTTGTTCGTCGAAGTTGAGAAAAACGCGAAAGTGATGATGCTCACTCTCACGCTCCTCTCGGCGCACGAAAACAGACGAGCCCATCTTGGTTCTAGACTTCTCAACCATCCCGCCCCTCGCCCCCCAGCAGCAGGGAGGCCTCGGCGTCTCTCTCATCCGTTCTCCTCATAGTCTCGCTCGTGTCGTTGCCTCCAGCAGAGCAACGCCGGCAGCAGCAGCAGCAGCTACGACGATGATGAACGGAAGAGGCAGCAGAGGAGGCGGAGCTGGAGGGGCAGCGGCGGCAACACCAAATGCCAGCGCATCGGCTTCGGCGGCGGCGGCAGGCAACCCTGCCGACCTCGCTGGGAGCGCCCCCGACAACAACGACTGGTCTACCTACTTCTGCACGTACGCCTACCTCTATCACCAGGTGCGTTTGGGATCGAAACTAGAGAGAGAGAGAGAGAGAGAGAGAGAGAGAGAGAGAGAGAGAGAGAGAGAGAGAGAGAGAGAGAGAGAGAAAGAGAGAGAGAGATAAAGAGAGAGAGAAAGAGACAAAAAGACAAAAAAAAC
>Ga0315284_10008695_pt1 | contig 14497 bp, 10 predicted proteins | sample YL17G09_16_MG_FD_203696 | JGI IMG/M metagenome (GOLD analysis project Ga0315284, IMG submission 203696) | Sediment microbial communities from Yellowstone Lake, YNP, Wyoming, USA - YL17G09_16 | ecosystem: Environmental > Aquatic > Freshwater > Lake > Sediment | place: USA: Wyoming | collected... | reverse complement strand
CATCGCGTCGTCTGAAACGCCCGCTGTCCGCCCCCCATCGTAGTTTCGTCTCTGCCTCTACGCATCTTCTTGGACTCCGCAAGACTGCACAGCTACTCGAACCCGGCCAAAAAATCCTTCAGAACCGGCCACGGCGAAAGGACGCAACTCGCTGACATTCTACCGAACCCTCGCGGCTTCTACAACACCTGGGAGGTCGGACAAACCCGATCCGTAGAACTGCGATCTTGTTTTCGGACCCGCTGCCGATAATAATTTGGGTGCTATAGTCAAAAGTGGGGGTTTTTCATTTTTTAAGCTTGACAAATGGAACATCGCTCGGTAATGTGGGCCATCAAGGCAACCTGGATGGGCCTTCGTTAAATGGAGTTGGCGAAGAAGGAAGGGTCAAGGAAGATGAAAGACTTGTTTACTACGGGCGAGGCCGCCGATATCTGCAGGGTCAGTCAGCAAACGATTATCCGCTGTTTTGATTCGGGTCGGCTCAAGGGCTTCCGCGTCCCAGGCTCCAAGTTCCGCCGCATTCCGCGCGCCAGTCTGATTCGGTTCATGCGGGATAATAGCATCCCCTTGGACAACCTCGATTCGGGCAAGCGCAAGGTGCTCATCGTCGATGACGACGCGGAGATCGTGGAGCTGATCAGCGACATCCTGTCGCGCGAGGGGGGCTTTGAGATTCGGACGGCTTCCAGCGGGTACGAGGCAGGGATGATCACGCAGCAGTTCCGGCCGGACCTGATCCTGCTCGACTACATGCTGCCCGACGTCAATGGCAACGTCGTCTGTCAGACCATTCGCAAGAACCCGGAATTCGAGAACACCCGCATCATCATCGTCAGCGGCGTCATCAAACAGGACGAGATCGACCAGCTCCTCAGGGCAGGGGCCCAGGAATTCCTGAAGAAGCCTTTCAACATTTCGGAGCTCCTGGACAAGGTGAACGCCGCACTGCAGGTGGCGTAATAGCATGGCACAGAGAAACGTGGACCCAACAGCCGCCCGAAAAGTGGAATTGGCCATTGGGGAGCTTGATGCACTGTCGGTGCCGCCGTGCGTTGCCGTGCAGTACCTCTCGAAGATGCTCCAGGGCCGATTCTCCCCAGCTTCCATCACGGATATCGCGGAATGCGAGCCCGTCCTCGCCGCCGAGTTGATTTCCCTGGCGCAGCGTTTGGGCTGCGGCCCCGTGTCGCAGCGACATGCCGTCCGCTTGATCTTGGACCGTCTGGACGCGGGCGAAGTCCGCGACACCCTGCTGAGCACCAAGGTTACCGCCGCCTTCGAGATCGAGTTCGCCAACGAGCATCCCGCCGTGCCCACCCGCAAGGACCTGACGCTCCACAGTCTCGCCGTCGCCTGCTGTGCCCGCCGCATCGCCGAAGCGGCGCCGCTGCAGGTCGAGCCCGACTTGGCCTATTCAGCGGGCCTTCTCCACGACATCGGTAAGCTCGCCCTGCAGGACATCATGCCGCGGAGCCTGACCGCTATCGTCAAAGAGGCTGAGGCCACCCGGTCGAGCCTGAACGAGGTCGAGCAAAGGCAATTGGGCACGAATCATGCCCTGTTGGGCAAGCAATTAGCTCAGCGATGGCGGCTTCCCGAGTCTATCGCGCTGGCCATCTGGCTCCATCACAGCGACCCTGTCGTCATCATCGAGAGCATTCCCAAAGCCAGGACCGCCTTGCTGGTCTGGGCGGCCGATCACATCGCCCGCCAGGCAGGCATCGGCCACTCCGGCACATACGATACGCCCGAATCGCTCGACAGGATCGCCCGGACCCTTGGCCTCGCGGCCCAGACGCTGCAGGAGATCCGGGATGAGCTGCCAGAGCAGGTGGAGCAGAAAGCGAAGGCCCTCGGCTTCGATCTGCCCCAGCCGACGGCGAGATACTGCGACCTGATCCAGGCCTCGGCGGCCCAACTATCCAAGATGCACACGGAACTGGCGATCGAGAGCCGCAACCTGGAGATGACCTCCGGCTACCTCACCTTTGCGGAAGGTTTCCTCCGCAGCACGAGCGCCGGCGGCGGCGCCATCTATATCGCCGAGGATTTCGCCCGGCGGTGGCAACGGTTCTTCCAGACGGGCAGCGTCTGTATCTTCTGGCCCGGCCCGGCCGAAGAGGGCGTGGTCGAGGCCGTCGTTGTGGAGGTCCTCGGGCACAGCCGCAAGATCGTTCTGGAGGCCCCGGATAGTGGCTCGCTGATCCCTCAGCCTGTCGCAAATCGCTTCGCCGTGACGGATGCGCGAGACCACATCAATTGGCTGCTGGAGCAGTTGGAGGTCGATTTCGATTCCGGCCGGACCAAGCTCGCGCCGCTGCGCTGCGACGGTCAGACTGTCGCCGTAGTCGCGTTCGAGTTGAACTACCCCGGCGATGTGGACTTCTTCGCAGAGAAATTTGAGATGGCCGCCTCAATGGCCGGTGCGATCATGGGCCTTGCCCTGGCCAGGCAGCGCGAGGAACGTCTCCTCGAGCGCTTCGCTCAGATCAAGACGAGCAACAAGCTTGAAAGCCCGGCACCGCAGGCCGGAGAACGAGGGCCGGAGGCCGGCGGCGCCTCAAATCCGCCATCCGCAATCCCCAATCCGCAATCGCTCCTGCCCCCATCCTCTGTCGAGGCCCTGGCCGAGATGGCCGCCGGCGTGGCTCACGAGCTGAACAACCCGCTCTCGGTCATTGCCGGACGGGCGCAGTTGCTCGCGCAGGCCGAAAGCGACGGGCAGAAACGCCACGTCCTCGACGTGATCGGGCAGAATGCCCGCGAGGCTTCGGGCATCATCGATGATCTGATGAGCTTCGCCCAGCCCGACCCGCCGAGACCCGCAAAGGTCAATATCCGCCAGGTCCTCGATGAAGCGGTGGAATTGGCCGCACAGAAGACCGGGGGCGAGTCGATCAATGTCCAGGTCCGGGTGGCCGAGGGCGCCCGCGAGGTCTTCGTGGATTCCGCCCAGATCGTCTCGGCCGTTGCGAACGTCATCGCCAACTCCGTCGAGTCCTACGCGGACGCGCTGGGTCCGGTGAAAATCGTCGCCGAGCCCGCCGACGGCGCGGTCCGCCTGCAGATCAGCGATCTGGGCTACGGCATGGAAGCCGAGACGATCCGCAAGGCGACTTATCCGTTCTTCTCCGCCAAGCCCGCCGGCCGCAAGCGAGGCATGGGCCTCGCCTACACCGCCCGCCTCGTCCAACTCAACCGCGGCACCCTGAGCATCGAAAGCCACCCCGACCACGGCACCACCGTCACCATCACCCTGCCATGCGCATAAACGGACTGTGACGGGCAGCCCGTAATCAGTTCGCGGCTCTCACGATGGGCACGCCACAGAGGAGATGCACCCACACGATAGGCAGCGTGACTGCCCTGGCGTCATTTGTACATTGCCGGCAGGTCTTCGAGGAACAGGGTGAGGGGGTCGCGCTCGAAGGCCTTGAAGTTCTCGGCCGTTGCCGACTCGGGGAATGCGGCGTAATTCTGACGCTTGTCGGCGTTCCGCCAAACGAGGACCCAGGCGATCTTCTTCGTCGAAGGGCTGGACTTGACGATTTCGAGCAACACGTCGGTCCACCAGGTCGCGTTGGCGGGGCCCTGGCCAACACCGGTCTCCGTGAGGGCGGCGATCTTGTTATGCTCCTCGGCCAGCGCGATCACAGTCTCCAGCGCCTGGCGGGCTTCATCTTTCGTCTTCAGCGACCTGAATGCGCCGTAGTTGTCGTGGCCAAGGATATCGATGCAGTCATCGCCGGGATAGCGTTCGAGATACTGCTCGCGATCTTTGAAGCGGTCGGGCGAGTACGCGGTGATGATGTTGTGCAGGCCCTTTGTTTTCCTCAGATAATCCACGGTAAAGCGCCAGAGCTGCTTGTACTCGTCCGGCGTGCACCATTTGGCGCCCCACCAGAACCAGTCGCCGGTGTGCTCGTGGAATGGGCGGAAAATGACCGGGATCGGCTCGCCCCGGGAACCTTTCAGATCGGCGAAGAAGGCCGCGATCTGGTCCAGCGTGGCCCGGTAGGTCTCGTGCAGGTCGCCGCCAGGCAGTAACCGGGACACAACTTTCTGCTGCGTCCATGCGCTCTGCGTCGTGCCGGGAATCTGCGCGTGCCAGCTCACCGTGCTGATCCCGCCCTTCTCATAGCCCTTCCTGATCCAGACCTTCATACTCTCGAACGGGACGCCGTCGATGTTCCTCGGTGTGCCGATGTGGCCGATATCCCAGCCGAAGACGGCGGGGAACTTGCCGCACAGGCGATAGACGTCGCTGTCGAGCTTGTTCGGGTCGGCCTTCCAGTCTACGCCGTAGGCGAGCGTGTCCTGATGGCCGAAGAGGACGCCCTTCTGCGCCAGTTTGTGCAGGTTTCGATAGAGAGCCTGGGTCTCGAGCGTGGCCGCCGGGTCGCTCAGCTTGAGCGTCGAACTCGCACCATCATTAGCCGCCAGAACAACACCCGAAGCCAGCAGGATCACGCAGCAGAGGATCGATCGTTTCATATCCTCGTCCTTATACCAGCTACGCTTGAGTTTTCTGCCACTTGGCGTAAGCATTCGGGTGGCATCGTCAAGGCCGAAGGCTTTGCCGGTGGCGGATGGGCAAGACCATAGGCAAGCTGCACGCTTGCCGCTGCCACCCGCCGAATCACCGATGGACAATTACGCCAGCTTTCCTACAAACACTCTCACGGGCTCAGGGGCTCGCAGCCGGCGTTGGCGGCCTGCTCGCTCAGCCTCTGGCGGGCCATGACGCTGTGGTGGCGGCCGTAGAGAAAGTAGATGAACATGCCGGCCGCCATCCAGAGAAACAGCCGAAGCCAATTCCTCCAGGGGAGCGAGAGCATGAGGGCCAGGCACAGCAGCACGCCCAGGATCGGAATTACGGGGACCCATGGGCAGCGGAACGGACGCTCCGCCTTCGGATGGATATACCGCATTACGAGTACCGCCAGGCAGACGATGACGAACGCCAGCAGTGTGCCGATGTTGACGAGTTCCGACAGCACGCCCAGCGGGATCAGCGAGCCCATGGTCGCAACCATCGCACCCGTAAGGATGGTGGATTTCCAGGGCGTGCGGAACCGGGGGTGGATGGCGCCAAAGAAGCTCTCCGGCAGCAGACCGTCCCTCGCCATCGCCAGCAGAACGCGGGGTTGGCTGAGCATCAGCACAAGCATGACGGACGTGAGGCCGGCCACCCCGCCCAGCGACACGAGGAACTGCACCCAACGCAACCCCACCCGTTGGAACGCCATCGCGATGGGAGCGTCCACATCGATCTCGTTGTAGGGGACCATGCCGGTGAGCACAATGGTCACCAGGATGTACAGCACCGTGCAGATGACCAACGAGGTAACGATGCCGAAGGGGACATCCCGCTGCGGGTTGCGAGCCTCCTCCGCGTGCGTCGAAACGGAGTCAAACCCGATGTAAGCAAAGAAAATGATCGCGGCCCCGGCTACCATGCCCAGGGGCGCGCCGTCGGCGGCCGTTTGTCCCCAGATCGGTTTGCCGAAGAGGCTCAGGCCCGCCCAGCCGAACGGGGCGAACGGCTGCCAGTTGGCGACTTTGATATAGAACGCACCGGCGACGATGACCAGCAGCACGACAGCGACCTTGACCGCCACCATGGTGTTGTTGAAGCGGGCACTCTCCCGTATGCCGATCACCAGAACAGTCGTCAGGATCGCCACGATGACCATCGCGGGTAGATCGAACCAAGTGCCGGTGGACGTGAACTGCCCGGAAGCATCGAGGAGAAAGGGAGCGTTAGACAAGACCTTCGGGACGGAAAGGTCGTGCATTTGCAGGAAATTCTGAAAATACTTCGACCAGCCGTGCGCAACCGTGGCGGAGGCAACCGTGTACTCCAGGACAAGGTCCCATCCGATGATCCAGGCGAACATCTCGCCCAGCGTGACATAGGCGTAGGTATAAGCCGAACCGGCCACCGGCGCCATCGAGGCGAATTCCGCATAGCACAGGGCGGAGAAAATGCACGCCAGGCCGGCCACCACAAATGACATCATCAGGGCCGGGCCTGCTTTGTTATGTGCTGCTTCGCCGGTGATGACAAAGATGCCCGCGCCGATCACGCAGCCGATTCCCAGGCTCGTCAGGGACCACGGCCCGAGCACTCTGCGCAGGCGGTTCTCGCCCTTCATCTCCTCATGGATCAGACTGAGCGGCTTACGCTTGAAAAAATGCTGAAGCATAGATCGATTCCCTTGCTGATTCGCCAAGTTCCGAAGCTGCCGGAAAGATACAACTCGGTCGTATTGTGCGCGAACTGCGCTCGAGAGGCAAGGGGAAAGCCGAGACCTGGCGACCACGGCGTTTCATCGCGGCGCCTCTTCAGTACACGAGCCGAACTATGGAGCCCAATGCCGCGCCGGCCACTATGAGCCAGAGGGAATTGACCCGATGGCGCAGGAGCAGAAAGGCAGCCGTCGCCGCCAGGACGATGGTGGGCACATCGACGATTGCGGACCGGCCAAGCTGCCAGGTCACCGCGGCCATCAGGGCCAGCGAGCTGACGTTGACCCCGTCCAGAAACGCGCCGGCCGTTCGGGATCGGCGAAGACGCGGCACCAGCGGCCCGCTGATGGCGACGAAGAAGAACGCCGGCAGGAAGATTCCCAGCGTCGCCGCCAGCGCCCCACTGGTGCCCCCCAGCAGGTATCCGACGAAGGTAGCCGTGGTGAAGACCGGTCCCGGCGTGATCTGTCCCACAGCCACCGCATCGAGCAATTGCTCCTGCGTCATCCAGCCATAGCGATGCACCAGATCCCCCTGGAGGAAGGCCAACAGGACATACCCACTGCCATAGAGGACGGCGCCAACCTTCAGGAAGAACAGGAAGAGGGCCCAGATACTGAACGGAACAGCCGCCAGTGTCACGCCGACGGCCAGGGCCGACCCGGTTGCCAGGCGGCCCGTCATGCCCGCAGGGAGCACAGGCACAACTGCTCCCATCGTGACATTTCGCGGGCGGGCGTGTATGAAATGACGGCCGACGACCAATAGGCCGCCGACGAAGAGGATGAACAACTCGTTGACGCCCAGAAAGCCGGCTGCGGTCGCGGCCAGGGCCAGTGCCAGCAGAAACCACGTCTTGACGGCGGTCCGTCCCAGGCCCCACAAGGCCTGGAGGACGATGGCAATGATGACGGGTTTGACGCCATACAAGACGGCTTGCACCTGGGGCAGCTTGCCGTAGCGCACATAGGCCATGGCGATGGCCAGCACCATCATCATGGCGGGCAGGATGAAGCAACTGCCGGCCACAATCAGCCCCGGCCAACCGGCGCGGCGGTACCCGATGTGAATGGCCATTTCCGTCGAGTTGGGTCCGGGGATCAGATTCGTCGCCCCCAGCAGATCGAGGAATTCCTGCCGGGACAGCCAGCCCCGCCGGCGCACGACCTCATCTTCCATCAAAGCGATATGGGCGGCCGGCCCGCCGAAAGCCGTCGTGCCCAAGCGCAGGAAAAGCCTCGCTAATTCTTCAAGCGGACTCTGCTGCCGCGAACCCATGTTTATTCTGATCCCCCAGGCGTCATATCCCACGTGGCTCCTGCGTCATTCGCGCCCAGTCTATGCCTGCAACCCGGAAAAGTCAAAACGAACGAGCTTATCCCAGGAACCCGATCTCCGTAGGAGAGGCCGGAAGATCGTATGGCCTCCAACAATCGTCAGATGCGGGCGGGCAGGATCACCAACGTGTGGCCCATCGGCTGCAGCCGCTCCTGAAGGGCGAAGGTGGTCTGGTTGTGCAGCAGCGAGTGGTACCACCGCCTGCGCTGGAAGGCCAGTTGCCCCGCGAAGAAGATGACGTGCGGGAAGTCGCGGGCCGTGTCTAAGCAGAGCCGCTCGAGTTCCGCGATGAGGTCCGTTCCGATGGCGAAGCGGCAGGCCGCCGGAATCCCCTGGCTCGCCGCCAGCTCGATGTATTTCTGCAAGCCTTGCTCGGTTTGCTCCTTGAGGCGGGCGAGCGTGTCGTCGTCCTTGAACACGCCGGAATCGATGACGCCCACGGACAGGAAGATCGCGTTCTTGAACTGGCCGGGGAACTTGCGAAGGGCGGCCAGCAGGGTGTGGATGCCCAGGCTGCTGTAGCCGCCGACAAGGACGACCGCCGTGGGCAGCGCTGGGTCGAGCGGCCGAGCCGGCACGCTCGCGCCGGGCCGGATGTCCTTGATGCTTCCAAACAGGGCGGCCAACTGCGCCTGGAGCATGCGATAATGGCGGTGCACCAGGAAACACACGGCGATGACGCAGCCGGTGAGGACCAGCGTCAGCCAGCCGCCCTCGCGGAACTTCTCCAGCACCGTCACGATCAGGATCGTGACGCACATCGTCAGGCCGACGATGTGGATGCGTATCTTCCTGCTCCAGTCGGGCCTTTGCCGCCGGTCGCGCACCCAGAGCCGACACATGGACAACTCGGTGATGGAGAAGGTCAGAAACACGTTGATGCTGTACATGACGACGATGTGGCCGACGCTGCCCTTCGTGTAGAGCAGGACGGCCAGTGCCGCCGTGCCCATCAGCAGGATGCCGTTTCTTGTGGTGAGCCTCTCCGAGAGACTCGCGAATCGCCGCGGGACCCACCAGTCCAGGGCCATATTCGCCAGGACGCGCGGGCCGTCGATGAACCCGGCCTGGGCGGCGACCACGAGCAAGGCGCCTTCCGAGACCAGCGTGAGGATGACGAAGGTGCTGCCCCAGCCGAGATTTTCGGCGAATCGCTCGACCAGCACGGCGTTGAGCGTCTTGCCCGGGACGAGCTGGACCTGCCACAGCAGGTAGCAGACGATCAGCCCACCGGCGGTGCAGGCCAATGAAATCGCCATGTAGAGCATGGTGCGCTTGCCCGTGCGGACTCGCGGCTCGCGCATGATCGGCAGACCGTTGGAGACGGCCTCGATCCCCGTGTACGTGCCGCCGCCGAGCGAATAGGCCCGGGCGAACAGCAGCAGCATGCCGCCGAGGCCCAGGGTGGCGAAGCCCGTCTGGAAGCCGGTCCCGACCTGCCTAACCGTGGCGGGCAATTGCGGAGCGTGAATGATAATGCCGCCCCCGATCAGCACCACGTGCGTCGCGAGAAAGAGCAGGAAGATCGGCAGAAGGAACAGGATGGATTCCTTCACGCCCCGGATGTTGATGATCATGAGCATCGCGATCAGGAAGATTTCCGTCGGCAATTTGATCTCGAGCCAGGTGGGCGGGAGAAAGCTGAACAGCGCATCGCCGGCCGCCGCGATGGACATGGCGATCGTGAGCACGTAATCGACGAGAAGCGCGGAGCCCGACACAACGCCGGCACGCCTGCCCAGAAGCGCGCTGGCGACGACGTAGCCGCCCCCGCCCGTGGGAAAGTGCTCAATCACCCGGCTGTAGGCGACGGAAATGACGAACACCGTCAGGACCACCGCACCGGCCAAAGCTACCGCCAGATACGTGTGTTGGCCGAGCGCGCGGAACGTCTCTTCCGGGCCATAGCAGGACGACGAAAGACCGTCGGCCCCGAGCCCGACCCAGGCCAGGAACGCCACGACGGAGAGCCGGTGGAACAGGCGCCGATCCGCCAGATCGCGGGGCGGGCCGAAGAGGATCCGCTTTGCTCTCGCGGCAAGCGTCTGCGGCTCGCACGCGATCTGTGAATCGCTGTCTGAAACGGGCGCTGTCTTGTCCATATAGAACCTCTCTACGATCCAACGGAGAGTCGGCCTCCGCTGGGTGGAGGTTCTCTCCTTCGACGCCTACGAGGTTAGCTGACGGGCTCGGACCGAAGAAGTTGCCCTACGCCATGCGGCGATACGCCCCGGTTTTCGGGTCCCCCGTTCCTGCGCACAGCAGGACTCGGCGATTCGCCAAGAAAATACAACATCTTCCCCCGGCCGTCAAGTGGCTTCTCCGGACCGGGCAGGCCAGATACAGAGTAGCCCAATATGATAGGTGGCGAACAGGAAGATCACCTGTCACGCGGGGCGGGCGGCGAAGCCGGCAATTGGCGTTGACGGCCCACGATCCGTCGCTACGATGGAGGCGTTCAGAAATCCGCCCGCCGGCGTGGCGGGCCGTTCATTGTGCACCAGGGTGCCATGTCCACGCGAGCGTGGACACGCAAGGAGAAGAGCATGTCCGGAGAGTTCGCCAGAAGAGATTTGTTGAGGTCATCGGCCGCCATCGCCGCAACGTCTGCGTTCGTATCCTCTTGCCAGTCGAGTGCCCGGTCCGCGAGCGCCGGCGGTCGGAGTGACAAGCCCCTCAAGCTGGGACTGATGAGCTACAACCTGGCCAAGGACTGGGACATCCCGACGATCATCAAGAACTGCACCGCGACGGGGTTCGAGCACATCGAGCTTCGCACGACCCACGCCCACGGCGTCGAGGTGACCCTGAGCAAGGACCAGCGGCGCGAGGTCCGCAAGCGCTTCGAGGACGCCGGGCTGAAGATCAGCCTCGCCAGCGGGTTCGGCTATCATTATCCCGATCCCGCGGAACTGCGAAAGAACATCGAGGGCACCAAGGAATACACGATCCTCGCCCAGGACCTCGGCGCCATCGGCATCCGCGTCTTCCCCAACGCGCTGCTCGTGAACAAAGGCATCCCGGAGGAGCAGACGCTTCAGCAGATCGGCAAGTCCCTCGCGGAGGTCGGCCAGTTCGGGCACGATCACGGCGTGGACATCCGCGTCGAAGTCCACGGCAGCGGCACCAACATCGTGGCCAAAGTCAAGAAGATGGTCGATTACTCGGAAAGCCCATATGTGTATGTGAACTGGAATTGCGACCCGAACGACGCGAAGGGCCCCGGCCTGGAGGCCAACTACAATTCCGTCAAGGACCGCATCCGCAACGTCCACATGCACGATCTATCTGAGGACTATCCATACCGAAAGCTGTTTCAACTGCTCAGGCAGTCCGGCTACCAGGGCTATTGCGACGCGGAGATCCCGGAAAGCCCCGAGCCCGTCCGTCTGATGAAGTACTACCGCACACTCTTTCTTGCTCTGCAGGACGCGGTCTGAAACCCGGAGGATTGACATGACTCGCTTGAATCGAAGACAGTTCATTCACAGATCGCTGGCGGCCGGCGCGGTGCTTGCTTCGCCGCTATCGAAGGTGCTCGGGGCCAATGATGCGATCCGCCTGGGGGTCATCGGGGTTGGGTCCAGCGTGAAGATCGGCGGCATGGGCAAGAAGGAAATCGCCGCCTTCCTGCCGCTGCCCGGCGTCCGCATCACGGCCCTGTGCGACTGTGACAGCGCTAATCTCATGCCGCAGGCGAAGAAGCTTCGCGAGAAGGACCCGAACGTCAAGGCCTACGCCGACATGCGCGAGCTGCTCGACGATAAGAACGTCGATGCCGTCATCATCACGACGCCCAATCACTGGCACGCGCTGGCGACGATCTGGGCGTGCCAGGCGGGCAAGGACGTGTACGTGCAGAAACCCACGGCCCACACGATCTTCGAGGGCCGGCGGATGGTCGAGGCGGCCCGCAAGTACAACCGGATCGTGCAGGCCCCACATGGCCCGCGCGAGCGGACCGGCTTTGCCGAGGCCCTGGAGTATGTCCGGCAGGGCAGCCTCGGCAAGGTCCTCTACGCGTACGGCCTCAACTACAAGCCCCGGTCGAGCATCGGGAAAGTCACCGGCCCGCAGCCCATCCCGGAGTCGCTGAATTACGACCTCTGGTGCGGCCCCGCGGACAAACGCCCCCTGATGCGCGAGCAACTGCACTACGACTGGCACTGGGACTGGAACACCGGCAACGGCGACATCGGCAACATGGGCATCCACTACATGGACGGCTGCCGCTGGGGCCTGGGCCAGAACACGCTGCCCACGCACGTGATGAGTCTCGGCGGTCGCTTCGGCTACGAGGACGACGGCCAGACGCCGAACACGCAGATCATCTTCCTCGACTACGACCCCGCCCCCATCCTCTTCGAGGTCCGCGGCCTGCCCAAGAACAGATCGCTGCGCAAGGCCGACTGGCGAGCCTCCGATATGGATGAATACAGCGGCATGCAGATCGGCACGATCATCCGCTGTGAGGGCGGCTACATCGCCTGCGATTCCGGGCGAGGCACGACCGCTCGCGACAACGACAGCAAGGTCATCAAGAAGTTCGAGCCGACGACACCCGACCTGCGCACGAACTTCCTCGACGCGATTCGCAGTCGCCGCGAGAGCGACCTTGTCTGCCCGGTCCTGCAAGGCCACCTCTCCGCCGCCCTCGTTCACCTGGCCAACATCTCCTATCGCCTGGGAAGGGAGACTCTCCGCGAGGAGGAACGCGAGGCGATCAAAGGGGAAAAGGCGCTGGCCGAGACCTTCGACCGCTTCCTCGCTCACTTAGACGCCAACGAGATCGACCTGAAAAAGACGCCGGTCCGCATGGGTCGCATACTCACCTTCGATCCGCAGCAGGAGCGGTTCTTCGGTCGATCCAGGTGGTCGGCCAACATGCTCGTGTCACGCAATTATCGCGAGCCCTTTGTCGTGCCGGAGAAGATCTGATACCGATTACGATTGTATGTTTCGTGTCTCCGGGTGGCAGCGGCAAGCGCTAGCTTGCCGCTGCCACCCAAAGCTTGCTGATGCGCTATGAAGAACTCAAACGTAATCGGTATGACGCGTATGAGAAGGAGATTACATGAAGTACGTCACGGTCATGCTTGTGACGCTGTTGTGTGGCGCGGCGCACACGGCCGCTTCCGACCGCATCCAGAAGACGGACAGCGGCAGAACCTGGCTCGCGGACGCCGGATATGGCGTCTTCGTCCACTACCTCGGAGGCGGGCCCGACTGGGACAAGACGGTCGACTCGTTCGACGTCGAGCGGTTTGCCGGCCAGATCGCGCAGACCGGCGCCGCGTACCTCATCTTCACGCTCGGGCAGAACTCGGGCTATTATTGCAGCCCCAACGCCACGTATGAGAAATACGCCGGCTACCAGAGCGGGCAGCGCTGCTCCAGGCGGGACCTGCCGATGGAGATCGCCGAGGCCCTGCACAAGCGCGGGATTCGCCTGATGCTCTATCTGCCCTCGCGCAGCCCGCAAGAGGACAAACAGGCGATGGCCGGTCTCAGCGACGTTCACGAGTACCAGCCCGCGCCGCAGGAATTCACCCGCAAGTGGTCCGAGGTGATTCGCGAGTGGTCGCTGCGCTACGGCAAGAAGGTTTGCGGCTGGTGGTTCGACGGGTCGTACAACCGGGCCGGGTGGGACGATCTGTCCAAGCCCTACAACTGGAACACCTGGGCGGCGGCCGTGCGCGCCGGCAATCCCGACAGCATCATCGCCTTCAATCCCGGCGCCGACATCCGGCACGCCTTCAACAAGCTCACGGACCAGCAGGACTACACCGCCGGCGAGCAGAACGAGTTCGGCGCGACCCCGCAATCCAACCCGGCCCAGGGCGGCCTGCAATGGCAGCTCCTGTCCTATCTCGGCACCCAGTGGGCCAGGGCCGACGGGCCGCGCAAGAGCGACGAGTGGATGATCGACTACATCCGCAAGGTCAACGCCCAAACCAGTGCCGTCACGATGGACATCCATTGCTCGCCCGACGGCAGAATCTACGAGCCTCATCTCAAGCAACTCATCGCCATTCGCGAAGCGATCCGCCCACGCAGCCTACAGCTTCTTCAGTAGGACCTCGCGGACGACGATTTTCATCGGACCGAACTCGGCGCCGGGGTGGACCTGGAAACCGATCTTGCCGGAGTCGGTCGTCGTGTCGTGCACGTCGGCCACTTGCCGGCCGTTGAGCCAGACTTGCAGATGATCGCTCTGGGCCTGAACCTTGATCGTGTTCCAGCCCTCGCGGTTGACCAGCGTCTTGTCGGTGTTGATGGCCAGGAACAGCTTGCCGGGACAGTACAATGTCCCCGAGTAGGCTTCCGGGTCCTTGTATTCGAGGATGTCGGCCTGGTATGCCTTGTCGGGCGTCTGGTAGCGGAACCACACGCCGCTGTTGCAGGGCCACTCCGTGCGATACGTGACGGTGGCCTCGAAGTCGCGGAAACTGTCCGTGGTGAACAGGTCGCCGGGGGCGTTGTTGGCGCCCTGGGTTCCGACGAGCAGTCCGTTCTCAACCACCCAGTGGGCGTTCCCTTCGGTCTGCCAGCCGGTCAGGTCCTTGCCGTTGAAAAGCTTCGTGAATCCCGTCTTTGTCACGGCGGCACCCGGTGCGGCGTTCTTCGCCGGCTTGTGACAACCCGTGAGCACCAAACCCACCAATGCTAGTACGATCACACATCTCTTGCTGAACATTCGTCTTCCTTTCTTTAGAGCCTCTAACACAGTGAAAGCACGGTAGAACTAACGTCCATGTCATTCCCGCGCAGGCGGGAATCCAGGCACCCACCGAACGCTTCTGGATCCCCTCCTGCGCGGGGGTGACATGGTAAGGCTCGTTCTGTTAGAGCCTCTCACTTCTTGTCTTGCCAGATGTCGGCGGTTCGGGCTGCTTCATCGGGC
>Ga0315284_10008693_pt1 | contig 14499 bp, 7 predicted proteins | sample YL17G09_16_MG_FD_203696 | JGI IMG/M metagenome (GOLD analysis project Ga0315284, IMG submission 203696) | Sediment microbial communities from Yellowstone Lake, YNP, Wyoming, USA - YL17G09_16 | ecosystem: Environmental > Aquatic > Freshwater > Lake > Sediment | place: USA: Wyoming | collected... | reverse complement strand
CGAGCGCCTCACTGCCGATTCTCGACCGTTCTCCAGTCACCAGAGCCACCTTTCTAGCGATCAACCGATCAACGCCCCAGGGTTCCGATTGTGGGACTTCGCGTACCAGCCCTTCCCCCAGAGATCCAAGAGCTGCGCGAGGTACTGAGCATAGCGCGGCACGGCCGCCTCAATACTGAACTGCGAGGTGCCCCAGGTCAAGCACTGTTGAGGACTGAGCCGATGGACGTTCTCCGCCGCCCAGATGAACTGATCCAATGTCCGGCACCTAAAGCCAGTAACCCCGTGCAGTACGTTCTCCCGGAATGCTCCGAAGTCCGTAGTGATCACCGGCGTTCCGCTAAGGGCCGCCTCAGCCACGACGTACCCGAACGGCTCCAAGTAGGTCGTTGGCACGAACACAGCCCGAGCCTTGCTCAGGAGTTGGCGCTTCATCTTCTGATCCGCGACCCCCACGTACTCGATACACGGCCCGTCTACTGGCGTCGTCTGGTCCATGCGCGGTCCGGCGATGATCAAGCGCCCGCCGATGGCCTGCACTGTCTCGATGGCCACCCGCACGCCCTTCTTCTCTGTCACCCTGCCGAGGTAGAGGTAGTAGTCTTCCTTCTTCTGGCTGTACGCAAAGTCCTTCGGGTTGAAGAATGGGGGGATCACGCAGTCGGTGAATCGCCCGTTGTCCTCATTCTGCCGACCGTAGGTCCAGTGCCGCCAGACATCACTCTCGAATACCCGGAAGGGCGCGAACGACCCGACGTATCCGATCCCGATCTCCATCGTCATCGGGAGTCCCGTCTTCTTGGCAATCGGTTCGTGATTCGTACCGCCCGTCAGCATGAGGAAGTCGAGGTTGACGCGGCGCCGGTTGATCTCCGCAGTGGTCCGATCGATGAACTTCATGTGGAGCGCATCGAATCGTTGCATCAGGTGACCGCCAGCCCAGCCAGGCCCGTAAGCTGCAAGCAGATCCATGGCGCCGAGTACCGTCACCATCTCGTCCGCATCAGGAACAATTGATCCCTCTACCCCGTAGAATGTCACGTGATGGCCTAGAGCCTTGAGTACCGAGGCGAATGCCACGGCCTTCGTCGCGAAGGCATCGACCCCGCCGTTCACCGTTGGGATGTCAATGTTGCCCACGAGGTGACAGGAAAGGCGTTCGCGTTGTACCGCCAGACGTCTCCGCGTATCGTTCTTAGTCAAGCAAGCCGTCCCATCGGCCCGGCTCCTCAGCGCCAAGGTAAATCCGTAGTCCTTCACCAGCCAATCAGCGATCCCCTGGCCATCCGCCCAGTCCTCGACGATCAAGGTCAGCGGCTCCCTCGTCTTGAGCAGGGTATCCGCTCCCTCTAGCACCATGCGCTCGGCGCCCTCGACGTCGATCTTCACCATATCCGGTTGAACGAGTTTGAGCAGCGAATCGAGCATGGCGCACGGCACCACCTCCGACCCGATGTGCTTGTCATCCCCGATCAACGTGTGATGACCCGCATCCGGCTTTCGCAGCAGCAGTGATTGGCCGTCGGTATTCGATACCGCAATCTGCTGGGCCGCGACATTAGAGCAGCCATTAGCCACCAGGTTCTCTTGGAGCAGAGCGAAGTTGTCAGCCGCCGCCTCGAATGCGAGCACCTGGCCGTGGTCCCCGACGATCCTAGAGGCCAAGACGCTGAAGTACCCGACGTTTGCCCCGACATCAACGAACATCTGCCCCGCCTTGAGGTGCTGGCGTACGAATTGCGTCGTATTCTCTTCCCAGACTTTGTCCCGTTGGAGTCGCGGGAGGATGACGTGATCCGAAGAGAGGAAGGTCAACGCGATGCCCTCGTTCAGCACGTTCTCTACTTTGACTGGGACCACAGCCGCTGGCAGAGCGGGCGCCTCGACAGGCACCGGCAGTGCATCAAGAACGATGATCGGTCGGCAACCCGTCCTGGCTTCCTCGGGGCCGACATAGACCTCGGCCATCTTCGCGTTGAGGATCGCTTCGAGCCGTGGCACGAGCTTCTCGATCGTGAAGACGTGAGCCCAGTCTGCCTGTTTCGCAACGTCAGGGACCTCCACGAAGTACCGGGAGGCCTTGTCTCGCATCCTTGCCAGTTCTCCGAACGCTTTTGCCTCTCCCATTGCATTGACCTCGTTATGGAGCACAGAGAGGAAGAGGATGTTCCCGAAGCGCTCACGTAGCCCGACGAAGTCCTGCCACCGCCCACAGTGGATGTCGCCACGGAGATTCGCGCAGGTCGTCAGATACCGGGAGACAGCGGCGAGGTTCGGATCGGATTCAATAGATGTGACCAAGCGCCCGCGGGAGAGCAGACCACGCGATATGAAACCCTCTGAGCAGCCAATGTCCAAGACAGGACCAGGCACAAGGTGTTCGGCAATCCACTCCAAGCGCGTAGCAGAGGCAGGGCGCTCAACTGGGATCCCGGCCACGCGTTCGTCATCGATCGGTTGGTAGACGCGCACCCGGCCACCCGCCACCGTTAGCCGTTCACGTAATGGGAAAAGATGCGATTCCTTCGGGCTATGAGAGTCACCGTTCAGTCCTCGCCACTCCGTCTCGACGTTGACCTCGCAGTCGATCCCGAGATAACGCAGGATCGTCAAACGGTGGTGCCCGTCGTAGACCTGTAGTCGACCATCCTCGTCGAAGAAACAAAGGACCTCGGACCCGTTGTAGCCATTCTCCTTGATCTCGTGGTAGAGACGGATGACCTCTTCGATCCTCCCCTGAATGGCCTCCTCGTAATCGGTGACGCCAGAACAACTCGCGTGGATTCCCGCGCCGCCAGGATGCTTTCTCATGAATCGCGCAAGAGGAGAATCCATCAACGATTCTCCCCGATCGATCATACCTAACGTCGCCGTGATCTTCTCTGCAAACCAGCTTGGCTCGATCAGTGTGTTGAGGATTTTGTGCTTCACCCGCCCCCCCTTTTTTTCTGACCCAGCAACTATTCTACCGATGCCGCTGGGCAAGGCAAAGTCTCAGCCGCCTCAAGCAGGACGGCGCCTGCCCTCGGAGAGCAACGTCGCCCCATCTCGTCGTCCCGAGACGATTTCTTCCTAACACAGGATGCCACGCTCCTCCGGCATCTTCGCCCCTTTAGCTATATCGCGGCCACACGCGCTACCCCTTCTTCTCCAGCTTCCCGATGCGCTCCGCTAGTTTCTTGAGCAGGTCCTTGTTCGTCGTCGTATCTAGTTTCAGTGTCTTCGGCATCAGAGCACCGCCTTCTTCGCTTGTCCTTTCACGATCTCCGCGATCGCAATATCGTTGAACCTCGCGAAGCCGACCGGCAACTCAATCCCCAACTCGTTGAAGAGCACTACGAGTGCGTTGCGTAGCTCGCCGATTTGCTCTCCGATTGGCGCGAACGGATGCAGCGCTGCGCCGATTGCTGCATCCGTCTGCGCGTCAATCTCGTTCGCGGACAGCACTGGCTCGGGCGGCGTAATCGACGTCTTCCAATCAAGCGGTTGCGCCTGTGCCGCGTTCCACCGGAGGAAGTCTTGGAAGTCGGAGTTCTGAGGATCGAATGGGATCGACCGGTCTCCCGCCTGCACACACGCCGGATTCCCGCGATGGTCGTAGACAATTGTGTATGTCATAGCTCTGCCTCCAGTAGCAAGACCCTACCCGCCTGATCCGCAACCAGGAACATCATTCGAAATTGAGTTAGCGGTGTCCCTGCAACCGTACAACTCAGCTGTACGCACTTATCTGAGTTGACATTCGCGGCGAGCGCAAGGCCAGTCATGTCTGTCGCCGTAACGCCATCCGAGACGATCCAGTCTGCGGCAGTGGCCGTTAGCGTCGGAATTGCACGCATCGTTGCAAATGGGAGTCCGACACCAACCTGGTTATTCAGCTGACATAGGCCGAAGCCGATCAGAACGTTGTTCTGGGTGCTGGTATACGCCATGGCATATCGCGCACACAGTGTCATTTCCGTCGCGTAAGACCGAACCTCAAACGGCGTTGCCACCGCGCTGAGTTCTAGCTGCACGTCGGCGATGTACACCAGATCCCCCACCGCGTTCGTCTTGTCCTCCGACCAGATGAAGACGGCGATGTTCACAGCACTCGCCGTGTCAACAGCAATCCCTTCGATCTTGAAGGTCTGGTAAGCATCCGTCAGTTCGGCAAGGGCGGCGGGCGTGTTCTCTGCCGTCCAGTTTGCTACCAGCGTCGGGTTCGTCCCTTCGTTGCCCCAAGCATTGACCACGTCAGAAGTCACGGCATCGGCAGTCGAGGCCCAGGAAAGCACAGCAGCCCGCAGTAGAGTTGAGGTATCACTCGCACCCCGCCGCGCCTTGAATGACAACGACACCGTTCCGCCGATGAACCGTGCCGAGTCCCTGGCCTCCAGAATCTGAAGAATGCCCCACTTTTTGTCCTCGGTCTCAATGTCAAAGCAGGCCGCAGCGTAGGCCCCAACAGGAACGGGCGTTGTGACTTGCGTCACGTCCACGATGTCGTTCCCATCCGAGAGCAGCACCCATCTATCTAGAAGGTAGGCGTCGTCGCTGTTGAGCGGGACCGTAGCCGCCGTGAACGCCACGCCGCGTTGCGCGACGCGGAAGCAGCCATTGATGATCCCGTTGCGGTTAGAGAGTCCCGCTACATCTGCCCCGGTGATCGCCAAGAGCGTCTTTGTCTGCGCCGCCGTCAGGTCCGTGACATGCCCGCCCGCGATGCGGCCAACCACGCGCTGCTCGGCAACAGCAAGAGGCCCTGGGACTGTTGAGCCAGCCGTCGCGTTAGCCAGTATCGATTCAGCTGTGATAGCACCTAGTCCAGGGCCTGATGGCCCACTCGGTCCGGATGGCCCCGAGACAGTCGATGCTGGCCCGCTCGGGCCAGAAGGCCCCGGCACTGTCGATACCGGCCCCGAAGGCCCTGAAGGGCCACTCGGACCTGGTACCGTCGAAGCAGGGCCGCTCGGGCCACTTGGACCGGAAGGGCCGGGGACAGTCGAAGCAGGACCACTCGGCCCCGATGGCCCGGGGACTGTGGAAGGATCACCCGACGGTCCGCTCGGGCCTGATGGTCCAGACACCGTTGATGGAGTGCCCGGAGAACCCTGTGGTCCGGAAGGACCGCTCGGTCCCGATACCGTCGATGCTGGCCCAGACGGTCCTGATGGCCCCGAAGGTCCCGGCACAGTCGAGTCTGCCCCTGTCGGCCCCGAAGGACCGCTTGGCCCTGGAACCGTTGAGGCCGGCCCACTTGGCCCCGATGGACCAGACGGCCCCGATACCGTAGACGCAGGACCCGAAGGCCCGCTTGGCCCTGACGGTCCCGGCACAGTCGACGCAGGGCCACTCGGCCCCGACGGACCCGATGGTCCCGGCACCGTCGAAGGGTCACCTTGCGGGCCGCTCGGCCCTGAAGGGCCTGATGGACCGGATACCGTTGAGTCAGCTCCCGAAGGGCCGGAAGGTCCCGGTACGGTAGACGCCGGTCCGCTCGGTCCCGATGGCCCAGGAACTGTCGACGGTGCGCCAGAAGGCCCAGAAGGTCCGGACGGTCCGGGGATTGTAGAAGGAGGTCCACTCGGACCGGAGGGTCCGGACGGACCTGGCACAGTCGACGCCGGACCAGAAGGACCAGATGGACCCGGAACAGTCGACGCTGGACCACTCGGCCCTGGCACAGTGGAAGGATTTCCCTGTGGTCCCGACGGGCCACTAGGCCCAGGAACTGTAGAAGGTGCGCCCGTCGGACCCGGAACCGTAGACGCAGGACCAGATGGCCCGCTCGGACCCGGCACGGTCGAATCGGCCCCAGTTGGGCCGCTCGGTCCAGGAACGGTCGACGCCGGCCCGCTTGGACCTGACGGACCAGGAATCGTGGATGCAGGCCCCGACGGCCCACTAGGGCCGGAGGGTCCCGGCACAGTTGACGCCGGTCCGCTCGGTCCAGAAGGACCGCTCGGCCCTGGCACCGTCGAAGGATCGCCCTCTGGCCCACTCGGACCCGATGGTCCGGGTATGGTCGACGCCGGACCTGACGGTCCAGACGGACCTGGTACCGTCGAAGGTGCGCCGGACGGACCGCTTGGACCCGGTACTGTCGAGGCAGGGCCACTAGGACCAGATGGACCTGGAACCGTTGAATCTGCCCCAGTTGGCCCAGGCACAGTAGAAGCTGGCCCACTTGGACCCGATGGCCCAGACGGACCGGGTACCGTCGAAGGTGCGCCCGATGGTCCGCTAGGACCCGACGGCCCCGGGATCGTCGAAGGATTGCCTTCCGGCCCGGATGGACCCGATGGTCCACTCGGACCTGGAACCGTTGATGCAGGACCAGACGGACCCGATGGACCGGGAATGGTCGAAGCAGGACCCGATGCCCCCGACGGCCCACTCGGCCCTGGCACAGTCGAAGCTGGACCGCTTGGCCCGCTCGGACCCGAAGGGCCGGGCGCCGTAGAAGGATCTCCCTCCGGCCCACTCGGCCCCGAAGGCCCAGGCACTGTCGATGCTGGACCACTCGGCCCCGAAGGACCGGGGACTGTAGAAGGATCACCCTGTGGCCCGCTGGGTCCCGAAGGACCGGGCACTGTCGAGTCGGCGCCAGTCGGTCCTGGCACTGTCGAAGCGTCTCCCTCTGGACCCGACGGCCCACTTGGGCCAGGGATCGTAGACGGGCTCCCTTGTGGTCCCGATGGCCCACTCGGCCCTGATGGGCCGGGGATTGTCGATGCCGGTCCACTCGGCCCTGAAGGTCCGGGCACCGTCGAAACTGGCCCCGCTGGGCCGCTCGGACCCGATGGCCCACGTCCTCCAACGAACGGCGTGTACTCCAGCGCCAGGTTCAGGTTGGTACAATCGTAGTCGTCTTTGTCCAGGACGATGGTCCCGCGCGGATAGGCCAGTGTGTCGACGAAGAAGCTGATGAGGCCCTCGGAATCGGTGACAAACGGGTTGCTGCGTGCCCGGAAGTCCCAGCGATTGCCGATCGTATGCCCGGTGAGCGCACCGAACGTCACCGTCAGCCCACCGGTCAGCGTCTGCGCCGCTCCCGTGATCGCCACTAGCAAGTATTCCCAGGTGAGGCCACCATCCTTCGACCACTTGAAGGTGTTCGGAGAGCCCACCCCGTCGATCATGATGCAGAAATCGGTCTGATCATCTCCGGTGAAGATGATGCCACGCGTCAGGTCGTCGAGCCCCGCTCCGGTGAACGCCAGGCCGCCGAATGTATCGAACAGCGGGATAGGCGTCGTGGTCCCTGCGACGTAGACATAGACGGTCAACGTCGAGACCTTGAAGCCGTTCGTATCCTGTACGAAGTGAGCATACTTCTCGTAGCGGGTCATCTTCGCCTCACCTCCGCGTGGTCGTCGGAACAGCCGCGACCTGCGCAATCACAAACTCCCCTTCCGGCAGTCCTTCGATCTGCATGAACGGGTAGCGGTCAGCGTTCTTCAACGTCCAGGCTGTAGTCTTCCTCAGCACCCTATACGCCTCTCCGGGCGCCGGGGGCACGGTGAAAGCGGATTCCACGCGCCAGCTGTTTGCCTCATTCGAGATGATCCGGCGCATCTGGTCATTCCCCGCCCGTCCGGCCCCCAGCATCCACAGGTAGTCGCCGACGAACTCCGCTGGCTCCATCATATCCTGAGCGGTGTCGGTCATGGTAGTGGTTGTCCCAGACGTCGCAGTGCCCACCGCTTTCTCCTTAGCCAGCGCGTGGCGCACCCGATAACCGGAGACATTCCAGTCGCCGGTTCCGAACCAGGAGACGTGGACAACGGGCACCGCGCCGCCGTCCGCGCCGTCGCGCCATGCGCCCTCTGCTGTGACCCGTTCAATCTGCAATGGTGTACCGCCACGGAACTGAGTGAGGTCACGAGTGACCTTCCCTTGCCAATCCTGCCGCCCACGCTCCAACCAATAGCTGCGGCGGCCGACGCGCTTGTTCTGCGTGCCCTGGAGCGCCGTGTACCCGTAGGCATTGTCCCAAGAGAAGCCCCACTCGATCGATTGCACTCCGAGATCGAAGTCCACCTCCGAAACGGTGTCAGCGCGAACAAGGTCCCCGACTTCCACGCCCAGCAATAGCCACGGGCACCCCATCTCGCCATCCACTCCGGGTACTGAAAGGTCCGAGGCCGCCATCTTGATCTCAGCTAGGCCCTCGCCCATGGTGTCGGTCGTCGAGCCATCCTTCTCGACGAGCCGCATGTAGCGATGGATGCGAGGTGCTGTGAGATCGGCAGGATCCTGTACACCGTACTTCGCACGCGCCACCTCATCCTTCACCTCGACGACAGCATCCTTCCCCGTGTAGCGATCGGTGAATACCAGCTTGAGGTGCGTGCGGATCTGCGACTCGGAATAGCGGAGGCGCAAACGGTTGATGTCCCCGCCCAGATCGATGTCAGGTGTCGTATTCGTGCGCATTGGGTCGACGACCGTGGGCCGGAAGGCGTCCACCGGACTCCCCGAAGCGACCGCCGCGCCGCCAGAGGTCCCCGTGAGAACGTCGCTGGAGACGAATGGCCCGGTCTCTGTATCGGTCATGTAGAGGAGGCCGCGAGCCGTCCCCGCGCCCCATGTGCCGGCCTTGACAACCCACGAGACCACCTTGCCCAGCGCACCGCTGATGCTGCCAGACACCGTCTCGCCAGCAATGAACTCGGTGGAGCCACTAGTGAATGCGAGCTTCGTCGAGAATCGCTCCAACAGCACGCGTCCCGTTGCGTTGATGATCCGGGTCATCGCCTCTAGGAGGTTCGTGTCGCTGATCCGGTAGCTGAAGACCAGGTAGTTCAGAAGGGTGTCGGCGATGACAATGTTCTCGGCGAAGCCGTAGTCGACAAGGATCTGGTTGCAGACGTCGCGCTCTTGGCCGATCGAGAGGTACGTGTTCTTGTACTCCAGCCCATCGTCTCGGTCTACCCATTTCAGAAGGTAGGCCTGCATCACACCGACAATCGGGCAGTCGAACTCGTCAGCCTGCCCATAGGTCTGGGAAGGGTTCATCTCCGCTTCACCGATCGACCCGGCGAACGCAAGCGTCGAGGGCGTACCCCCTTTCCCGAGCCAGAGTTCTGCGAAGTGCCCGGCGCCCAGCAATGGCACACCTCCCGGGTTGTAGGAACTGACCTCTCCGGGATCTAGGCTGTGATTCGCCAGCCGCCAGTCCTGGTGGTTCGTCACAGTCACCGTCAGCACGCCGCGGCCAGTGCTCATGTCGCCCTTGAACGTGACTTTGCGAACCCGCGATTCGCCATCCAGATCGAAGAGGTCCAGCCAAGCTGAACCCGTCCAGATCCGGAGGATCGCCTCGGTCACCGGCGTACAGGTATTCGCATTCGCGAAGTTACGTGCCATCTAGTACTCCGTCGCCAGCTCGAATCCGCTGGTCAGCAACTGCTTGCGAGCCTGCCGACGGCTAACCGCTTGCGCCACGCGATCGCCGTCGATCTCCACGTTCGTCACAAGGACGATGTCCCCGAGATTCGCCCCGAGTGGCGCGAAGCTCGCCGGCTGCAATGTGGCGGGGAGCCCTGAGAAGATGGGGAACGAGGAGGCCAGCGCGGGCGTGCCGTACCCCCCCGCCCCCAGACCCTTCGGCGGGGTGTTCATTCCGAAGGGCATCATCTCGACAACAGCATCCGTTGCGAATCTTCCAGTCTTCCATGTGTCCTCAATCAGCTTCCCGACGCCGGGTAGCGCCATCATCCAGGTAGGTACCACGAACTCTCCTGGAGAGAGCATCGCTGGCACCGTGTCACCAGAACGCGAGCCGGTGATCGGGCCGCCTGCCGCCTTGCCCTTCCCCCAGATCCAATCCCAGATCCCTTGCGCGATGTCCATGCCGATCTGCTTGAAGAGGTTGCCCCAGAAAGTGGACTTGCCCTTCGCGATGTCGTCCATCGCCCCGCTGAGCTTCGTGAGCGAGAGCTTGAAGTCCTCCAGTTTCGTCTTGAGGCTCGCGCCCCACTGCTGAATGATCCAGCCGATGAACTCCTTGATATCCGGCCAGTACTGCTGAAGCGTGCCGAGCACCGAGACGAACTCGTCAGCCAGCATGCTGAGGACGTCCTTCAGGATCGGCCAGAGGTAGGTCACGATGTCATTCCATGCCGTGCCGCTGAACCAGGTGAAGAACGCTTCGAACGCCCCCCACAGCTTCAAGAGGATAGCGCCTAGCGCAGGGAAGACGTCGTTTTTGAGGAAGGGGTCGACCTTCGTCTTCCAGAACTCGCCGAAGGCCCCGAAGAACGCCTTGAGGTCCTCTAGCATGTTGTCCTTGATGTAGGTCACGAAGGCGAGCAGGACATCGCCGATCGTCTGGAAGATCGGGAGAATCGCGCCGAGCACCGCCGGGGCGAGCGCCTTCCAGATTTCCCCAACGGTAGAGATGACCGCTTTGAACGTGTCGACGACATTGGTCCACACCGGCCCCATGCCAAGAAGCAGATCCTTCAGCCACTTCAGGGCGTCGACGACCTCGGTCTTCGCGCTCTCAACCGTATCGGTCGCACTCGCGCTGTAGTCAATGGGCGGCTGGCCAGGCACCGCCACCTCATAGCGGATGCGGTCCACCTTCCACCCGGTAGGGACATTCAGATTGTCGAGCCGTGACTCCGTCTCTTTCTTGATCGCCGTTGTAGAGTCAGTGATCGCCGGGAAGAGGATCGAGAGCAGGCTCTCGGCAATTGCCGAGATCGCATCGAACAACCCGCCGAACAGTCCGTCCCAGATCTTCCCGAAGAACGAACCGAGCTTGCTCTGCATGTTCTGGTAGCTCTCCAGCGAGGAGATCGCGCCCATGATCGCATCGTTGAGGTCCTGGAACATCCTGATCGTCCCGTAGATGGCCTCGGTGTACTTATCGGCCTTCTTCTTCTCTTCCTCAGCTCGCTGCTTGGCGTAACCAGTGACGATTGAGGCCACGACATCCACCATCCCAGTGAATCCGGCAACGATGTTCCCCGTCGCGAAGCCCAGCACTGCGGTAAGCCCGCCTTGCAGTACGTTGCCCAGGACCGAGTAGTCCTCGCCGGTCAGTGCCGAGATCATGCCGACGAGAGAAGAGGCCATCTGCCCAAAGGCATCCGCGCTTTTCTGTGCCTGTTCCGTCAGGTTCTTTTCGGCAATCATCTGCCGGACACCGATCGGGATCTGAGTCTCGATCACCTTCTTGAGCGCGACGAACTCCAGGTAGGCTGTGCTCGTCGAATCGCCCAGCGCCTTGAACATCTCGTCGAGCGAGCCGACCGTCGAGACGAGCCCCGTGAGTTGGCCGTAGGCCTCCAGGAGCTGGTTCGGCGAAAGCTCTTGGATCGTCTTGTTGCCTTCCGTATCCACCACTTGGCCGATGCCCGAACTCAAGATCTCCAGGATGCTCGTGATGTAGTCCGCGCTCGTCGAGAGGGCAGCCGACATCGATCGGTCGAGGAACGCCTTTTCCAATTCGGCAGCGAAGCCGGCCACCGACTTCCGCGCAGCGTCCATCTCCTTCGCGAACGAAGCGTTCGCCGCACCAACGACATAGGTAGCAGTGATCCACTCGTCAAACAATGGACCGCTCTTGATTCCGTAGACCTTGAAGGCATCGCCAACGGCCAGCAGGTCACTCTTGACCTTGTCGACCTCGCCTTTGATGTTGAAGAAATCCGAGAGCTTCATCGACCCGGCGACACCCGGAGTCAGTTCACCGGACGTGATCGCGGTAATGGCCTCCTCAAGCCGTGGTCCGATCTGCGACAGGTCGAGCATCGACTTCTTACCGAAGGTTGTGCTCAGGGCGTCGAGACTCTCCCCGAAGTGCTGCACCGCGTCGATGGTCTTGTAGATCTCATCTCGCCATGGCGGAACGGCGTCCGCCATCTGAAGCATGGCGCCTTCCCAGGAGTCGTAGAGGGTGCCGCTCGTCACCCCCAGCTGCTGGAAGGCGTCGCCAAGCGAGAGGAGCGTCGACCGGATGTTTCCGACCTCACTCCACTGCGCCGTGAACTTCGTCACCGTCTGTGCCCCAGTGCGGAGCGCAGCGAGGGCGTCAGCGATATCCGCTTGGGCGCCAGAGAGGTTGGTCATCTGGAGGCCCCCGAATGTCGCCGACAGCGTGATGGTCCCGCCTTTCACTTCAGCGATGAACGCGGCGATGGCATCCGCCCACGCCGGCACCTGCGAGGCGAGTGACAGCATCTCCGCTTCCCACGAATCGAAGGCCAGGCCGCTCGTCACCCCCAGCTGCTGGAAGGCGTCGCCGATCGCCACGAGTTGCGATCTGACGTTGCCGATCTCCCCCCAAGCCGCCGCGAACGTCTCGACAGACTGCGACCCATCACGGAGCGTCTTGAGCGATTCCGCGATCTGCCCTTGGATCGCAGAGAGATCCGTCAGCTTCAGCTTCCCGAAGCTCGCCGAGAGGCTCGCCGCGCCGCCTTTGACCTCAGCGATGAACTGGTCGATCCCATCTTTCCAGGCCGGGACCTTGGCGGCGAGCAACTGCATGTCTGCCACCCACGTATCGAATGCCGGTCCGCTCTTCACCCCAAGGCTCTGGAACATCATGCCGATGTTCGTCAGCGCATCTTTCACCCCGCTGGCATCCGCGAACTTTGTCAGCGAATCGCCGATGGTCAGGTCTCCCGTCAGCAGTGAGGTGATGGCATCGGAAAAGCCACCGCTGAGTAGTTCGCCCAGATTCCCAAGCTTCTTCCCCGAGACCTGATCGGTCAGGGTCTTCCCAAAGTCCAGCAGGCCCGGGATCAGCTCGACGATGGTCGCTTTCAACGCCACGAACTTCTCGTAGGCCGCTCCCGAGGAGATCCCGAGCTGGTTGAACATCTGATCGAGCGCCTGGATCCCGCTAGCCACAGCCGTCAGTTCGCCGAACTTCGCGAGGATCTGGTTGACCGACAGATCGACATTGTCAATCTGCCCCAGCACCTCGTCTTGGATAGAGCCGGTTCCCGATTTCAAGCTGTCAAGGAGAGCCGTGATCCCGCCCTGAGTCGTCTCCAATAGGCTCGACATCGACTGATCCAGAAAGGCTACGGCAGCCTTTGCTGGTACCTCGGTCTCCGTCGAAGGTGCTCCCTCAGCCGTTGTGGTTGGCTTCTTCTCGGGACTCACCCCAAACCCACCTTCGATATCGATGTCCTTCCCTTGTCCCCCAAAGAGACCAGACCATGAGTCTTGCATGGCCGTAAAGGAGCCCACGACAGAAACCGCCGTATCGCCAATCTTCTTCGCAAGGCTATCGAACACCAGTCCGATCGTGCCAAGCGTAGTCTCGAATCCCGTTTCCAACGCAGGCAGATCGAATGCCTTCGCCCAGGTCTGCAATCCCTTTGTCCATGCAGCGAGTTGCTGCTCTGGGGTATACCGAGAGCTAAGGATCTTGTCGTAGAGCGCCCCAATACCGCGCTTGATTTGTTCGGCTTCCTTCTCCGTCAGTTCCCCCGCCGCGGCGAAGGCAGTCAGTTGCGCATTGACCCCCTCTTGAGCTTTCCCGAAGACCGCCCAGTCCTGCGCCCCCTCTCGCAGAGCATTGTTCAGGGTCCCTGCCTTCTTGATCGCCTCATCGGTCGTTCTATTCAATGCATCGTTCGCAGCGTTCGCATTCATGAACCCGACGGCAGTTGCGCCAAGCGCCAAGAGAAGCACCCCAAGAGGATTCGCTGCAAGTAGAACACTGAGGGTCTTCAAGCTCGTGGTAAGCGTGGCGATCCCCGTGATGATCTTCGCCGCGCAGAGCGCAATGAGCACAACCTCGATGCCTTTGAGGAGGAAGGCAACCTGTTCGCCATGGTCCAGAACCCACTGAAGACCGTTAGACAAAGCGGTGAAGGCCTTCTCCAATAGTTCCTTGATCTGTGGCATCTTCTCTTGGAGCGTATCCGCCAGCTTCTCGACCGCCGGTTGCAGCGCCTGGCCGACTGCGATCTTGATGTCGGTCCAGGCCACCTCCAGCCCCGCCAGCTTCTCCTTCATCGTCTGGGACATCGCACTCCAGACGCGATCGATCGCCGAGGCCCCATCTTGGACATCAGCCAGGTTCTTCGCGAAGGCCGCAGCGTACTCGCCCGTCGTCAGGAAGACGGCAGAACCCGCTGACACGTTGTCAAAGAGGGTGTTGACCGACTTCCCAGTGATCTTAGCGATTTCGGCTACGACTTCGAACACGTCTTGCAGCCCGTGGCCCGCCGCGATGAACTTCGGTAGGCTTGCGCCGGCAGTCCTTTCGAAGGCTGCGCTGAGCGCCTTGTTCTTACCGCTCAACTCCTCCATTGCCGCCATGATCCCGCCAACAGCAACGCGGGTCTGAACGCCCTTCTGTGCCATCGTCGCGAAGACGGCAATGGTATCGGTGGTCGCAATGCCGAGCGCCTTTGTGTATGGGATCAGCTTGCCAAGCGATGCTCCCAGGCCTTCGATGTCCGTGTCCCCGGCTTCGCTTGCCGCGAAGAACGCGTTTGCCAAGGATGTCGCATCAGCGAAGTCCCCACCCGTCAACTGGAT
>Ga0315284_10008692_pt1 | contig 14499 bp, 19 predicted proteins | sample YL17G09_16_MG_FD_203696 | JGI IMG/M metagenome (GOLD analysis project Ga0315284, IMG submission 203696) | Sediment microbial communities from Yellowstone Lake, YNP, Wyoming, USA - YL17G09_16 | ecosystem: Environmental > Aquatic > Freshwater > Lake > Sediment | place: USA: Wyoming | collected... | reverse complement strand
GGAGAGACCATTTAAGAAACGCATTTAATCCTAATAGTAAAAAAAACTATATTCACAATGCGATTGCCAAATATGGCAGTGAAAATTTTAAATTTTCAATTATCAAATATTTTGAAATGTATTCAATTGGAAATATTAACTTTACTAATTGTGGTAAAATATTTGATGTAAATAGAAAAACTATTTCAAATATTTTATACAGACATACTTATAAAGAAATTATAATTAATCATGATATAGAGCGAAAAGTTTCAAAGTTATTAAATGTTCTGAAATGAAATAAATTGGACAGCAATTTTAAAAGCATTACATTGTCAGAGTGCGAATTAAAGGCAAATATATGAACAGTAAAAAAGATGATGAATTATCTAATATTCCAAATGAAAAATATAGAAAATATTTCGATAAGTTTAAAGAAATAGATACTATAGATATTACTGCGTGGCGCATTCCACATTTGCTAGGATATTTTTGTAATAAATATAAAAACCATTACAATGTTAATTACTCTTGGAAATTTAATAACGAAAGTCCCAGTAAATGTTTTGAGGTGTGGCAAATGAATACATTGGGAAGTAAAATGTCAACCAATCCTAAGATCATTAAAGAATATATTGATTGGGCATTTATTAATATTGTTCCACAAGCAAAGCGTAGACTAACATCAATTTCATTTCTTACAGCCGAAAATGTTGTTAATGACTATAAAGTTAAAGTCTTGTTTGCTAGCAAAAAGAATCTAAGTATAGATCGTAGCACGCAGCTTCCATTAGAATATCAAACTATATTTGAACAAGCCGGAACTAGCATTAAGAGTTATGGAGATTTGGCATTCGTATCTCAGATGACAGATATGCCGATACCTCTTCAAGAGGCATTGCAGAGAATAGAATCTATAGGATTTGATAAATCAGTATTAAGCAGGATCGTATGAGTGATAATTTAATGTTTCCAGAAGTTGGAGAACACGTAAAGTGTTTATTAGTTAATAATACATTAATCGAAGGCTATGTAATGTTATGGGGAGTCAATTCCGTAAAATTAAAATCTTTAGATGGTGATAGTGTTTTTATTATACATAATAGCGATAGGGATATAGTGATGACCAAGGTTATCATCAATCAGCCAGGCGCTCCGCCAGAACCTAAAATACCAGTTCCGCTTGAGGGCGCGACTAACTTAGAAAAACGTTGGCAAGAAACATATAATGGACCCAGCGATGATGAGCTTCGTACTAAGAAACTTGCAGAGCTAAAAGTTTTAATGATTGAACAAGAAAAGAAAATCATTAAAGATAAAATGAGAACACATGAGTCTACTTCTGTATACTCTCCAATGCCTTCAAAATATCAAATTCCTAATATGGCAAAAATTACAACACCAAAGCTACCAAGGAAATAATATGGATACTTTAGATTTTTCACGAAGCCGAGCACTAAATAACGTTCCAAAGAAAAAGCTATTAGACGCGCTTGCTTCTGTAGAAAATAGTGCAGATGATCTGCAAACTAAAAGTATTAAATTAACAGCAATCAATCGTTATGCTGAAAGTAATATTCCAATAGAATATTGGACATTAAAGATGGAGCGAGATTTCGTTGGCGATCCGCGCTTGCTTGCAAAGTATAATGAATATGTTTTAGATATGAAGGCATCATATATAGCCGGCACTTCCTTCTGTTTGGCTGGACCACATGGTGTTGGAAAAACATTAACAGCAACTTGTATTCTAAAAAAAGCTGCTCAAAAAGGCTACTCTTGTTTATATTCTGATATGTCCAATATAGTATCAGTTTTAACACAAGGCTCTGGAGAAGATAAGTTTATTTCAAAACGAGAATTATCTTTAGTAGATTTCTTAGTAATTGATGAAATTGATCCTAGATTTTTTAAATCATCTGAGGCGTCAAATGAATTATTTGCTAGAAATTTAGAAAATATATTTAGAACCAGAAGGCAAAATACATTACCAACCATATTATGCACTAATAGTCCGAATATAATTGAAAGTTTTATTGGAGATCTAAAAAATAGTCTGTCTAGTTTGTTTTCTGATAAAGTGGAAAATTTTATCATTTTTTCATCAGATTATAGGAAACAAAAATGAAACAATGTCGAAACTGCCTTACAGATAAAGAAGCTACTGATTTTTATTCAGGCAAAAATACTTGTAAAGCTTGCTACTCTATTAGCAATGCAAAATTTTATCAAAATAATAAAAATTCTATTTTAGAACCCGTTATAGTTTATAGATCGTTAAATAAAGAAAAAATTAGAATATTAAATAGCGATTATTACAGAAATAATAAAGAGCAAATTTATCAACAGCAATCACAATGGTATGGTAAATATAGAAAAAGTTCGTGGGATGATAGTGATCAATTAACCTGGACATGGCAGCTTGACCATATTATTCCGCAAAGTAATTTACCATATGTAAATCTGGAAGATGAAAATTTTAAGAAATGTTGGGCATTAGATAATCTAAGACCACTTTCTTCAAAGCAAAATATTTTATTAGGCACTAGATTGAGGAGAAGAGCATGAACGGATTTAATAATTTAGATCTTGTTATTCTAAAGACAATAACAACCAATAAAAAACATGGTCTCGATTTTGCTAATGAGTTCGATCCAACTAAACAGCAATTCTTTTCAACTGATGTTTGGAATTTTGCAAATTTAGTTGTTGGCTACATTAAAACATATAAAGAACTTCCAACATTAAGAGTTCTTACTGAAAAATTATCTAAAGGCAATAATGTAAAACTTATTGATAATGTTAAAAAGGTGTGGGAATCTCTTGAGTGCATTAATTATAATGATAAAGAGTTTAAGCATGATTTAGAAAAAATGAAAAAGAGATTTGCTGAAAATCAAATCTCATCTGTTCATTCGGCTTTGACTAAACTTACTGAAGGTAGCATGGATGTTGGTAAGGCAATGTCTGAAATGCAAAAAACAATTCAATCTATTAATGCTATTTCTAAAAATAGAACTTATGAAAATAAAAGCATCAAAGACTATTTGCCAGTTTTTGTTGAATTATTTAATGTTAAAAAAAATAATCCTACTATTGATAGCGGCTTAATGACTAAATATTCTTTTTTAGATTTTGCAACTAATGGTTTAAAACCTGCAGATTTCGTATTAATTGCTGGCGAAAGCGGATTTGGTAAAAGTTTATTTTTAAATAATATCGCGGTACAAGTATGGCTTCAAGATAATAAAATTGATTTTGATAATCAGAATGTTGATATTTCTAAATTATCTAATGGTAAAAATATAATTTATTTTAGTTTAGAAATGCCTTATGAAGATTGTTTTAATAGGCTATTGAGTAGATTATCTGGAGTTGCATCTCGCAAAATAGAAAATGCAGACTTGACCAAAGAAGAATTTGCTAAAATAAAAAAATGTTTAGATTTCATAAAAGAATATCCTTATGATTTTAGAATAATAGATATCGCTGACGCTTCTGCAAATGATTTGGAAATTATATTAGAAGATTCTGGAGAAGATTTTGATTCTATCTTTATAGATTACCTTGGCATTATGAAAACTAATGAAAAAAGTGAAGAGCAGGACTGGCTAAAACAAGGTATTATTTCTTATGAAATAAGGGCAATAGCAAGAAGATATAAAAAACCAATATTTTCTGCCGTTCAGTTAAATAGAAAAACAACGGGCAAGGATCCGTCTGAAGGTATAGGTCTAAATAGACTTGCAAGATCTGCAACAATTGCCACTCATGCTACACATGTAGTTCAAATAGAAAATCGTGAAAAAGAAGAACAATATCCCGACTTTATCTATCATATAATAAAGAACAGAAAAGGTCCCAAAGGAAAAGGAAATTTGATTAAAAATTTATCATGTGCCACATTAATAGATAATATGAGCACAAGCACAGAAGAATCTTATGATAATTTATTTACAAATGTTGACGACATTTCAGATCAAATGGATGATTTAGAATTGTAATTTAATGACATTAGATTCTTTTTTGCAAAAAGCTAAATTAATATTTGGAAACAAATATGATTATTCATTAGTTAATTATATTAACAATAAGACTAAAGTTATTATTATATGCAATCCATGGGCAGTTTTCTCAAGTTCCTAGCAGCCATTTGCGCGGCAGCAGTTGTCCATTATGCTCTAGATCAACTGCTGCAAATAAACATAAAATTAAAAGCATTGTTTTTTTTGAGCGAGTCATTAAAAATCACAATCATAAATATGATTATTCTAAATCTATTTTCAAAGGACTTCAGCAAAAAATAACGGTAATATGTCCAAAACATGGTAGCTTTACGCAAAGAGCTAGTGCTCATTTAAAAAGCGGATGCGTTAAATGCAGAAATGATTCATATAGATTATCTATTGAGCAAGTTATTAACAAGGCAAAATTAGTTCATAATTCAATTTATGATTATAGTAATTTTACAAGTTATAAAAATAATAAACAAAAAATACATATTATTTGCAAATTACATGGTTCTTTTTATAAAAAAGTTGATTCTCATTTGGCGGGATTAGGTTGTACAAAATGTAGTAGTGATGATTATAATTCTAAATTAATTGCAGCATTTATAAGCAAAGCAAACACGGTGCATAATAATCAATACTCTTATTTGACAGATAAAAATTTTTCTTCTAATAAAAAAGTTATTGTTATTTGCAATTCTCATGGCAAATATATTTCTTTTAAATGGTCACATCTTAAAGGTAGCAAATGCCCTAAATGTGTAAAGGAAAATAGAAAATTAAGTGTTGATGAGTTCTTATCTAAAGCAAATGAAGTGCATTCTAATAAATATGATTATTCTGAATCAAAAATTAACTTCGTTAATAACAAAATAAAAATCATATGTCATAAGCACGGGTCATTTTGGCAAAGAACGGGACCTCACATATATGCCAAACATGGATGCCCAAATTGCTCAAAAATCATTTCAAAATCCGAAACAGAATGGTTAGATTACATAAAGCTTCCGTATGAATTTAGAAATAAGCATTTAAAAATAAATAATAAAAGTTTTTTCCCGGACGGATTCGATCCAGTTAGTAATACTTTGTATGAATATTACGGCGATTATTGGCATGGCAACTTAAAAATATATGATCCAAATCAATTTAATAAATTAAATAAAATTACATTTAAAGATTTGCATTTAAAAACTATGGATAGAGAAGAATTTATTAAGTCACATGGGTATAATATAGTGTCCATCTGGGAATCAGAGTGGTCTGAGCTAAAAAAAATATTAAATGAAAAATCATGAAAAAATTATTGCTGAAGCAGTTAGAATAGAATATAGCGAAACGGATGATCGTTTATTTATTGTTTTCGAAGTTCGCGATCAACTTAGTAAACAAGATATAAAAAAGAACTGGACACAAGATATAGAGTACAAATTAGTTGATAAAACTTTGGTAAAAGAATAATGTTCAAATTTTAAGAGATCGAAAGCTAAATAAATATATGAAGATTAACAATAAAAAGTTATTAAGAATAACTGACGTTCAACTTAAAAAATTATCAGATACTGATATTACTAAATTATTGGAGAAAAATTAAATGCCAACATACCTTTACCTTTGTCCCGTACATGGAGAGTTTGAAGAATTTCATTCTATGTCAACCAAATTAGAACACTGTCCAACCTGTGAAAAGGATTCTGTAACATCAGAGATAAAGCGATTGATTTGCGGAACTAACAGAGGGGTCGTTGAGCTATATGGCGACGACCTTGTATCTAAAACAAAAGAGGATATAAGGAAAATGAAATCTGATATGCATAAATCCGAAAATATGTATGCCAATCTTCTCGGAAATGATAAATATCAAGCCCTTCAAACTAAAATGGATAAACAAAAACGCTGATGAATAATTTTTCAGCACAAATAGCTGTATATGCGATAATGTTGCAAGATCTATTATGTCAAATTAAAGAAATTGAAGATGATAAGATTAGCGATACAAATGAAAAGTTTTTTAAAATAAAAAAGATTAGGGAAGAAATTACTAAAGTTGGCACGGAAATTGACAACGCGAAAAAAGGACTTACATTAGTAGGCTCCTACAAAATTAACTGAGGAACTAATGCCCACCTATTTATATTTTTGTGAAGAATGTCAAGAAGAATTTGAAGAAGTACATTCTATCACAACAGAGTTACAAGAGTGCAGCAAATGCAAAGAAGCTGGTAAGCTCGCTCACGCCCCCAAAAGATTAATATCTGGCGGCACTAATTTTATTCTTTCTGGCGGCGGCTGGGCATCCGAGGGCTACAAGTCAAGTTAATCATGACAAAAAAGAGCGACAAAAAATATAAACTTAAGACAGTAATTGAGTTATTAAAATTCGCCATAACGCTTGATGATGAAGAGCTTTTAAAGTCAACTGTCGAATCAGTTATAGAATCTTTAGAAGAAATGGGCAAATAAATTCAGTACTTTACGATATTGATTTTTTATATTATTATTACGCGTATCAATAATTAAGTATCTAAAATACTTTCGAGATTAAGTGAGAAAATAAATATGTTAACTGAACAAGAATCTACAGAATTAATGAACAAGTTACTTGAGCTTAGAGCTAAAGTTAAAGAATCTAATGATTCAAAAATTATTATAGAGCTTCAGCATCACGAAAGAACTTGTATGGAAAAATTCAAGTATTTAGTAACAATGAAGACTGGTCGTTATAAAGCTTTTAGCAATTATGAGGATTTAAATCAAGAAGGGTTCGAGGCTTTAATAAAAGCTATGAAAACGTTTAACCCAAAGAAGGGATGTTTCTTCGCTTGGGCTCATAATTATATTGGCACACGAATTTCTCGTAGCGCAAACTTACATACTACTATTAGATTTCCATTAAAAGTAGCTAAGGCAAATACGCCGCACAAAGAATCAGTAATGCCAGTTATGATTGAAGAAAGATTTTGCCCAGATAAAGAGGTAGAGGCATGTCAAACAAATCAAGCAATAAATAATGCATTATTTTCTTTATCAGAAGGTCAACGTGAAGTTATTAATTTGGCATATGGTTTCGACGGTGATAAGCCAATGTCTATTAATAAGATATGTAAAAAATTAAACTTATCTAGATTAAGCTGTATCAAAACAATCAACAGCGCTCTTTCTTTTATGAAAGACAATATAAAAATATAATTGCTTAAATTTTTATTGTTAATTTAAACGAACGAATTTATCTTTCGTTTAAAAGTAAATTTATATAAACTATTTGTGGAGAATTAATGTTTAAACAAAATATTTCTTTTGAAGTTTGGGGCGGTGATGCCGGGAAATATCGGCTTCGTGATAATAAAAATAATCCATTAGAAAATTCTCCAGAAGAGACGTGTGATCGGGTTGTTAAAGCTCTTGCTAATATAGAGTCTGATAATAAAGAACATTGGTTAGAGCAATTTAAATCAATCACTGGTATTAAGTTTGCTGGCGGCGGTCGTATAATGGCAAATATTGGAGCTGGTTCTTATAAAAAAGAAACATCTCCAATAAATTGTACAGTTATGCGACAAATTCCAGACTCACTTTCTGGAATTATGGATATTGCTAAAGAAGCAGCATTAACATTAAAATTCGGATGTGGTGTGGGTTATGATTTTAGCACCATTCGCCCAAAGGGTTCATATGTTTTTGGAGCAGGTGCAGCAACTTCAGGCGTCATATCTTTTATGAAAATATTTGATGCAATATGCTCAACTATAATGTCTGGCGGTGCCCGTCGTGGTGCGCAAATGGGATGTTTAGATATCTCATCTCCTGAAATAGAAGATTTCATAACAGAAAAAAGAAAAGATGGTGCATTAAGATATTTTAATTTATCAGTTTTAATTTCTGATGACTTTATGAATGCCGTAGTTAATGATAAAAATTGGGATTTATGGTTTTGGGAAAAATTAACTGATAAAGAAGACATAGATTCAAATAAAATATGTTTAATTAAAAAGAATGATATTCCATACAATCATAAAGAATATAATTATTTTTCTTTTGATAAAGACCATGCAGAAGTAGTTTATGCTAATTGCACTATAGATACAGTATTTAAAAAGAAAATATTTAAAACGATTAAAGCAAAAGATTTGTTTGATTTAATTATGAAATCAACTTATAATTTTTGGGAGCCCGGATTTTTATTAATTGATAGGGCGAATAGAGAAAATACATTATATTTTTGTGAGACTTTTAGATGTAGTAATCCTTGCGGTGAGCAATTTTTACATCCACACTCTGCCTGTTTGCTTGGATCAATGATTTTACCGTCATATATTAAAAATGCTTTTGAAGAAAATGCTTCATTTGATTTTGATCAATTTTCCAAAGATATAAGAATTGCTTCAAGATTATTAGACAATGTAGTTGAATTAAATAATCTTCCACTTGAACCAATGAGAGACGAAATTATTAATAAAAGACGCCATGGGTTAGGATTTACTGGACTAGGCTCTTTATTAAATATGATGAAAATGCCTTATGGCTCCAAAGAAAGTTTAGAATTATTAGATAAAATTAGTTACACTTTAGCTAAAGAAAGTTTGTTAGAAAACATTGCATTAGCAAAAGAAAAAGGTTGCGCACCTATTTTTTCTTCAAAAGAAGCTAGAAGATTAGTTATAAAATCAGATTATTTATCTAGATTAATTGATACTTTTGAAAATAAAGAATCTATTAAGAAAGATATTCTTGAATATGGATTAAGATATTCTCACGCCACTTCTATTGCGCCTACTGGAACATTATCTTTAACTTGGGGAAATAATTGCTCTAATGGAATTGAACCAGTATTTGCCAATTCATATTTAAGAAACATTAGAGATCCTAATAAGAAAACAAAAGTTCAAGAAGAAGTTTTTGATTACGCATTCTTTTTATGGAAAGAAAAATATAAAGATAAAAAATTACCATCTTATTGGAGAACTACAGATTCACTTGGAGTAATGGACCATTTAAAAATTCAAACAGTAGCTCAAAAATGGTGTGACAGCGCTATATCCAAAACAATTAATATTCCAAACGATTATCCATATGATAAATTCAAAGATGTTTATTTAGAAGGATGGAAGCTTGGATTAAAAGGAGTTTCTACATATCGCCCAAATGCATCCATTTCAAGCGGAGTGTTGATGCAAAAACGTGATTTGGAAAATACAGATTATGTTTTTACATTGGAAGATGGATCTGAAGTCTCTCTTAAAGGATCTGATTTTGTAGAATATGATGGAGAAAAGCATAATGTAGCTAATTTATTTGATGCTTTAAAAGAGGGTATTTATGGAAATATGTAATAAAATAAATAAAAAAATTGTTAGCTGGAAAATTGCATCAGGAACATCAATCGATTTACGACCTCAAAAAATCACATATTGTGAAGCTCCTAAAAGACCGTTAGAATTAGTATGTGACATTAAAAAAGCAAAAGTTCAATCAGAACAATGGACTATTTTTGTTGGTTTGCTTAACGGAAAACCATATGAAATATTCGGCGGGCTTTCAAAATATATTGATATTCCTAATAAATTTAAAATAGGTAAAATTTTAAAAAATGGAAAAGTAAATGGAGTGACTACGTATAATTTAACAGTTGGTGAAGGCGATGATCAAATGTTAATTAAAGATATTGCTAATGTTTTTGAAAATGCAGTTAATGGAGCATTTACTAGAACTATTTCATTAGCACTAAGGCACGGAACTCCAGTTCAATTTGTTGTTGAGCAATTATTAAAAGATAAGCATTCTGAAATTACATCATTCTCTAAAGTTGTTGCACGAGTCATTAAACAATATATTACAGATGGAACTTCTTCAGAAGCCAAATGCCCAAATTGTGACGCAGAAGGGTCTTTAATATATCAAGAAGGCTGTTTATATTGCAAATCTTGCTTGTTTAGCAAATGTGGATAAAAAATACTACTTAATTGGTATTTAATAAAGATGAACGGAATAATTCTTCTCAATTACAACGAGAACACCAGAAAAGTTGAAGACGAAGAGAAAATGAGATTTCTTCGAACTTTACTTGAGCAAATGGGAGTTCCTATTGAAGATTTTTGGTCGGAAGATGACACATTAACTATTGAAAATAAAATTAAATTAAAAAATACTTTAGTTACATATGGAGTTCAAGTTATAGATGATTTGGATGGCTTTTTGCAAATTTATGTTGAAGGCGAAAAAGTTGGAGAATGGAACAAATGTACATATAAATTAAAAAGAGATCTAAAACAACTAGATCCAAGAAAACAATTATTTTTAGAAATGGAAGTCAATTGCTGGACAATATTTGAACAACAAGAGCCATAAATGCGACAAAATTATATATTAGATACATCCACTTTAATCAATGATCCTTTTGCATATAAGGCGTATCCTAATAGTGACGTTATAATTCCAATGGAAGTTTTAAACGAATTAGATAGTTTAAAAAAACAATCAGCATCCGTTGGAAAAAATGCTCGTGTAGCCATTAGAGGCATCGATGAGATTAGTTCTCTTGGAGATATTAGCGTTGGAATCTTATTAGATAATGATGTAATGCTTAAAATAGATTCTAATTATTATGATCCAACCAATCCTGCTTATGCAGGATTTGGAGATCCAAATTATGGCGACACTAAAATTCTTGCATGTTTGCTTAGTAATTGGCTTATCAATAACAATATTATATTGGTTAGCGAAGATCTTAATTTAAGAGTTAAAGCAAAGGCTAGAGGAATATCTGCCGAAGCATTTGTTGGAGATAGCGTTTCATTATCAGATCTGTATGGTGGAATTCAAGTTATTGTTGATGAAGATACTGGATTAGACTTGCAGCAGCTTAGCTCTATTGATCCTGTATTATATAATTTAAAATTATTTCCCAATGAATGTGTTTTGTTTGAAAGCACTACTGGTGATGGTATTGCTATGGGACGTAAAGTGGCAGAGGATAAAATTAAACTTGTTAAAAAATATTATCCGTGGAGCATTAATCCTCGCAATAAAGAACAAACATTTGCCATTGATTTAATTATGGATAAGAATATAGATCTTGTTACGCTGATTGGTAAGGCGGGGACGGGTAAGAGCCTAATAACATTAGCATCAGCTTTAGAATTAGTTCTAAATAAAAAAGAATATGATAAGTTTATTATTTATAGACCAATTCAACCCGTCGGAAATGATGTTGGATATCTTCCAGGCACCCTTCAAGAGAAACTTGGACCTTGGTTCCAAGCAATCATGGATAATTTTGAGGTTTTATTCTCCAATAAATCTGGAGACTGGAAGAAAAATCTAGAAATGTATGTAACTAAGGGCAGAATCGAAATGGAAGCCATTACATATATTCGTGGTAGAAGTATTCCAAATGCTATTATTTTAGTTGACGAGTGCCAAAATTTGACAAAAGAAGATGTGAAAACTATCTTAACTCGTGCAGGTGAAGGAACTAAAATCATTCTTACAGGGGATATTGAGCAAATTGATAATTCATCCCTTGATGCGACTAGCAATGGTCTAACATATGTTATCGAAAAGTTTAAAGAATCAGAACATGCAGGTCACATTACCTTTACTCAAGGCGAAAGATCTAGATTGGCAACAGAAGCTGCTGAAATTTTATGATTATAGAAGTTCGTAATAGGACTAAAAATGCTAAAGAAATAATCTTACAGTGCGATAATTGTAAGACTAGCTTTATTAAAGATTATAAAACATATTTAACTAAAAGGAAATTTCATTTTTGCTCAGTTGCATGTTCCAATGAGCAAAAGAAAAATGGAGGAGTTCTTCACCAACTTATCGAAAATACTTGTTTAATAAAATACGGTTCAAAAAATGTTTTTCAAAATGAATCTATAAAAGAAAAAAGTAAAAAGACTATGATAATTAAATATGGTGTTGAAAACTGTTCGCAACATGACGCTTTTAAACAAATTAAAAAAGACACTTGCATGAAAAATTGGGGAGTAGAAATTCCTCTTAGGTCCGAAGTTGTTTTAAATAAATTTAAAACAACTATGATAAAAAGATATGGACAATCAAATCCTTCACAAGTTAGACAATTTTTTGAAAGAGCGCAAAATAATATGCGTGGCTCTAATCAAACTGGACACATCATTATTAATGATAAAAGTATATTTTACAGATCTTCATATGAAAAAATTTTCCTACAATCAATCATAAATAATGATAATAAATTATTAATAAAGTCTAACATTCCAATAAATTATTTTTTTGAAAACAAATTAAGAAGATATTTTGCAGATTTTTTAATAATTTTTGAAAATAAAAGCACTCTATTTGAAATAAAACCCATATCATTAATAAATAGTAAACAAAATCAAGCAAAATTTGCAGCAGCAAATAAATATATTAATTATAATGATATAGAGCAGTTTATAGTTTTAACTGAAAATGATTTGTTTTGTAATCATTTTAATGTTGAAAAGTTTTTTACAAAGGATTAAGCATGGACGAAGAAGATAAAAAATTGGTTATGCAACTTTCAGCCGAAGATAAAAGCGCATTAAGCCTCTCTATTGTTAATAGAAAAGTTTCTTTATTGCAAGCTGAAAAAGCACTCGCACAACATGAATTGGCTGAAATGAATTATAAATATTATATCATGCAGCTTTACATGAAATATGGATTAACATCAGAGGATTCATTTAATGAATCAGGAGAGATTCTTAGAAACTCTAATGTTCAAGATAAATAAATGAATTTAAAAGAATTAACTGATTTAGTTACTATCAGAGAGTATGTCGTAGGCTCAAGCGGTAATGGAGCTTTAGATAGAAAAACTGTTACATATATGAATGGATTACTCTTATTGATTGATAAAAAAATTGTTTCTTTATTACAAGGAAATGATTTTAAAGATTATATTAATTATAAAGATATTGGGCAAGCAATACAAGACGTTGTAAATAACAATAATATCAAATCAGGATTACAGCGTAATCCTCATACCGGACAATTAGAAAAGAAGCCAGCATAATTCTCAAGAGGTAAGAAGTTATGAGAAATAATTCAAATGGAGCGTCATTCGCATCGAACGGCTACTTCAATCTTAAAAATCAAGACTGGTTAGATAAACAAAGAGTTGCCGGCAAAGTAGTTGCAGGAACTCTTTTGCTTTTAGAGAATATTGTAAAACTTGGCACAACATTAACCATGTCAGATCTGAATAAGCTTGGTGAAGAATATATTCAAGATCATAACTGTTCTGTAACATTTAAAAATTATAAAGGATTTCCTGCAGGAGTATGTATCTCAGTTAATAAACAACTGGTACATGGCATTCCTTCTGATTATGTTTTACAAGATGGCGATGTTGTTAGTTTTGATCTTGGCGCAACATATCAAGGAGCAATTGCAGACTCTGCAATAACTTGCATTTATGGAACTCCAAAATCTGAACAACATGTTCGTTTACTAAAAGCAACTGAAGAAGCATTAATGCTTGGCATTGCGGCTATTAAGGTTGGTAATCATTTAGGATGTATTGGAGATGCTATTTATAATTTTCTAAAAAAAGATTATGGAGTTATTACTCAATATGGCGGGCACGGAATTGATACCGCAAAAGATGGAACTGGTATACCACACGCAGCTCCGTTTGTTGCCAATAAATCTGATATAAATGAAGGTCCGCGTATTCAACCTGGATTAGTAATAGCCATAGAGCCAATGGCTGTTATTGGTAATACAAAAACTTATGTTGATAAAGATGGTTGGACAGTGTGGGGCTCTGGCATATCGGCTCACGTTGAACATAGTATATATGTTCATAAAGATCATGTAGAAATTGTAACAAAAAGAGATGAATAAATTATTTGCTTCAAAAGAAGATTTAATTAGAGATTATAAAGAGCTTCAATGCTTAACTAAAATAGCTAATAAATATGGTGTTCATAGGCAAACTATTGCGAATAAATTTAATAAATTACATATTGTTTATAAATCTAAAACTTATAGATTTTCGTCTAATGAAAATTATTTCAATAATGATAACGAGGAAGTTTTTTATTGGGCTGGATTTTTGGCGGCTGATGGCTGCTTATATGAAAGAAAAGATGGATTTAAACAATTATGTTTAAAATTGGCGACTAAAGATTTGCCGCATATGCAATTATTTAAAAAATGTATTGAAACAAATGCTCCAATTTCTCTTTATAAAAATAAAAATTCAAAAAGAAATATTAAATGGAATGATACTGATCAATATCAATTACGAATAGCTTCTAGTAAAATTTTTGAAAGTTTAAAAAGATTTAATATAGTCCCTCGTAAAACAAAAATATATGCTTTTCCAAATTGGATAATAAATCATCCATTAGTTAATCATTTTATGCGAGGCTATTTTGATGGTGATGGCTGTATATGTAAATCAACACATTTGTATTTATCTATTCGAGGCAATATACCATTTTTAATAATATTTAAGGAGATTTTAGAAAAACATTGTAAATTGAATTCTAAA
>Ga0315284_10008689_pt1 | contig 14504 bp, 16 predicted proteins | sample YL17G09_16_MG_FD_203696 | JGI IMG/M metagenome (GOLD analysis project Ga0315284, IMG submission 203696) | Sediment microbial communities from Yellowstone Lake, YNP, Wyoming, USA - YL17G09_16 | ecosystem: Environmental > Aquatic > Freshwater > Lake > Sediment | place: USA: Wyoming | collected... | reverse complement strand
CCACCTCATCTGCCTCGGTAGAATTAGTGTCGTAATGCAGGTGCCTAGGGCCCTGGCCTTCTTCTTTTATGCCGATTAAACGCTTATCGATACTGGCTTTGACCTCGAAGCGCTCGGGGTTATTCTGCTGGATAAGCCGGTAAGCGGCATCTAATAGCGGCTGCGTCGAGCGGTAATTGCGAATGATATTTACTTTTTTTGCCTGCGGAAAATCCTGCATAAAATTTAAAAGGTTGGAGTAAGCAGCGCCCCGGAAGCGATAAATGCATTGATCATCATCTCCGGTAACCGTAATATTCTGGCGCTTGCCGGATAAAAGTTTAGCTAACTGATATTGGGCAAAGTTGGTATCCTGAAACTCATCCACTAAAATATATTTAAACTGCTCCTGGTAACGTTTAAGGACCGCCGGATGCTCGCGTAAAAGTTTAAGCGTAAGGTAAAACTGGTTACCGAAATCTACCAAACCTTCGCGGGCCAGGAGCTCCTGATATTTGGCATAAGCCTGCGCTACTTCCATCTGCTGGGCGGCCTCTTCATCAAGTGCGGAATCCTTAGGGCCCTCTTTTATTTTAAACATAAAATCCTGGGCATAGTCGAGGTATTCTTGGGGTGAGATATCTTCATCTTTGGCGCGGCTAAATAATGCTAGTAGCGCTTCGATAAAACGCGTGGGGTCTGCCAACGGACGATAATATTTAAGCTCGAACTCAAAGAGGTGCTCGCGAAAAAATACTGCGGCCTCGGCTTGGGTAAGTACTTTAAAGTCGGGATTCAAGCCTGCCACTAGCGCATTCTCGCGCAAAATCCGGTCGCCAAAGGCGTGAAAAGTAGAGATCCAGATATCGGTGTAGCCGTAAGGTACCAGCACATCCACCCGCTCGGTCATCTCATTGGCAGATTTGTCGGTGAAGGTGAGCGCTAAGATTTCGTTAGTCTTGGCAAGGCCTTCGGATAAAAGCCAGGCGATACGGCGGGTGATCACGGTAGTCTTACCTGTGCCAGCACCGGCAATAATCAGCAGCGGCCCTTCTTTATGTGTAACCGCCTCCAGTTGCTCCTTATTCAACCCCTCTAAAATCTTATTCATATTCTAGGTTTAGCGAATTCTGGCTATTTAAACTGCTTCTTTACTTTGGGGAATCAGATTGAGATTTAATATAATAATAAACTAATTGAATAACCCCTATCGCAATATAAACCAAAATTATCCATAGCGGGATATTAAATAAAAAATATAAAAGCAATATACACCCTAAACCTACAGGAAAACCAATACACGCTCTTTTGAATTTATCTTTGTATGGCAAGTTATAAAAATTTTTAATCATCCCCTCCTTTTATTTCTCCGCTGTTACCAGCACCAGTTACCGTCTTTTTGATAGAGTGCCATTGCTTAAATTACTCTTCTATGATGAAGTGGTATTATCTTTAATTTCCTTGAGCCGCTTTAATTTTTCAGCTAAAGGGCCAAAATAATTATCCGCTATTATATCTAAAATATTTTCTACAGACATAGATAAAAAGAAAGTATTAACTCTGATTATTTGTTCGGATGTAAAGACCTCACGGATGCCTATACCAATTTTGGCAAGAATAGATAATCTCTTTATAGTTTCCTCTGGTTGTTTGAGAAAAATGATTAAGTTACCACTGGTAAACATGCTTCCTGTTCTACTCTCGAATAATTCGTCATACCTGGAAAAAAGAGCATAATAACGAACGTCTATATTTTCTATCTCACTCCATTTAATAAAACCGCGCCAGCGTATAAATATACCTTCCTTATCCATTATTAATCTTGGTATAAAAATATCGGAAAGAATAAGTATTAAAAGAATAGTTGTAGCTATAAGCAGAATGGGGTAATAACTATGATATAAAGAAGGAGCCAATAGAATAACTGCTGCTTCTACAATTATTACAAAAAGAATAATCTTTATTTTATTCCCATAAATCTTAATTTCTTTTTCTGCCATCATCCCCTCCTTTTATTTCTCCACTGCTTCCAGCACCAGTTATCCCTATCCGCCTTGAAGTTTTGCGGAGGGATTTGTGAACGCACATTAGAAATTTTTTGGCAAAAGTCTGCAAGGATTTACGAGGAACGCAGGTGGCGCATCCGCGTAAGCATACTGTCCGTAGTGACGAGTAAACCGTAGCAGACGGCAAAAAATTTTGAGTGCGCGAACAAACCCGCAGCAAAACTAGGTGCGTATTTTACCTTGACAACACTCTATTTTCCAGTATACTTAAATCTCTACAAGGAGCCAAGTATGTTAAAAATATGCGCATTGTGCGGCAAGAGACCGCAAACCGGTAGAAAAGTAGTACGCAAAGGTCTAGCCAAGTCTAAAGGCGGAACCGGAAGCAAAATCGTGCGTTCCTGTAAACGCAAATTCCTCCCTAACCTGCATAAGACGCGCATCATGATCAATGGCATTGCTAAACGCGTCTTTATCTGCACCAAGTGCATCAAAAAAGGTGATATCGTCAAGGTCTAAATCACTTAAAGAAAATATCAGTTATCTCCAGGATCGCGCTTGCCTCGCCGCCCCAGCTGTCCATGCGCGGGGTATAAATCAAGTCGAAGCTGGCCGCAGCAGTTAAGCTGTCTTTCAGGTTACTCATCCCAAAGCCGATCGCCTGATAAGTCGTATCGCCGTCGGTGACCCAAAACTTCAAGGTACCTTTACCTAAAATCTGCGGTTCGCCACGTAGCTTTAAAGCACGGCTGTAAAATAAGGGCTGGGGGTTTCCTTCGCCAAACGGCTCCAGCCTCTCCAGTTCCTCTATCGCTTCTTCGTTCAGATCCGCCAAAGGTAATTCGATATCTACTTGTAAGCTCGGAAGCAAATCTTCTAACATCAGCTGCTCGTGCGCTAAGCGGTTAATGGTCTTCTTAAACTCTTCTATATTATCCCTGGCAATCACCAGGCCTGCGGCATGCTGGTGTCCGCCGAAATTCTCTAAGTAATCCTTGCAATCTAAAAGCGCCTGAAAGAGATGGAAGTTCTTGATCGAGCGGCCGGAACCTTTGCACAGGTCCTCAGTCAGAGAAATCAAAATAGTCGGCCGGTAAAATCTATCTGCTAGTTTTGAGGCTACGATGCCAATTACCCCCTGATGCCAATCCTCTTTAGCGATTACAATTACCTTATGTTCTTTAAAATTAACCTCGCGGTTAATCAATGCTTCTGCTTCTTGCATAATCTTCGCTTCTATCTTCTGGCGCTGGCGGTTGTGCGCCTCGATCTCTTTAGCCATGGCCGTTGCTTCTTTTACGTCATCACTCAACAATAAGTTTAAAGATAAATCGGCATTGCCCATCCGGCCGCTGGCATTCAGGCGCGGCCCCAGTATGTAACCGACAAAAGTAGGCGTGATCCTTTTATTTTTTATTCCGCTTGACTCTATTAACGCCTGCAATCCCACCTTCTTGCTTTTAGCGATGCACCCCAGGCCGTGTTTAACAATGATGCGGTTTTCTCCGCCTAAAGGCACAATATCGCTAACCGTACCTAAAGAAACCAAATCCAGGTCCTCAAATAATTTTTCTGCGGTTACCGCCTGCGCTAATTTATAAGCCACCCCTACACCGGCTAAATCCCGGTATTTATATCCGGAGTCTAGCGTTTTAGGGTTAATCACAGCAGAAGCTTCAGATTTATGCTTTTCTGATGGCTCGTGATGATCGGTGATAATTACCTCGATATTATGTTTACGCAGTTGTTTGATCTCTTCATGGCTGTTAGTGCCGCAGTCCACCGTAATCAATAGCTTGATATTTTTCTGCTTAGCAATCTGGAGTACATTTTTATTTAAACCATATCCCTCTTTAATGCGGTGCGGTATATAATGCGCTGCTTTTATCCCTATTTTAGCCAGGGCATTTTTAAGTAAGGCCACGGAAGTAACCCCATCCACATCATAGTCGCCAAAAATCATCACCTCTTGGCGTTCTTTAGCCGCATTTTTGACTAACTCCACCGCCTTATGCATATCCGCAAATGTATACGGATCTAGGAGGTCTCTAAGGTCAGGATTTAAAAATTTTTCTGCATCCTGCGCATTATTAATACCGCGATTAACTAAAATCTGAGAGAGAATTTTTGAGATACCGAGTTCTTGGCTTAAAGTTTGCTGGAGGCGGGAATCAGAAGAAACAATATTAAGAATTTTGTTGGCATGCATTAAATGAACGGATAACTTACGGAGCGAATGAAATGAGCGACGTAAGTTATAGCGTCTATCATTTTATTCGTCTATCAGCGTCCGTGATAAATGAGCACATAACTTACGGAGTGCGCAAGCACGACGTAAGTTATAAGTGCGAATTTACTCCGCCGAAGGCGGAGTACTTACATCTTTTCCGGAAGCGATATGGCCAGCAATCCCATGGCAGTGGCAATCACCTGTTTAGTCGCCATCAGGAGTGCCAGGCGCGCCTTAGTCAAATTTAAATCATTTCCTAAGACGCGGTGCAAGTCGTAAAATTTATGAAATCCTTGAGCTAATTCCTGCAGATATACGGTCAACATATAAGGATCTTCAGTCTTTAAGCAAATCTCTAAAGTATACCTGAATTGCCAGATCTTGCGGATAAGCTCCAGTTCCTCTTTTTCTTTCAGCAGTGCTAGGTCCGTATCTTTGGCTTTGAATTTAATTGGGCTGCTGTTAATGATACTAGAAATGCGCGCATGCGCGTACTGCACGTAATAAACCGGATTCTCGGAAGTCTGTTTTTTAGCTACCTCTAAATCGAAATCTAAGTGGCTGGAAGTACGCCGCATCAGAAAAAAGAATCTAGAGGCATCAAGACCCACCTCATCTAAAACTTCGCGCAGGGTAACATATTCTCCCCGGCGGGTGGACATCTGTACCGGCTTGCCCTCCCTGGATATCGTGGCTAATTGCACAATGATAATAGATAAACTTTTAGGGTCGTGGCCTATAGCCGCTACCGCTGCTTTTAGCCGGCTGATATAGCCGTGGTGGTCCGGGCCCCACATATTAATCAGCCACTTAAAGCCGCGTTTAAATTTATCCTGATGATAGGCGATATCCGGTGCTAGATAGGTATAGCTTTTATCGCTTTTAATCACCACCCTATCCTTATCATCGCCGAATTGCTTAGATTTAAACCAAAGCGCCCCTTCCTGTTCATAGAGGAAACTCCCCTTCTTTAAGACCTCAAGCCCCTTCTGGATTTTGCCGCTTTCCCTTAATTTTTTCTGGCTGTACCAGTTATCGAATCTGACCCCGAAATCGGCCAGCTCATGTTTTATGATATTTAAGATATAATTCGCCGCATAATCCCCTAGATTCCTGACGCCTGACTCCTGGCTTGCAACCTCTTTTGCGATATCATAGATATAATTCCCCTGATAATGGTCTTCGGGAAACTCTACTCTTTCGCCGTTAAGCTCTTTGAGCCTTAATTCTACTGAACGGCCCAAGATATTAATCTGATTACCTTCGTCATTAAGATAATACTCTCTCTTTACTTTAAATCCTAAAAAAGACAAGATATTCGCTAAAACATCGCCTACTGCTGCCTGTCGGGCGTGTGCTACTGATAAAGGCCCGGTAGGATTAGCGCTGACAAATTCCAGGAGCACAGGTCTACCTCTGCCGAGATTTACCCGGAAAGCATCCGGGCCTTCCAACAGGACAGCCTTTAACTCATCACAGAAATAAATATTGCTTAAGTAAAAATTGATGAAGCCGGCGCCTTCTGCTTTTACTTCCTTGATATAACCCTTAAAAGGCACTCTGGCTAAATGTTTATTAATATTTAAAACGACATTATTAGCGATTTCTAATGGTGATTTCTTTAAGATACTTGCCAATCTCATCGCTAGGTTAAGGGAGAGATCGCCAAAACGGCTATCTGCGGGAATATCTAGGAATAATTCGGCGTAATCATTTTCTTGCATGCCCATATCTTTGAGCGCGCTTTTAATGATGGGGATGAGTAATTCCTGGATATTTTTTCTCATTTTAAGCAAAAGATAGGTTCTTTTACGACTTTAGGCAGGAGAAATTACTTTGTTGCTTTTTTCTTCGGGATACGTACACGTTTTGCGTCAGACCAGAGGCGCTCCAAAGAATAAAATTCGCGCATCGGTTTATAAAAAAGGTGGGTGATCACGCTTGAATAATCCAGCACCACCCACCCAGACTCATCATTCGGATTAACTAAAGATAAAGGTTTGATCCTATCTTTGGCTAAATCTTCTTCTACTGCCTGGCCGATTGCATTGATCTGGCGCAGAGAAGTACCGCTGGCAATCACAAAATAATCGCAGAAATTCGCGACCTTACGGATATCAAGGATTAGCAAATCCTCTGCTTTTTTCGATTTAGCAATTTCTGCAATACGTAGAGCTACGGATTTTGGATCTATTGTGAAGTGCCTCCTTGAAAAAAACGCTTATTTATTACCTAAAATCCTATACATGCCGGTCCCGCAATCAGGACATTTGCCTTTTACCGCTAACCGCTTATTCTTCATGGTTACTTTCTGCTCGTCCTTTATAGTTTTTTTAGCCTTACATTTGACGCAATATCCAGTTTCTGCCATTTCTATCCCTCCTTTAAATGAACGGATAACTTACGGAGCGAATAAAATGAGCGACGTAAGTTATAGCGTCTGTCATTTTATACCTCTATCAGCGTCCGTGAATTTACCCAGCACTAATTTTACTTTTTAAAGCATCTTTAGCCTGAAAAATTAGTGCTGGGCTAAGTTCAATTAGGTAAATTTTGATTTCGTTTATGTTAACACAAATTATTTTATCTGTCAAAGAATTTTCTGATTTTATTTAATATTTTACTTTTAATAAAGTTAAACCGCGTGCGGGAGCAGTAGGCCCGGCAAGTTTTCTATTCTTGGACCGTAAAATTCTGATCATGCTGCCTGCGGGAAACTTCCCGCGGCCTATTTCTATTAAAGTCCCCACAATGTTACGGACCATATTATAAAGGAATCCATCCGCTTCTATATCGATAGTAATTAAAGCGCCGAAAGTTTTCTTAATCACTATTTTCTTTATTCTGCGGGTAGTATTTTTTACAGCGCTACCGCTGGCAGAGAAGGCTTTAAAATCGTGTCTGCCTAAAAGTGCTTTTGCTTCACTGCCTAGAAGCTTTAGCTCTAAAGGATACGCATAAAAATAAATCTGACTCTTGGATAAAGCTGAGCGATAAGGCCGGTTTAATATTACATAACGGTAAGTTTTAGATTTGGCGCAAAAACGGCTGTGAAAATCTAAAGGCGCCTCTTCTATCCTAGCGATAGCTATATCCTCGGGCAGGAGTCCGTTTAAAGCTCGGCGTAATTTATCTGTACCGATAGCGGAATTAGTCTGGAAATTAGCCACCTGTGCTGCAGCATGCACTCCGGCATCGGTACGGCCGGAAGCAATAAGCCGAACTTTTTCCTGTAGTATCTTGTACAGGACTTTTTCTATAGTTTCCTGTATGGTGGGGAATTTTGTTTTTTGGGCTTGCCAGCCGGCGTAATTTTTCCCGTCGTATTCGAGGGTTATTTTGAGATTACGCATTCCGCGATCTGCACAGCATTAGTAGCTGCGCCTTTACGTAAATTATCGGCAACCACCCAAAGCCATAAGCCGTTTTTGACAAAGGGGTCTTTGCGGATACGGCCGACAAAAGTCTCATCCCTGCCTTCGCAATCTTTAGGCATAGGATAAAGATTTCTCTTAATATCATCAAGCACGATGACTCCGGGAGCCTTGGAAAGAACTTCTCTTGCTTTTTCAGGAGCGATTGGTTTTGCCGTCTCAATATATATTGATTCAGAGTGGCCGGTCCTCACCGGAACTCTGACGGTAGTAGCGGAGATCTTAATTTTGGCATCGTGCATAATCTTATGGGTTTCTTTAACTAACTTCCATTCTTCATTCGTATATTCGGCATCAGTAAAACTGCCGATATGCGGAAAAACATTGTAAGCCAATTGTTGGGGTAAATATCGGCCTTCCAAATCTACCTGCAGATTATTATATCCGGCTGAAGCTATCCGGATATTCTCTTCTTTTAATTGCTCAACCGCTGCTCTTCCGGCACCTGAAGATGCCTGTAAAGTAGTAACAATAATTCTTTTTATGCCGGCTTTTTTATAAATCGGCCAAAGCGCCACCACCATCTGAATAGTAGAGCAATTCGGATTGGCAATAATTCCTTTATGATTTTTCACATCTTTAGCATTTACCTCCGAAACTACTAACGGGACTTTGGGGTCCATACGAAAATCCGCGCCATTATCAATCACCACCGCGCCTCTTTTCACAGCTTCAGCAGCATAAGCAACCGCTGCACCCTTCTCCCCTTCAGTCCCAGCAAATAAGGCAATGTCTATTCCGTTAAAACCATCGGGCGAAATAGCCTCTACGACATAATTCCGGCCGTCTACTTCTATATTGCGGGCTGAACGCGCAAAAACCCGCAATTCTCCGACGGGAAAATTCCGCTGCTTCAACACTCGCAGCATCTCAATTCCCACTGCGCCCACGCCTATGACTGCTACATTATATTTTTTCATAGATTCTCCACTACTAAATCTCCTACTTCGGTGGTCGAATAACCCATTTTGCCTGCTGCCAGAGACTTCAATTTCGTATTCACTACTTTGATTACCGCATCCTCAATGGCCTTGCCTGCTTTTTCCTCGCCTAAGGCTTCCAGCATCATCCCGACAGCGCAAATCGCAGCCAGAGGATTAATCACATTTTTACCGGTATATTTCGGGGCGCTTCCGCCGATCGGCTCAAACATGGATACGCCTTGCGGGTTAATATTTCCGCCTGCGGCAATCCCCATCCCGCCCTGAATCATCGCACCCAAATCTGTAATGATATCACCGAACATATTATCGGTGACAATCACATCAAACCACTCCGGATTCTTTACAAACCACATCGTGGTAGCATCTACATGGGCATAATCGGTTTTGATATCCGGATACTCTTTGGCTACTTCATTAAATGTCCTCTGCCAGAGATCCCAGGCATAAGTTAAAACATTGGTTTTACCGCAAAGGGTCAACTTCTTACTTTTATTACGCTTCCTACAATATTCAAAGGCATAGCGGATACAGCGCTCAACACCTTTGCGCGTATTATAGGAAATCTGAGTGGCTACTTCATCCTTAGTGCCTTTCTTTTGAAATTCACCCATGCCTTTATAAAGGCCTTCGGAGTTCTCGCGCACCACTACGAAATCAATATCCTCTGGCTTCTTATCCTTTAAAGGGCAAAAAGCAGAATTATAAAGTTTTACCGGACGTAAATTGATGTACTGGTCTAAAGCAAATCTCAATTTTAAAAGTACGCCTGTTTCCAAGATACCGGGTTTAACATCCGGATGGCCTACTGCACCCAGATAAATCGCGGAATATTTTTTTAATTCCTCCACATCCTTATCTTCGACCACTTTGCCGGTTTTCAGATATCTTTCTCCGCTGAGATCAAAAACTTTCGTCTCATAGGCAAACTTATATTTTTTGCCAACAGCTTCCAGAACTTTTAAGCCCTCAGCGACTACTTCCGGTCCGGTCCCGTCTCCGGGAATAACTGCTATCTTATACATTTTTCCTTCCCTTTTTCTTAATATAGTTCATCAGGCCCCCCTGCGCGACGATCTCCTGCAGAAATTGCGGGAACCCTTGAGTTTCATAGACTTCATTCTTAGTAAGATTCTTTATCGTGCCGCTAGCTAAATCTATCTCCAGAGAATCTCCTTCGTCTATTTCACCTACCTCTTCCAACTCTATAAACGGTAATCCTATATTGATAGCGTTCCTGAAAAAAATGGCGGCAAAGCTTTTGGCCACTACCGCTGCTACGCCACATCCTTTAATCGCCAGCGGAGCGTGCTCGCGCGAAGAACCGCAGCCGAAATTCTTTCCGGCTACGATGATATCCCCGCGGTTAACTTTATGCACGAAATCGTGCCTGACGTTTTTAAAGACGTGCTTACCCAAAATCTCAGCCTCCGTATGCACCAAGTGCTCGGCGGCAATAATATCGTCGGTATTTACATCGTCTCCGAATTTATGGACTTTGCCATGAATAATCATTTTCATCTATCTCTTTGCCGGTCATCTTCTTTATTTGACTGGAAAAATCTTCTACCTGCACGCCGACTGGTAAAACAAACAAGGAATCATTCAGGGGCGCATTTATTTTTTGATTTTTATAATCAATAGTAACCTTGCCGCTGATAGTTTTTACCTGCAACTTAGTATCCTTATCTATCCAAAACTTCGTATTCCCGCCCTGAGGGCATTCATACAGGCTGCATTTTTTACCATCGAGCACTTCGTCTTTAGAATATTTACAATTTTGCTCCAAATAATTTTTTGGTTTATCCAGCGAACCGCAATCCTCCTGTTTCATGCTTATAGTAGGCATAGCTATGGCTTTAGCCTGTTTGGGATAATAGATATAATAATTTTTCCCATCAAATATCATCACCGTCTGTTTACCCCCCTCACCTGACTCCACTCTGGTTTTATCACCCTTCTTAAAAAATTTGCTTACCTGTTGGATGCCTGGTGATTTTATAATCATATCGTACTGCAATGTAGAAAATGCTTCTTGGGCAGAGCAAAAACTAAAGTAGGCAAGAGATACAATAATAGCTAAATAAAACACAGTCATTAATCTTCTGAACACTGCATTATCCCCCTTCCCGATTACCTGATCACCGTATCTGGGTAGCTAATTTTACCGGTGATAGCCGAACTAGCTGCTACTGCCGGGCTAGATAAATAAACCTCTGACTTAGGGCTGCCCATTCTACCGATAAAATTTCTGTTTGTAGTGGACAGACACACTTCCCCTTCAGTAAGTACCCCCATATGCCCGCCAAGACAGGGACCACAAGTAGGCGTAGAAAAGATGCCGCCTGCCTTCACGAAAATTTCCGCTAACCCCTCCTTAACCGCCTCTAAATAAATTTTCTGGGTAGCAGGAATTACTATTAACCTTAATCCCGGCTTAATCTTTTTGCCCTTAAGGATTTTTGCCGCGATGCGTAAATCCGAAATCCTTCCATTAGTGCAGGAGCCGATAACCACCTGATCGATCTTGATATCTTTCAATTTACTTACCGGCTTTACATTGCTGGGCAAATATGGGCAGGCGACCTGCGGTTCTAGTTTTGATACATCCCACTCATATATCTTATCATAGCGCGCATCCGGATCGGACTTAAGCTTATGCCAAGCTCTCAACTCCTTACTGCCAACTTTCCTGCCTGTTTCATGCACATATTGAAAAGTGATTTTATCGGGAGTGATTAAACCGGTACGCGCGCCAGCCTCAATGGCCATATTGCTCATGGCAAACCTGTCGTCCATACTTAAATTTTTGATCACCGGACCGCTAAACTCCATTGCCTGGTATAAAGCACCGTCAACCCCAATTTTCCCGATAGTAAAAAGAATTAAATCTTTTCCGCCGACCCATTTTTTTAATTTGCCTTTATATATAAATTTAATGCTCGCCGGTACCTTAAACCAGCATTTTCCGTCGATAAAAGAACGGGCCAAATCAGTAGAGCCCACCCCGGTAGCATAAGCACCCAGTGCCCCGTAGGTACAGGTATGCGAATCGGCGCCTATAACCAAGTCTCCGGGGCCAACCAACCCTTTTTCTGGGAGCAGTGCATGCTCTATACCCATACATCCGACTTCAAAATAATTTTTTATCTTATACTTCTTGGCAAAATCAGCCAAGATTCTACATTGATTTGCGCTCACTTTATCCTTTGCCGGAGCAAAATGGTCAGGGACCAGCACGATTTTATTCCTGTCAAATACCTTGATAAAGCCTCCCCTTTGAAACTCGGCAATGGCAATGGGAGCAGTAATATCGTTACCTAGGCTCAAATCTACTTTGTCTTCGATAAATTCACCCGGACTGATATCTTTTTTGCCACAATGAAACATCAATATTTTCTGCGATTGTATATCCCATATTTATTTAAAATCCGATTTTTATTTTCCCGCCACAGCTATCTTTAATTATCGGGGCGGGATCCCGCACGAGGATTAAATCGCTTAGCGGGAAAATCTCTTCACCGCAAGGGTAGCGTTGTGCCCGCCAAACCCTAAGGAATTAGAAAGGCAGATATCGACTTTTGCCGTACGGGCGGTATTAGGTACGTAGTCCAAATCACAGTCTGGATCAGGATATTCGTAATTTATAGTAGGTGGCACCACTTGGTCCTTGATCGCCAAGACGCAAACAACAAACTCCACTCCGCCGGCTGCTCCTAAAAGATGGCCAGTCATGGATTTGGTGGAGGAAACCATCACTTTCTTGGCCTGATTTCCTAAAGCCAGTTTAATCGCTTTTGTCTCTACCTTATCATTAAGCTTGGTGGATGTACCGTGGGCATTAATATAATCTACCTCATCCGGATTAAGCTGGGCGTCTTTCAATGCCGCTTTCATTGCCTGCGCCGCCCCATAACCAGCGGGGTCGGGAGCAGTAATATGGTAGGCATCACAGGACATACCGTAACCCGAGAACTCAGCATAAATCCGCGCCCCTCTTTTTTGCGCATGCTCTAAAGTCTCTAAAACTACCAAACCACAACCCTCTGCCATCACAAAACCATCGCGCTCCAAATCAAACGGACGGCTGGCCTTTTGCGGCTCGGCGTTTCTTGTGGAAAGCGCCTTCATGGCACAGAAACCGCCGAAGCCGGTAGGAACGATGCAGCCTTCTGACCCTCCGCAAATCATTACATCGGCATCTCCGTGCTGTAAAATCCTGCAGGCATCACCAATGGCATGCGAACCGGATGCGCAGGCTGTGGCTACGCAGGAATTAGGACCTTTAAGCCCGAAACTTATCGCTACATGCCCGGCCGCTTCATTCACAAGCAACATAGGGATCAGAAATGGGGATAAACGCGACGGCCCCTTCTCTAAATAGATTTTAGTCTGCTCCTGTATCGTATATAATCCGCCTATCCCTGAACCGATGATAACCCCTATCCTTGTCCTATCTTCTTTATCCAGTTCTAATCCGGCGTCAGTAATCGCCTGGGTTGAGGCAGCGATAGAATACTGCACAAATTTTTCCAGGCGCCTGATCTCTTTAGCGGGTATTTTATAGATAGTCGGGTCAAAACCCTTGACCTCAGCAGCAATCTTTGAATCAAACGCCGAGGAATCAAAGGAAGTAAGCTTATCTACTCCGCTTTTACCTGAACGCAAAGACTCCCAGAAAGTAGGAACGTCGTTTCCTACCGGAGAAATTATACCCAATCCTGTAACTACTACTCTCTTCTGCATCGATAGATTAAGTATCAATAAATACCCCGCCTTGGATTATGGCGGGGTATTAAACATTCACTCTATATTAAAAACTTACTTGCTTGCGGTTTTATCTTCAATGTACTTAACGGCATCACCGACCGTAGCTATTTTTTCCGCATCCTCATCCGGTATTTCGATGCCAAATTCCTCTTCCAAGGCCATAACTAACTCTACTGTATCCAGAGAGTCGGCACCCAAATCATCCACAAAGGATGCTTCCGGGGTCACCTCTTCCGGTTTTACTCCCAGTTGCTCTGCGATTATAGACTTAACCTTATCCTGTGCTGCCATGCTATTTCCTCCTTAATTTGCCCGCCTATCGCGGGTCTGCAAATTATGCCATAACCATCCCGCCGTCGACTATGATCGTCTGGCCAGTTATATAATTGGCTTCGTCCGATGCTAAAAATAGGCAAACCCTAGCTACATCTTCCGGGCTACCCAGTTTTCCCATAGGTATTGCCGCCAGCATCTTCTGCTTTACTTCCTCTGGAAGCTTAGCCGTCATATCAGTCTGGATAAAACCGGGTGCTACGGCATTAACGTTGATATTGCGGCTGGCTAATTCTTTAGCCGCGGTCTTAGTCAGGGCGATTATCCCCGCTTTAGATGCGGAATAGTTTGCCTGACCGGGATTACCTATTATGCCAATGATCGATGCTATATTTACTATTTTACCTGAACGCTGCTTGAGCATCGGCCTGGATACGGCCTTAATGCAATTAAATGTACCTTTTAAGTTTACATTCAAAACCGCATCCCAGTCTGCTTCGTTCATCCGCAGCAAAAGGTTGTCTTTAGTGATGCCTGCGTTGTTAACTAATATATCAACCTTTCCTAATTTGTCAAGAATTTTATTTACCGCCTCCTCTGCGTTTATGAAACTGGTAACGTCCAGTTTTAGCGCCAAAGACTTCCTTCCTAATGCCTCTACCTCCCCTGAGGTCTTTTCGGCCTCCTCTAAGTTTATATCCACAACAACCACATCGGCACCTTCTTTAGCAAATAAAAGGGCTATTGCCCGGCCTATACCTCTTGCTCCTCCGGTCACCAAAGCTACCCTATCTTTAAGCAACATCTACGCCCCCTTTAAAGCTAAAATATCCTCTTTCTTCTCTATACTTATTATCTCAACGCCGGGTTC
>Ga0315284_10008688_pt1 | contig 14506 bp, 14 predicted proteins | sample YL17G09_16_MG_FD_203696 | JGI IMG/M metagenome (GOLD analysis project Ga0315284, IMG submission 203696) | Sediment microbial communities from Yellowstone Lake, YNP, Wyoming, USA - YL17G09_16 | ecosystem: Environmental > Aquatic > Freshwater > Lake > Sediment | place: USA: Wyoming | collected... | reverse complement strand
GCTAGTGCCTTGAGCGACACGAGGTAGAACGCTCCCTTCGCATTGAGCGCGTGATGTATAGCGGCCAGCTCGGCGCAAAGGGTCTTTCCGGAAGACGTCGGCGCAGCAATTATGAGGTTCTTTCCCTTGAAAAGACCCTTTTTGATTGCCAGTTGCTGGATTGGATTTAATGCAACGAATCCTCGTTCACGGCCGCGGAGAATCTGGATTACCCTTTCGGGGAATCCGTAATTCACGAGATTCTCAATTGGGAATTCATTGGAAGTGTCCTTGGCTCGCATAGTCTCACCGCCTCTGTAAACCGAACCCGGTTATAGATCCCCAGACAGTTCGCACCGAGATGCGTAGGTGCATGAGCGGCCGGCTGGCGCGGGCCATCCTTGGTCAGCAAGTTCGCCATGGGGCCTTGCGGCGCGCAGACCTGCAGGGCAAGGTCTGCGCCAGCCCGCGAGACTGTGCGCTACCCGCTTACTTTCTGCAGGGCGTGCAGAGGAAAAAACTCGCTGAAGACCTTCTTGCCATCAAACCACGTGCAGTTGGCGCTCAATGGACCGCTCCCGCCGTAAGTATACTGGCCGATTTCTTTGATGGTCATCGAAGGACCACCGCTTTTGAGCTGTACGACGTCACCTTGTTTCAATTCATCCATTCGGTTCCTCCCTGGCAAAGCGGTAGCACACAGTTGATGTTTAACAGTGCGAGCTTTTTTTGTCAGCCATTCAAGCCGCCGAGTTGGCGGGCGCGTGGCGCACACATGTCGTTCTGTGGCATGTGTGCGGCCCAAACTGTTTCCAGCACACATCGCTCGCGGCCAGGCGGACAAGCGCGACATTTAGTCCGGGCGCATAACCACAGCGTTACAATTCCCGTATACAGCTACGAGGGGGGCAATGCAAGGGGCAAAAAGCAGGGGCTGGGTGTTGGGTGTTGGGGAAACGCCGAATCCCGAGTCGCGAATCCCAAATCCCGGAACCCGAATCCCGTAGGTGGTAGGTGGTGCGAGGTAGACGGTAGATGGTGCGAGGTAGATGGTAGGTATTAGGTGGTAGATGGGAAAAGGCGAACCCCGAATCCCGCAGACGGTAGATGGTAGGTGGTAGGTAGTAGGTGGTAGGCGGGGAAAAGGCGAACCCCAAATCCCGAACCGCGAATCCCGAGTCGCGAATCCCGTCGACGGTAGGCGGTAGGTCGCATGTGGGGCACGGCGAACCCCGAACCCCTAATCCCGAACCCCGAGTCGCGAAACCCGGAAACGCAGGAAGTAGGAAGTAGGAAATCGGAAGTCGGGAGCAGAAAGGCCGGGGCCGCCGCTCCGGCCCGGGCCGCCCCTCCGCGCCTGATTAGCTTATGTATGTAGGCTACAGCCTACCGGCCCCGCTCCCCCCATGCGCCATAATGATACCACTGAGAACTCTGAGAATGATTTTCTAAGTCCTTGATATTCCAACTGTTATGTCGCTTACCCGCAAGCACGAGTGGGCGCTTGTGGGGCGGATCGCCCCCTCACAGCTTGAGCGTGAAGTCGCGATACGCCGGCCAGCCTTCGATCGAGCGCGCGGCCTTAACGGCGCGCACCACGGCCTCCGACACCGCCTCCGCCGCCAGCGCCCCCGCCACCGAAATGTTCATGTCAACTTTCAGCTTGTTGGTCGAGAGCGCAAAGGTGCTGTCGCCATCGCCGTTGGTGTGATAGGGATTGATGCAGCGTGCCGCGCCCGTCGAGGCCATCATCGCGATCTTGGTGAGCGCGACTTTCGAGAAGTCCACATTGGTTGCCACCACGATAAGCGTCGTACTGTGGAGCACGGGGTCGTGCACGCGCAGCGCGCCTTCTTGGACGTTTTCGCCCGCGCGCTTCAAGGTCTCCATGATGTTGGCGAAGCCTGTGCCGTCTTTGCGTCGCGCGCCGGCGATGATCTTGCCGGTGCGCCAGTCAACGATATCGCCCACCGAGTTGAGCACCGCTATGGCGCCGATCACCGCATCGCCAATGCGGATGCTTGCCGTGCCCAGCCCGCCTTTCATGCCGCCGCATCCTTGTGAGAGCAGCATCTTGCCTACTGTGCCGCCCGCGCCCACGCCGACGTTGCCCTCCGCCACGGGCGCGGTCGAAGCCGCCTCGCAAGCTTTGTAAGCGGCTTCCGCGTCGGGACGAATGTGCGGGTCGCCGATCTCGAGGTCGGCAATGACCCCACCGACGGTGATGGGAATGAGAACCTCCGGCGTCCCCCAGTTGAAGCCGATCTTCCGCTCCTCCATGAATCGCACCACGCCGGCCATTGCGGGAAGCCCCATCAGGCCTCCGCCGGTCAGGAACAGGGCGTGGATCGTCTGCACCGGGCTCACCGGCTGGAGCACCATTCCGAGATAAGAGCCGGGCGCAGAGCCGTCGTAATCAACAGCCGCCGTGGCCTCGGTGTCGAAGAGGATCGCCGTGCAGCCGGTGGGGCGGCGCGAATCCGTGAAGTGCCCCACCTTGATCCCCGGGACATCGGTGAGCGAGCCTCCCCTTCCCGGCTCTTCCGCGAGCACCGCCTCGCCCGCAATTGCACCCCTGCCGACCAGCCCCGCCGCGGCGGTCGTCACTGCCGCGCGATTGAATCTACGTCGACTCATCTTTGACATGGGTTTCCTCCTCATCATGCGGTCGTACTCTAGGACGGGACTGAGGCGAGGTCAAGGAGGATGGAAGTGGACAGTGGTTAGTGGTTAGTGGTCAGCTAGAAGCTTTCGCATCCCGGATGTCCCGATCGTGCGCGACGCACAGCGAACAAGCCAGTCGATCGCACAAACACCCAATCGCACAATGCCTCAATGACTCAATGGCTCGATGACTCGATTACCAAGGAACCGGGAACATGATCCAGCCGAGCACCAGGGCGATGCCCACAAAAGCGCCGAACATCTTCGCGCCGTAGATCAAGCGTTCGCGGAGCGTATCTTTGCTGAGGACTCCGAACACCACGGAGACCAGGAGGGAAAAGCTCAGCATCGCGGTGAAGTGTGAAACGACCATTTTTGTGATTGAGTGATTGAGCCATCGGCTCATTGGGCCATTGAAAAACTGAAAGCCTCAATGGCTCGATGATTTAATGATTCGATGACCCAATGAAATCAGTGTTTCCGTCCCTGGGCGATATCGTAGGCGTCCAAGACGGTGAGCACGTTGAGCATGCCAGCGGCCACCAGAAATGCCGTGCCGTAGTCGGCGCTTACAAAATACTGGTCGCCTCCCGAATAGCCGAAGAACAGAGCGACGGGCATCGCCACGCCCACGCACATCTCGCCCAGGAACCCGAGTGACTGCAAATACGAGCTGGAGTGCATCGTGAATAATTCACCCTTCATCGCGATGCCCAGCAGAAACATTCCGATGATGGAAGCAAACAAAATCAGCGCGCGCCACTTGCGGCCCAGCAGCAGATGGCCGCAGCCCGGAATCAACCACGCGGCGACCGAGATGCGCACCAGAAGTCCGGTCTCGGTCTTCGGTTGCGCGGCCGCTTCCGCTTCGATGGCTTTCTTGGCCATAGGTCGTAATTCGCCACGCGCGCCGCAGCCAAGCTCGTCTGCCGCCGCCGACGGCGTCGCGCCAAACCATCGAAGCTAGCACACCTTGCACCAATCCGGCAAGATTGCGCGCGGCACGTTGGTGAGTCAGTTTGGGTCGGGAACGTGGGCCTGTCTCCACCGGCGCACGACCTTCTGAGAAGGGCGTTATCAGGCCCAGTGGATTGAAGTTCGCGAAGGGTCAACACCGCGCGACGCGTCAGCCGACGGGCGGGACCCATCCGCCCAATCGGAGGCCAATCCTGCAAGTTTCAGAGACTTGCTTCGGCGGCGATCCCCGCCTATTTGGTCGGCGAGTTCAACGGTGGCTGCACCGCCGCCGATCCCGCCCAGAGCGGGATCGGGAATAGCCGTTCTTGCCGGCGATCCTCCAGGAGGCTAACGGCCACGCGCTCAACTGCCGGCGAGGTCGGTCAACTGCAGCGGCTTGCTAGGTCGCCGCCTCAACGCCCGATCCTCACATAGAACGGACCGAGCTTGGCTACCGAGCCTTCAGCCACCTGGGCGAGGGTTTCCGCAACGGTTGGCATGTCAACGAACCTAATGGGCTCTGGGCTGCTGAAGCGCATGGGCTGGGGCTCGGTGACGCCTCCCGGTAGCACAAGGTAGAGCTTCAGCGTGTACTCGTTCCGGCGGTTAAATGGCTTGAGAGAAAAATTGAGCTGCCGCGCAGGCTTCCCAGGGGACACGGGAGTGAGAAGCGATATCTTGTGGTGCTGATCTGGGTTACGCCAGCCGACGTATACGCAGCGATCTTCCTCGCCGAGTTCGATCCCGAGTTCGAAGTCCGCGAAGTTCTGATTCCCTCGATTCTGGACTTTGACGCTGCCGATAAACAGGTTCGCGAACTCGTTGGTTGCTCCGCTGTGCACCAGAGTGACCTTCGCGTCCAGATCCTCAAACTCCTCGGTCTTCGCGAAGACGGGTTCGATTTCCACGTGTCGTCCGACGGGTTGCGTACGGCTGCGGAAGATGTCGTAGACAATCTTGAGGATTGCTCCAAAGGCGCCGCCGCTGAGGAAGCCGAGGCCGACATGTATCCAATTGATCTCGCCCATTAGCGTCTCCCTCGTCGACCTAACGCCATGCGGCTTACCCGCGGCGGCCGCCAACCTTCGTTTCGAATCAGTACGTTGTTCGCACGGCCTTCGTCGGGTGCAGCCGCTGGTTAGCCTTCAAGACCCGTGAGGTCCTCGACCCCGGCAAGATCGGCCAAGAGGCGTGCGTACTGCCGCAGCTGATTCTGAAGCTGACGCAGCTCGTCCCGAAACTCTTGGGCCTTGTCCGGCGCCGTGGCGCCTCCGCTTTCCAACTGCGGATGCCATTTCGTCGTGAATGGACGAACGATTTGGTTCAAAACGACTACTGCGATCTTCGCGAAGTTGATGCAGTGACGACCGTTCTTCTTGATGATCTCGCGAGTCAGCGGAAACAGTTGGTACACACTGTCGAGCGCGGCCTTTTCCTGACCCTGCCCCGGCTCAAGCGGCTGGGTAGCAACTCGTGTGAGCATCTCGACGTACAACTCCCAAGCGGCCGCCTTGTCTTCGTCGCGCGGAACCAATTCCATTTCCAGGAACCCAGCCTTGATCCGCAGACTGCTGAGGTCCCACTGTTCGAGTAGCTTCTTGAGTTGCATCAGCTCCACCGCTCGCCGAACTTGTTGTTTACGAAGTGAGGATACGAATTGTCAGGCTCGACCGTGAATCGTCGGTCGAAGGCCGCTTGTATCCGCTGCCCTACCTGAACAGGATCGGTAGCCCAGTTGTAAATGTGGGCGTAGCCGCATCTCTGATTGTCCGCCAGTCGCGGCGGAACGATACCCGGATCGTATCCTTGCATGTAGTAACTCGGATGAGTTGGCAGGATGATGCCGAGCAAGCCAGATCGCGAACTCAGCTTGGTTTGTCTAATGCTGGATGAGATCTCCCAATCCACATGCCTCCGCTGCCAGGTCTGAGTGCCGACCAGCACGACCGTTACAGTGGAGTCTGTCAAGTACTCGTCACGGATCTTTGCCCTCACAGTGTCAGTGTCAAGCCAGGAAGGAATGTCCCCGATCAGCACGGACTTTGAGATCAAGACACCGTAGGTCGATGCGAACAGCTGCTCGAACGCATCCCGATACGCCTCGTCGTTGGCGTGGTGGTAGCTCACGAAGACCTTGTGAATTGCCACCCTTGTCCTCCTTGACGGCTAACTCCTGTTTAGGCTGACTTGGATAAAACCGGTCTTGGCCAGCCTAAGACGAAACCGCCGGCGGTGAGCCCCAGCGCCAGCTGTCCGGGGAATAGACGCAGTGGCAAGCGACGATCTGCGGTGGAGGGGCCCATGAAGCCTGAATCCCAAAGAGTCTGGCTCTGTCGGAAAGTAAGGCGCTATTGAAGCGCCGTTTAACAGTGCTGTCAAGGTTATCTTTTCAGAGTGGTAACGGCAAGCCCTGTCCGGCCGGGCGGCGTCTCGCGACCGAGTCGGACCACCTGGCGGCCGGCTGGTGATCGGGGCCAAAGAGCCGGCCCGGCGAGGGAATCTCGAAACTTTGGCGGACCCTCGCGCGTCAAAGAGAAGCGGACGACGCCGGGCAGGAACCGAATTTGAGTTCCGGGTTGCGGGGAGGAGTATGCTACACTCAATTGCAGATGACTCGTGGTGTCGAGCCTGTTGGGTCGGAGGAGTTTAGGTTCCGAGGCAACTCCGCGGCCTCGGCGAACATCTTGGAAAGAGTAGGTAGTTAGGGCGCAACCCGGCCCTGGGATTGGCCCAGGCAGCCAGGAAACTTGAATCATGCCAACCAGCGATATCCAGGTCAGAACAACCACGGAACAACCCAAAGCCGGCGGGACGACTCCTCCCGAGCCTGTCTATCAACTGACCTTTCTTGAGACTCCTCCGCTTCTTATATCGGTCATCCAGCAGATCGTTTCTTTGTTCCGCGAGCCAAAGATCACTGTTCCGCGAAAGTATTACCGGGGCGAGGCCGCGCTGCCCCTGACCGAAATGCGGCCGTGGTACCGCGACCTGCCGAGCCAGATCCGAGTGCTCTTTGAGAAACCCAAGGCGCCGCGCATTCCCCTGACCTCGAAACCCATCGATGTCCCGAACATCTGGCAGGATTACGGCCAGCAGCCGGCCTCCTGGGTGAATTCCGTGCTGGTGCATGTTCTGGCGCTGGCGGCGCTGGTCCTGCCGTTCTGGGTGAGTCAGATGCTGAGCCCGGCCAAAGCGGCGAGCAAATATGAGCTGGTGGACATCTCACCCTATCTCGCGCAATTGACGGGACCCGATGACAGGACAGGGGGCGGTGGCGGCGGCGGAGATCGCTCGCCAACTCCGGCCTCGAAAGGCGCCGTTCCCAAGTTCTCAAAAACACAATTCGCGCCTCCCGTGGCCGTGCTCCCCAAGATTGACCCGCAACTGCCCGTGCAGCCAACCCTCTTGGGTCCGCCAGAGTTGAAGCTCCCCCAAATGGCCATGAACGCTCAGTGGGGTGACCCGCAGGGTGTGCTCGGCCAGGCTTCGAATGGTCCGGGATTCGGCGGAGGGATCGGGAGCGGTGAAGGCGGCGGTATTGGCTCAGGCAAAGGCGGCGGTCTGGGACCGGGTGAAGGCGGAGGCTTTGGTGGCGGCGCCTACAGCGTGGGCGGGAACGTTACCGCACCCATCCCCATTTACAAGCCCGAACCTCCGTATTCCGAAGAGGCTCGCAAGGCGAAGTATCAAGGCACCGTGGTTCTCTACATCATCGTCGATGTGCAAGGCAACGTGACCGATGCCCGCGTCGTAAAACCCCTTGGACTGGGGCTCGACGAAAAGGCCCTGGATACCGTCCGCACCTGGAAGTTCAAACCCGGCATGCGTAACGGCGTGCCCGTCGCCGTGCGCGTCATGGTGGAAGTCAGCTTCCGCCTCTTCTGAAGCAGTGACTCGAACGCCGCAACTCTCCCCTTCAAATCCTAATCAATGACACCGCGACGGCCAGGCGTTCAGAGTTGCGGAGACGCGCCATTCCCTGCTATAAAAGAAAGACCCGTTGGGAGGTCGTCTAACGGTAGGACTGCAGACTCTGGATCTGCGTATCGGGGTTCGAATCCCTGCCTCCCAGCCAACAATCTTTCAGAACTTGCCAAGGGGTTGGACGGGCAGATCAGATTTCCGAATCAGCGCCCAACATATCCCAACCGGCATCGTAGGCGTGAAGATGGCGGTGAGCCCAGTGGCCGGATGCCTTTGGCCGCTTCGCGCCTTGGGTCGCGCAGGCCTTTCCAGCTGATGAGTTCAGTGTTGAATATTGATCGCGGGAAGCCCAACAAAACTGGCCATAACCTTGAGGTGCGTTTCCCCGACCGCCAACATAACGGCCGAGCAACCTCTGGCGTGGACCGACAGCTCTAAGGTAGTATCGAGAGTGCGTTCGCTCAGGGCAGGAAAAGGCAGGGCAAAAGATCTGGCACAAAGGAATCTTCAATGACCCACCAGGCGCGAGCCCAGCGTGTCGACGTCTCACTCGACGTAGTTTTCAGAGCGCACGAGGCGCACTTCTTCGCCAAGGCCGGGAACTTGAGCGAAACGGGTCTCTTCGTCGTCACGAAAAAAGTCTTCCCTGCCGGCACTCCGCTTCACATTGTTTTCGGCTCGCCACCCGAGTTGCCGCGCATCAGCTCGGAGGGCATCATTCGGTGGGCGAAGGAGCTTGAGGGCCTCGGCGTCGAACTTACCCTGCTTTCCGCAGCGGACCGGCAGGCGCTTCAAAACTTCTTGAATTCCGGTCCGAGTTAAAAGGCGATTACCGCTAAGACACAGTCGGCGACGACGGGGCGTTGATTTCCCTTCCTGCCCTACCAAAAGGTTTGTGCACGCTCCTGTTTGGCCTTCGAAGCGTCTCTGCATGATTTGCTCCTTCCCTCCCGCGAGTCGGTCAGCTAGAATCCCGCCTGGTTTCTGTAAGGAGGTCGCGGCTCCATGTCCAAAAATCACTTGCAATGCATTTTTGCGGCCGTGTTGTTCTCGGTGGCCATAGTAACTTCGTTTTCCAAATCCCAAACCCTCAGTCCTGATTTGCTCCACAAGAGTTGGAAGGCGCATTGGCTTACGCATCCCGACGGCCCACGGCGGGGGTTTGGCGTGTTCCATTTCCGCAAAACGTTTTCACTCGAGAATGCTCCGCAACGTTTCGTCGTTCACATGAGCGGCGACAATCGTTACGAACTCTACGTGAACGGCGCGCGCGTACTCGCTGGCCCTCAGCGCGGTGACCTGTTCCACTGGCGCTTTGAGACGCTCGACATCGCGCCGCACTTGCGCGCCGGCAAGAATGTTCTCGCCGCCGTCGTCTGGAACTTCGCCGAGCAGGCGCCCATGGCGCAGATGACCAACGAAACCGGCTTTCTCCTGCAAGGTGGTGGGGCCGCGGAAGCGGTGGCGAACACGGACCGTTCATGGAAGTGTTTTCGCAACACTGCGCTGACGAGGCTCCCCTGGGACCCGCGCAAAGTTGCCGGCTACTTCGTCGTCGGACCGGGCGAGAGCTGGGATGGCGCCAAGTATCCCTGGGGCTGGGAAACGCGGGACTATGATGATTCGGCATGGAAGCCCGCGCTGGCGCTCGACCCGGGCGCTCCGCGCGGCGGGCGGGACAGTCACTCGCGTTGGATGCTGGTGCCGCGCTCGATTCCGCTCATGGAAGAGAAACCCGAGCGTCTCGAAAAGGTCGTGCGCAGTTCAGGTGTCCAAATCACAGCGGATTTCATCGCCGGCCGCGCGCCGGTCACGATTCCGGCCAATTCACAAGCTGTGATTCTGCTCGACCGTGGCCAACTCACGTGCGCTTATCCCGAGCTTGTTGTCGGCGGCGGCCGCGGCGCAACCATCACGCTCGCCCACGCCGAGTCGCTCTATAAGGGCCAAGAGAAAGGCAATCGAAACGAGACTGAGGGCAAGGAAATGCGCGGCTACGAAGACCGTTACCGCGCCGACGGGGGCCGGCATCGCCTCTTTCGGCCGCTCTGGTGGCGGACGTTTCGCTACCTCCAAATCGATGTGAAGACCGGCGCCGAGCCCCTCGTGCTCGAAGACATTCGCGGCCTTTTCACGGCCTATCCTTTTGAACAGCGTGCGCGCTTCGAGAGCGACGACCCGACGCTTAACAAAATCTGGGAAGTGGGTTGGCGCACCTTGCGGTTGTCCGCGCACGAGACGTACACCGACTCGCCCTATTACGAACAGCTTCAATACGTCGGCGACACGCGCATGACGGCGCTGATTTCGCTTTACACCGCCGGCGACGACCGCCTGGTGCGCAACGCCATCGAACTCTTCGACGAATCCCGCACTCCCGACGGGCTGACCGGGAGCCGCTATCCGTCGTTCCTGCCGCAATACATTCCTCCTTATTCGCTCCTCTGGGTTGGAATGCTTCATGACTATTGGTGGTATCGCGGCGATCCGGAATTTGTCCGCGGCTATCTTCACGGGGCGCGCGGCGTGCTCAACTGGTTTGAGGCGCGGCTCGCACCCTCCGGCTTGCTCGGCCCACTCGAATGGTGGAATTTCGTCGATTGGGTACCGGCGTGGAACGACGGCGTTCCGCCGCTCGATGCCAACGGCCAATCATCAATCCTCAGTCTGCAGTTTGCAGCCGCGCTGCGCGAAGCGGCCGACCTGGAATCCGCCTTCGGCATTCCGGAACGCGCTGAACACTCTCGCGCCGTCCGCGCGAAAATCATCGAAGGGGTTCGAATCAAATGTTGGGATCGAGCTCGGGGACTGATTGCCGACACTCCGGCCAAGAAGAACTTTAGCCAGCACGCCAACATCCTGGCGGTGCTCGAAGATGTGATCCCGCTTCCCGGCCAGCCATCGGTGATGAAGGCGGTCCTTGAAGACTCGTCGCTGAGCCAGGCGACTTTCTATTTCCGTTTTTACCTCCACCGCGCGATGAGAAAGGCGGGGCTCGCCGACGATTACGTCAAGCAGCTCGACCCGTGGCGCCAGATGCTGGCGCTCGGGCTCACCACCTGGGCGGAAAATCCCGAGCCCACACGCTCGGATTGCCACGCCTGGAGCGCCCATCCCAATTTTGATTTGCTGGCCACGGTCGCCGGTATCGAACCTGCGGCGCCCGGATTCAGTGAGGTGTTGATCGAGCCGCACCTCGGCACGCTGCAGAAGTTGACGGCATCACTTCCCCATCCCCTGGGCGACATTACCGTCTCCTACGAGCGCAAGGGTGAGGGCTTGATCGCCGATGTGACGTTGCCGGAGAAGCTTTCAGGCTCGTTCACGTGGAAAGGCAAGAAAGTGGCGCTACACGAGGGGAAACAACATATCGAGTTCTGATGTGGCGCCCCGTCCGCCATGCGAGGGCGCTGTTGTTCTCTAGCGGCGGTCTATGACCGCCGGCACGAGGATTCAGCGAATTCGGCGCTCATAGAGCGCCGCTACAGAGCCATCGGGCCATCCTCTGCTCGACCTCTTCCTGACTGAGGGTCCGGCCGGCTTCGACGTCTTCCAGGCCCCGCTGGATTTTCTCCCGCACATAGATGTGGTACTGAATATCTTCGTAGGAGGAATCCTCGGGAAGCTGATCGAGGAGTTTTCGAACTTCTTCTTTGGCAGTACCCATAATCACTCCCGGCCCGCGGCCCGGCCTTTGGAGCATCATACTTCACTCGCTACACGACATCAAATCTCGGCGCGCTCACTTTCATCGGGCGACTTGCCTGTTACAGGCTATAATCCCCCCACCGATGCCTGACCAACAAGGAGTCCCGCCATGCCTGCGAGATCGAAGCTTTGGTTCTTCGTCCTGGGTGCAATCCTTTGCCTGCCGCCGATGGCAGCGCCGCACCTCCGTGCTGAGGAGGGCAAAGGCGTGACCGTCACGGTTGGCGCGGCCGATGCCGACGTCATCGGCACGGACAACGTCGCCATTCAGAAGGCCATCGACCGCGTGGCGGAGGCGGGCGGCGGCACGGTGCTCGTCAAGGCGGGAACTTACACGCTCGCAAACTCCGTGCGCCTCGCCAGCCACCTGACGCTGAAGGGCGAAGGCGCCGGCAAAACCATTCTCAGGAAAGCCTCTGGCGTGCGCAGCCTGCTCAAGCTCGATGCCGACTACGGCGAGCTCATCGCCACCGTCGAAGACGTGCGCGGTTTTGCCGTGGGCATGGGCGTCACCATTCTCGACAAGGTGAGCCCCTCGGGCTGGACACCCAGCGTCCGCACCATCACCAGGATTGACGGCAACACGCTCCACTTCGACCGCTTTCTCCACATGGATTACGGGGTGGACCAGGAAGGCAGAGTATTTAATACTTTCCCACTCATCGCCGGCTACGAAGTCGAGGACGTCCGCGTCGAGGACCTGACCGCCGACGGCACGCGCACCGGCAGCGAAATCCTGGACGGTTGCCAGGCCGGCGCCATCTATTTCTTTCATTCCAAGAAAATGCGCATCCGCAACTGCGTGGCGCACAACTACCCCGGCGACGGCATCAGCACGCAGTTCGTCGAAGACCCGGTAATTGAGAACTGCGAAGCTTACGACAACGCCGCCCTGGGCATCCACCTCGGCACCGGGGCGCTGCGCGGCATCGTCCGCCAGAACCGCAGCCACGACAACGGCCAGGACGGCATCTACCTCTGCTGGCGCGTCCAGCACGGCCGCTTCGAGGAGAACCAGAGCTGGTCCAACGGCCAGGATGGCATCTCCATCGGCCATAAGGATACCGACAACGCCTTCGTCAAAAACGTGGCCAGCGGCAACGCGCGCGCCGGAATCTTCTTTCGCGACGAGCCGGAAAAGAACGCCGGGCACCGCAACACCTTCCACGAGAACACCCTCGAGAATAACGGCCGCCCCGGCTCGCCCGGCTATGGCGTCCGCATCGAAGGCGCCACGCGCAACATCACGCTTCAGTCCAACACCATCCGCGATACCCGGCCCGCCGACCGCGCCACGCAGCAGGTCGGCATCTCCATCGGCCCGCGCGCCGACTACATCATCTCGGAGAAAAATATCTTCTCGACAAACCTGAAACGCGCCATCGCCGATGAATCGACGGGCGGCCATAACCAGATCGAACAGCCCACCATGGGCCGCTAGGGCCGCCCACGTCTCCCAGCCGTGGCTGGCGGGAACCTTTTAGGTCAGGTCATCGAGGGGTTGCCGATGGTTTTTCCAAAACCGCAGACCCAAAGGGCCTGCGCCAGCCGGCGCTTTTGCTATTCATCCGTGGAATAGCAGGAAGAGAATCATGTTGCTGCTGACTGCATACATGGATGAAACTGGCCATTCGGAAGATAAGAAACTGCATTTTGCTGGAATGGCCGGATTCGTTGCACCATTTAAGCGATGGGAGTGTTTTGCTCTGCAATGGCAAAAAATATTAGACGATGCTGGACTAAAAGAGCCTTTTCACATGAAGGAGTTTGCCCAATTCCGTGGGCAGTTTGAAATTGAATGGAATGGGCCAGAAAACAAGCAGAAGCGAGAGGAGTTCTTTGGCAAACTCATCGCAACCATTCAAGAGACTAAAGCCACACCGATAGGAGCAATCGTGTCGGTCGAAGCCTTCCGAAGCCTAACCTTGTGCCAGCAATCCGCGTTCAAAGACCCGTACTACATTGGTTTCCAATTGTGTACTAGGGGAGCCGCCCTTGAAGCAGAGGGCTATAGTCCTCCAGAAAAAGTTGCAATGGTGTACAGCTACAACGAAGAATTCGGGACCACAATGCCGAATGAAGAAGTTAGAATCGATCAAGCTGGACGCGCTGAACAACTCTGGTACGCCATCAAAAAGCACACCCACTTTGGACGCTGGATGGGATCATATGCCTCCAGCAGTCCAAGGGAGATTGTACAATTGCAGGCCGCCGATGTTCTGGCTTACGAGCTATTCAAGGAGTTTGAAAATCGAATCATTAGGCCGGATGACAAGATGCGATATGGATTGCAGAAAATCCTTGAAATGGTCGATAACCCTCTTCCTAAAATACGGCTATTTGACCGCAAGGAACTGCTCCGACAGGTTAAAGAAGGCCAGTTCCAATGCCAAGTTGGTACGGAGGAAATCGACAAAACGCAAATGATTTCAGCAATGGAGTCAATGGAGAGGTCGTTAAGAGAGCGTGTCAAGAAAACGAAGTGACATTCGGCCGGTAACCGCGGTCAGAGTTGTTCTGACCGTGGGCTTTTCCACGACGACGCGCCGGTAAATTCAAACCCCGAATTAACCGTGGGCAATCACTTGACTTTCAGCAGAGAGATCTAATCATGGCCAAGAACGACGAACGCTTCCATCGAGGTAAGTGGAGAGACGCGCTGAGGCGCAAGAAAGGCAAGGGATGGTTCGTGGGGGAGTTCATGAAGCAAAAACCACGAAGAACTGATCTCTTCGAACTCAAATACTGGGAGAATACAGTCGAAGATTTCACTCCTCATGTCATGAAAACCTCCTGCACGATTGAATGCACACTCATTCTAGCGGGGCGCGTAAAAGGGGAAATAGCTGGCCAACCCGTAGACCTATCCGCCGGAGAGTATGTCGTAATCGCGCCCGGAACCCCCAATGCCATCCCGCAAAAAGTGATTGAAAACGCCAAAGGAATGACCGTCAAGGCTCCAAGTATTCGCGTCGCCAAGCACATTATGGGAGCTGGTCGACGAACCCACGGTTAATTCAAACCCCGAATTAACCGTGGCTACCCGCTCTTCACAAGTGATAGAATCCACTCCCCTCATGAGCCGCCTCGAATCGTATTTAATTGCAGGAGCAGCAGTCGCTCTGTCATTTCTGTTCTCTGTCTACTCACGTGAAATGCGGTCGACAGTGTCCAGTGGCTTTCGTGGATGGCTAGTTGCGCGGAGAAACATCCTCGTTAGTGAACTGACCGAAGTCCGAGCAATGCATGAGAGTGTAACGTACTTGATTTCGAT
>Ga0315284_10008687_pt1 | contig 14508 bp, 16 predicted proteins | sample YL17G09_16_MG_FD_203696 | JGI IMG/M metagenome (GOLD analysis project Ga0315284, IMG submission 203696) | Sediment microbial communities from Yellowstone Lake, YNP, Wyoming, USA - YL17G09_16 | ecosystem: Environmental > Aquatic > Freshwater > Lake > Sediment | place: USA: Wyoming | collected... | reverse complement strand
CTCTCCCGAAATCCGGCAGAGTACCCAGACTTTAAAGTTCCAAAAAGAGAAATTGTTAATGAAAAATTTTACAAAAATGCAATTCGGGTATTTTGTCAATCAACTTTCCATAAGAACATTGTGAATAGAAACTTAAAGTTGCCAAATCTTGAAAGTCTTGGCGGGAACATGTGGAGCGAAGAAATATTAGATTATATTAAACAATTAAACGAAAAATATCCAGTCGAGACAAAAAAAGAAATTTATTCGATTCTCAATAATGAAACCGAGCATAAAAACACCAATGGTTCAATAAATTATTGCAAGGATAATAAATTTCAATATGAAATTCTTAATTTTTTTGAAGTAAAAGAATTCCTATCAAAATTAGCTCAGAATAAATACTTTGCCTTCTTTCCTTTAACTCCGGAAACCCTAAGTCGGCTCCTTGTCGAAGCCAGAATGCTAAATGTTGTACCAACTACAAAAGAAAATTGTGGTGCGATATATGAGGAATGGTATTCTTTATCTGGAAACGAATTGGTAGATCGTATGAGAACCAAAAGAATGGAAATTGCAAATAAAATAATGGAGACAATAAAATAAATGAAAACAATAATTGTAACTGGATGTTTAGGTTTTATTGGTTCTCATTTTACTAGAAAATGCTTGAAAGCAAGTTGGAACGTTCTTGGCATCGATAAGTGTACTTATGCGGCGAACGTTGAACTCATAAAAGAATTTGAACAGTTTGAAAGATTTAAGTTTATAAAGCAAGATATTAAAGATATAGATTTCCTCCCAGATTGCGACTATGTTGTAAATTTTGCAGCGGAATCTCATGTTGGAAACAGTATTGTTGATTGTTCTTCTTTCCTTTCATCAAATATTCTAGGAGTCGCGAATCTTCTTGAAAAAATAAGGAATAAACAAGAAAATTGTGGGCCAAGACCAATTCTTCTACATATCTCATCTGACGAAGTGTACGGGGATTCGCTAGCAGATGAACCTCCCAAGACTGAGAACTCATGTTTAAACCCTTCTAACCCATATAGCGCATCTAAAGCGGCTGCTGACTTATTAATTTTATCTTGGGCAAGAACTTATGGAATCGAGTATCTTATTGTCCGCCCGGCAAATAATTATGGAACACATCAGTACCCAGAGAAGCTAATACCACTGGCCGTTAAGAATCTTGTAAACTATAAACAAATAAGGCTTCATAACGGCGGAACTCCAATGAGAAACTGGCTCCACGTTGAAGATACCGCAGACGCAATCGAACATTTAATTCTAGCCAGAGTTAAAAATGAAGTTTACAACATTCCTGGAGATACCGAACAATCAAATTTAGAAACAGTTAAACGAATTCTTAATTCATATCCTTATCACAAAGAAATAGAGGATGTAGTAGATTTTTCTTATTCCCGTCCGGGTCAAGATGTTCGGTATCTTTTAGATGGAAACAAGTTATTTGATTTGGGTTGGCGCAATGCAAGAAAATTCTCCGATTCAATAAATTTGATTACTACGTTTTATTATGATAAATTCATTAAGAGTGGGTGGTAGAATGAAGATTCTTTTAGTCTTAAATAAGACAATTAATTTAGCGGGGATTCAGCAGAGACTTGACCCCAATTTTTATAACGTTTACATCCCTCTTTTGTCTCTCGGGCATGAAGTTTATTTTTACGACACTGTGAGTCCAAAAGAAAAAGATTTAAACAAAATAATTGAACAATTTAAACCTGAATTAATTTTTTCTTGTCTTACCGGGAATGAAACTATTGCGCCATACGAACAGTTAAACGTTATTGAGCAAGAAACAAAAAAAGGCAATAAAACATTTAATTGGTTTTGTGACGACACCTGGAGATTCGACGACTTCTCAAAACAAATCTGCCACAAGTTTACCTGCTGCTCGACTCCAGAGCCCACGGCAATTCAAAAATACAAAGATTTTGGATATAACAACATTTTACTTGGGTTGTGGCATTCAAATATAGACTTTTATATTCCTTCGGCGACAAAAGAGTCACATATTGTTTTTTGTGGATTTCCAAACGAACAACGAAGTCTTCTTTTAGAAAAAATTAAAAGTTTGGGAAAAACGGTGGTAGCAAGATATGGAATTTGTTATGAAGACATGTTAGATCTATACGGTTCTTTTCTTTTTGGAATAAATTTTTCTTTGAACGAAAATGGACAAGAAAAAAAGACTCAAATGAAACTTCGGATGATGGAGGTTCCAGCGGCGAACAGTATGCTTATAACAGAATATACTCCAGGGTTAGAAGAGATTTACGTGCTTGATGAAGAAATTATTGCGTTTACCAACGAAGAAGAGCTTATGGAAAAGATAGAATTTTATACCAGACGAGTTAATTTAAGCAAAAAAATTGCTTATAACGGTCATATGAGATTTTTGGCAGAACACGAGAGCAAGATTCGATTAACAAAATTGCTAGAGCAAATAGGAAAAATTTAATGAGAGTTTACATTCAACTTCCATCCTCTGGTGCAGGAAGGTGGATCTATAAAGGATTTTATTCTGCCTGGGAGGAACTCGGATATTCTGTTAACTATTTTACAGAAATGAAAGATATTGTTGACCGTCAAGATTTCTACCTTATGACGCACGATGGGTTTGGCGAATCTAATTTTAACGTTATTCAACGTGCCGCCAAAACTTTTCTTTTTGTTCAGCCGATAAAATTCCCCTACCCTTGGGGAGCGCACCCAAATTTTGTTTCGGCCTGCAACCCAGAAATAATTAAACAACTTTCTGAAATGAAAAAGGTGATTAAATGGACTTTTGTAAACTATAAAGACAACAAGGAAGTAGAAAGTAATTATGCTTTATGGAAGGACGTAAACATTTTTCCTCTTGCGTTTGATTCTGTCAACTATGAATTGATTGAAGAGGAGCCGATCTGGGACGTTTGCTTTGTCGGTGGTGCGGCAAATAATGGATTTAACGAAAAAGTAAAAATTATGAATGTTATTTTAACAGAATTTACTAAAACAGAGTTGAAATATGCTTTTTTTGTTAATAAATATCTTAGCCACGAGGACGAAAATAAACTTTTGTCTTTGTCAAAAGTGGCGCTAAACATTCATGACGCTTACCAACGAAAGCTTCAACTTGATACAAATGAAAGAACTTTCAAATCTTTAGGGCTCACAGGGTGTCTTGTTTCAGATCAAAACAAGCAAATAAATAACTTGTTCCCTCAAGTAAAAATGTCTAACGACCCAAAAGAAATGATACAATGTGTTACAGATCTGATAAATAATAAATCTCTAAACGAAATTAAAAAAGAAAGCAGAAATGCAATTTTAAATGGACACACATATGTTGATAGAGTTAAACGAATGTTGGAACTATAATGAACGAAGTTAGTATTATTATCCCTTGCTACAACGCTGAAAAATGGATTGAACAATGTGTTCTTTCTGCGCTTAACCAAGATTATGACGAATTTGAAGTGATTGCAGTTGACAATGAAAGTACCGACAATAGCTTAGAAATTCTTTACAAAATTCAAGAAAAGCATCCTGAATTGATTGTCGCTACTGCAAAAAATATTTACCCTCATTGCTGGGACGAGGCGTGTGAAAAAGGGTTTTCTATTAGTTCTGGCGAATACATTACTCGTTTGGCTTCGGACGACTTTCTTGGTTCTGAATATATTGAAAATTGTATTGAGGAAATTCAGGGGTCTGACGCGATACAAAGTGGCATTATTAATTGCGGGGATGTTGACAACAAGTACGGTCATTTGTATAAATATGAATCTGTTGACGAGTTCAAGCAATTGTGTATGAACTCTTGTCCCGTTAACAGTCCAACTCTTTTTTGTAAAAGAACTCTTTATGAGAAAGAGCTGTTAAAAACTAAGCCTGAAATTTATAGCGGATATGCAGATTACGATCTTTATTGTAGTTTAGCGGACAATAATATTTTTATTTATTCTGTGGAAAAATATTTAGGATATTACTATCGATGGCACTCTGAGCAGGCAACTTGGGAAATGCACAAAAAAACAATAGATTATAATAAATTGATTCAAGATTATTGGAGAGCAAAATGGTTCCCAACAACGGTCCTAGCCAAGTAGTTCTTAGGCTTTATGAATTAGCCTATAAACATAAATTATCTCATTTGAGTAGTTGTATAACCGCTCTTGGAATTATTTATAAAATTTACTCCGATATAAAAGATTATCACAACAACCCAACAGATAATATTTTTATTCTTTCTGCGGGGCATTCTGCTCTTGCTTTGTACGTTGTATTAGAACATTTTTATGGGATTGACGCAGAAGAATCTCTTTTAAAACATGGAGTTCACCCCCACAGGGATCGGTATGCAATGCTTGAATGTTCTACTGGAAGTTTGGGGTGCGGTCTCCCAATCGCAGTAGGCAGAGCCCTTGGAAACAAAAAGCAAACCGTTCATTGTCTCATTTCAGACGGCGAATGCGCAGAAGGTTCAATTTGGGAATCTCTTCGATTTATAAAAGAAAAAAACCTTTCCAATCTTAAAGTTTATGTTAATATGAATGGCTATTGTGCTCTCAATGTCGTTGATTTAGAGTATTTGGAAAAAAGATTAAAGGCATTTTTACCAGAAATTACTTGCTGTTATACCGAAACCGATGAAATTTGTTTGGCAGGCATTAATGGTCACTATCATATATTAAAAGATGAAGATATAAAAATGATAAGGACAAAATATGCGGAACACGTTTGCAAAACAACTATATGAATTAATGGCTGTTCGAAATAGTATCTATCTTCTTTTGGCCGACTTAGGCTACGGAGTGTTTAATCAAATCCGCCTAGATTACCCAGATAGGGTAATTGATGTGGGAGCCTCAGAGCAGTTGCTAATGGGCGCCGCAATAGGGCTTGCTCATGAAGGTAAAATTCCAATTGTTTATTCTATCACTCCATTTCTTTTATGCAGACCATTTGAAATGATTCGGAATTATATTAACGAAGAAAAAACAAAAGTTATTTTAATAGGCGGAGGACGAGATGAGGACTATGGACATCTTGGGTTCTCGCATTGGGCAAAAGATGATAAACAGATAATGAATATTTTTTCTAATATTCTTTCTTATTGGCCAGAAGACAAAGAGGACGTAAAAGCGTCTCTTTTGCGTGCATTTTTTTTAAATGACGGACCTTCTTATATCAATTTGAGAAAATAATGTCAATACTGCTATTTGGAAGTAAAAGTTTTATTGGAAGAAACATAATAGAATATTTTGAAAAAGAGTATAACGTCGAAATCGTAGGCATTTGTCGAGAGCAAGTAGATTGCTTAAATTCTCAACAAGTTTTTGAGATTACAAAGCAATACAGCCCAGAATTAGTTATCAACTGTGTTGTAAAAGGCGGTCGTTTATACCAGCTAGATACGGCAGAAGTTCTTTACGAAAATATTCTAACTCATCAAAACATTGTTCAATCAGCGTCCAAAGCTGGAGTTAGAATTATTACTTTTGGTTCTGGCGCCGAAGTTGCCCGAGAGAAGCAAACGTTTGAACTTGAAGAGAAGGTTTATTTGGAGCCAGAATTAGTGCCAAAAGATTATTATGGGCTTTCTAAATATACAACTCATTTAATGGAACAAAGTGTTAATAGCCTTGTAAATATTAGAGTCTTTGGATGTTTTGGCCCAGACGATAATGAACAAAAATTTTTAAATAAAATAATTTTATCGATGAAAGACGATAAACCTGTTATTATTAACAACAATAAGTATATGGATTTTATATATATTAAAGATTTGTGCTCTCTTGTTTTTAATGTTTATAAAAAACGAGGATTTTATCCTAAAACTGTTAATGCCGTGTATAAAAGAAAATATTCTCTTTTGGATATTGTAAACTTAATAAAAGAGCGAACATGGTCTCAAAGTACAATTACCGTTCTTAAAGAAGAAACTATTTCTTATATAGGAAAATATGAAGCCATTAAAAAAGACGGAAACATAGAAACTGGGCTAATGGAATCGTGGTCAAAGATGGGAACAATTTAAAAAATGAATATAAAAGAGAAAATTCTTGATTTAGTTGAAGACAAGTTGGGTCAAAAAAACACCGTTTGGACTCCTGGAGAAGATTGGGTAGCCTATTCTGGCCCAGTTTATGACGAAAAGGAATATGTTGCGGCAATTGAAACTTTGCTCGACGGCTGGCTTATCTTTGGTCCAAAAGCAAGAAAATTTGAACTTCTATTTCCCCCAAAACTTGGCAAATCTCTTGGAACTTTTGTCAACAGTGGAAGCTCTGCCAATTTATTAATGCTGGCGGCAGCTAAATCAAATTCTTTAAGGCTTTTAAAAGAGGGGGATAAGATTGCCACCCCTATCGTTTGTTTCCCAACTACATTAAACCCCATTATCCAGAATGGATTTATTCCAGTGTTCGTGGATGTCGATTTGCCAAGTTTGAACATTAATCTTGACCAATTAGAGCAGAAGTTAAAAGAAGACCCAAAAATTAAAGGATTGATGTTTGCCCATGTTCTGGGGAATCCTCCAAATATGGACAAAATAATGTATCTTGTTAATAAGTATAATTTATTTCTTTTTGAGGATTCTTGCGACGCGCTTGGTTCGACATATGATGGCCAACTCCTTGGAAGCTTTGGCATTATGTCAACTTGTTCCTTTTTTCCCGCTCATCATTCGTGTTGTATGGAGGGTGGTTTTGTTGCAACTGACGATTTTAATGTTCAAAAAGTAGTTACAAGCTTGAGAGATTGGGGCCGTGCATGTTTTTGCAATTCTCAAAAACCTGGAAGCGTTGTGGATGGAACCGCTTGCGGAAATCGATACCGCAACTGGTTGCCAGGGTTTCCAGAGCTTAATTATGACCATCGATATGTTTTTAATGAGATTGGCTATAATTTGAAGCCGGTGGAAATTCAAGGAGCTATTGGTTTAGAACAAATTAATAAATTGCCAATGTTAGACCGCGCCAGGAGAGAGAATCATCAAGATTTAATAAAGATTTTTGAACCATATAAAGAATATTTTTATCTTCCCTTGCCGGAGCCCAAATCTGATCCATGTTGGTTTGCTTTTTTGTTAACAGTCAAGGATTCTGCCCCGTTCACGAGAGACGAAATTGTAAATTATTTTGAAAGTAAAAAGATTCAAACGCGAGCCTATTTCAGCGGTAACGTTTTAGCCCATCCAGGGTACAACCATTTATATGCCGGCACAGATTTAATTGGCGACTATCCAAACGCTTACACTGCAACTAAAAATTCTTTCTTTATCGGTGTTTATGCAGGCATTAAGCAACAACAGCTTGACTACATAGAGAATGTTCTTAACGAATTCATGGCGATCAAGGTTAAGAAATAAAATGAAAGCATTGCTCGTTGTTTACGATAACGATTCGCATATTAGCCATTTTCCCACCAGCCTTGCATACGTGGCATCTGTTTTTAATAAAAACGATGTAAGAGTCATTGTTTATAACCAAGATATCTATCATTATTCTGAAGAACATTTAACGCGCTTTTTAGATGAAAATGATTTTAATTTTGTTTGCGTTAGCACGGTCGGAGGATACTACCCCTATAGAAAACTGTTGAAAATCTCAGAAGCAATAAATAGGTCTGAGAAGAGGCTTTCTTTTAGATATTTGCTTGGAGGTTACGGGCCTTCTCCTGCTGCGGAGTTCTTTCTCAAGAAGACTGGGGCAGATGTCGTGTTTCAGGGCGATTGTGAAATTACCCTGAATGAATATCTAAATGGAGACAATCCTGGAAAAATTGCTCCAACAAAATTGGTTGAAAACTTAGACGATATTGATATTCCATTTTATGATGTTTTTAATATTAACTATTATCGTTTGTATCGTACATCTTCTGCCGCAAGAACCGATTTTGTTATGCCGATTCTTTCGGGGCGAGGATGTAAATTCAATTGCAATTTTTGTGTCAAACTTGAGCAGGGACAAAGATTAAGAAGCTCTGAGCACATTCTAAAAGAAATAAATCAACTTGTTACGCAAAACAACATTAATTATTTTACATTTGTTGACGATTTGCCTATGTCAAGTAAAAAAAGAACAGAAGAATTGTGCGAAACGTTTCTCAAATATCAAAAAGACCACAAAAAACCATTTAAGTGGGACTGCAACGGAAGATTAAACTATGCGAAGCCAGAGTTATTGAAACTAATGAAACAATCCGGTTGTGTTTTTATTAATTATGGCATTGAATCTTTTGACAATAAAGTTCTAAAGAATATGAAAAAAGCACTTACAACTGACATTATTGAAGAAGGTGTTTCAAATACGGCAAAAGAAGAAATTAATATGGGATTAAACATGCTGTGGGGAAATATTGGGGACACAAAAGAAACACTGGACAAGGCGGTAAACTTTCTTTTGAAATATGACAACTGCCACATGCTAAGAACAATTCGTCCGGTCACTCCATATCCAGGGTCTCCGCTGTTTTCCCTAGCGGTTGAAAAAGGGTTGTTAAATAAAGAAAATCCGGAAGAAGATTTTTACGAAAACAAACATTTAAATTCAGATCTGCTTTCGGTTAATTTTACTGATATCCCAGCAGAAGAATTTCATAATTTGCTATACATTGCGAATTCTCAGTTAATACAAAATTACTCAAATATAAGAGCAGTTAGAGCTTTGGTAGAAGCGGGAGACCTTTATTTAAGACAAAATATTAATTTTAGAGAGTTTAGACAAGTATGAAAAAAACAATTTTTATCACTGTTCGTACCGGCTCTTCTCGGCTACCCCAGAAAGCTCTATTAGAAATCAATGGCAAAAAAACAATTCAATTTGTTATTGAACGAGCAAAAAAAACTGAAGCAGATTTAATCGTTCTTTGCACAACTACGCTAAAAGAAGATGAAGTTCTATGCAACATTGCGAAACAAAATGGAATTAAATATTTTCAAGGCAGCGTTGAAGATAAATTAATCCGCTGGAAAGATGCGGCAAATAAATTTAATGTAGATTTTTTTGTCGAAATGGATGGGGATGATTTATTTCTTGAGCCCGATTTAGTTAACGACGCTTTTAGTCTTTATTGTGATGATTATTTTGGAGATAGTCGTAATTTGGATTGTGGTTTAGACTTTCTTCAGTGCTCTGACTCTTTGATTGTAGGGTGCTTTGATTGTTTAATTAAAAAATCTGCCTTGGATAAAGTTTGTGAAATAAAGGATACCAATGATACGGAAATGATTTGGCCGTATTTTTTGGAAACAAACTTATTTAAAACAAAAATTTATGATACGGGCGGAGGATATGACAGTTGGCATAATCAACAAATTAGAATGACCTTAGATTATAAAGAAGATTTAGAATTCTTTACTACGGTTGATAAATATTTTCAGAATCAAAATAAAACAGAATATAATTTAGACGATATTGTGTCTCTTTGCGAGCAACATCCTGAAATTCCTCAAATAAACTGGTTTAGAACCAAAGAGTGGAAAGAAAATCAAATTAAGAAAACAAAATTGCTAATTAAGTAAATGGAAACAAAGCAGCAAAATGAATATGAACTTTCCTACTTTAACCTTTTTTTTCGACACAAGAACTTGCCCTGTGTTGTTTGCGGTCATGGCGGAAGCTTAAACAAGTTCCGTCAATTAATAGAAATTCTTCAAGTAAAAAAGAAAGTAATAAGATTTAGTGTAAACAACTGGTGGGACTTTTTTGTTGTTCCTCCGGATTATATGGTAACGGCCAACTCAGAAGGGCAAAATTCAATTCGGCAATTTTGTCATCGATTAAATCAAATTAAGACAACCACCGCCCTTTACGCAAATTCGGTCGATATAACTCCGCTTTCTTTTGTGCGTGAAAATGCAACATTTCCATTTATGGGATACGACCAGCGCCACTTTCTTGGGCAAGATTGCACAACAATATATAATGATTTTTTGACATATACAAAAACGCACCCCGGAACAGATTTTAAAGATTTTCTCATCTACGGGACTTCGGAACAATGGAAAACGCGCGGTCCTTATTACGGGCTTTGGCCAAAGGGCGCTACAATAGCGTTTCCCGACTGCTGTTCACAAATGAGAACCCAGCTAACCGTTCAAGAGCAATTACAAAGAGTTTCTGGCCACGCCACTCATTATAGCCCAGGAGACTCTGGGGCCTTGCACGCGATTGCTTTTGCAATTTTAATGGGGTGCAACCCAATATATCTTGCGGGAATAGATTTGGATTATAGAAAAAAATATGCAACTACGGTTGGAGGATCAGAGACGGCTTCCCCTCCGGCAAACACCTTAGACGACAACGTGAAAAGCATTATCCAAGATTTGACAATTATTAAAGAAAGCGCGGAAAGACTAAATATTAAAATATATGATCTTTCAAATTGTCATTTAAACGTTTTTGAAAAAAAAGATACCATTTAAATATAAATCTGATAATATGGTTTTATGCCATTAAATTTAGAACAACAAAAGGAGCTTCTTCATTTATATGATGAAAGTCTCTTGAGAATAAAGACGTTAAAAGACTCAGAACTTGGAAAACCTTGTTTAATTTGTGGGCTTGGTCCGTCTTTGTTAAAAATAGATAAAGATAGATATAAAAATTGTATTAAAATAGTTTGTAATAATTTTCAATGGGTTCCTAATTTTTTTATTAACGATTATGCCCCAAATTATTGGTGCGGAGCCAACAGTTACGAAGTTCTTGCAAAAAACGTTGTAGCGTGCGCCCAAAAGAATATTTCAGTTCTTGTTACAATTCCGTTAATGGAAGAAATGTATAATCTGTTACTTGGGATAAAAGACGCTGAATATTACAAAAACATTCATCCTTGGTACTGGGCCGGCGGCGTTCTTCAAGCTTTAGTGAGCGAAAAGTTCAACTCTCCAGAAACATATTCTCTTGGCCAAAGCGTGCTGGTTCACATGATTGCTTTGTCTCTTTGGCTTGGGTGTAATCCAATTTATGTTGCTGGAATTGATTTTAGCTACCACACGGAGGGGCCTACTCACGCAGGGTTTAGCGAGCAAGATGCTCTTTCTAACCGCTCTCTTCTTGATTCGGCAAAATATCCAGTCTTTAAAGATTTAGAAATACTTGCAAAATACGCTAAAAGCGTTGGAACTAAAATATTTAATTTATCTTCCGACCAAAATGGTTGGCCAGTGGAGTTTACAGCATGATAAGTAAGTACAAAGGAAACGAGCTTAAATATTTAAAAAAGGTTTTAAAGTCAGATACTTGGGGGTCTACCGAAGGAAGCGTTACCAATCTGTTCGAAAAGAAATTTGCAGAAAGATTTGATTTTAAATATGGGATCGCTATGAACTCTGGTACAGCAGCGCTTCACGCTGCGTTAGAAGGGGTTGGAGTCGGGTACGGAGACGAAGTAATCGTCCCAGCTTTAACGGTAATTATGGACACTGCTGCCATTATTCAGGCGGGAGCCATTCCTGTTTATGCGGATATTGACGAAAGAACTTTTAATATTGATCTTGACGATGTTGAAAAAAAGGTAACTCCAAAAACAAAAGCTATTATTGGCGTCTCTCTCTATGGCAATGAGAGTGAAATTGAACAATTTGATTACGGTATTCCTCTAATTGAGGACAATGCTCAACATATGGGAGAATCCTGCGCCGAAGTAGCCACCTATTCCTTTGAGAATTCAAAGCATATGTCTTGTGGAGAGGGCGGAATTGCATTAACAGACAATGAAGAAATTGCCAAGAAGATAAGACTTCTATCCAATCATGGGTTTAAAAATAGCCAAGCCTCAGAAGGTAGAACAAAATTAAACAAAGACATTTTTCAAAGTCCAAATTACGAAAGGCATTCACAAATCGGATGGAACTACCGAATGTCTGAGTTTTCTTCGGCAATTGCATTGGCTCAATTAGAAAATCTTGACAAATTTATTGAACAGCGAAGAGATACTGCCTACGCTTTTTCGATGCTGCTGGCGGAAAGGTCAGATCTTTTTATATTCCAAGAGCCCGTCGATTGCCATGACTATTGGACTCTAGCTGTTCGCTTTATGGGAGGAATTGACAACTGGCACAAGTTTAGAGAGAAATATATTGCCAACGGGGGAGACGGAATTTATGGAGCGTGGCAAGTTTCCTATTTAGAGCCTGCAATGAGAGCCGGCGAATTTAAAAAGAGAAATCCTGAACTATATAAAAATATTAACTATCTTTCTGGTCTTTGTCCGGTGGCGGAGAGAGTCCAAAAAGAAATTATGCAATTCAAAACGAATTATCGGAACAATAAAATCCTTTATCAAAAATTAAAGGCGCTAGGAAAGACTCTTAAAGAATTTTAAAATGTACGATATCAATTTTTATAGATATTTCTTTAGTTTTCCTCCAAAAACAGTTGAAGAGGTGAACGAATTAAGAAGCAAAACTCCTGTTGTTTTTGGGATTGAAACAACAAATAATTGTAATAAAAAATGCGCCTTTTGTCCTCGCGGAAGAGGAGAGATGACTCGGCCGGTAATAACCTCGAAAGTTAAATCTTTAGAAAAGATTATTCCCCACATTCGTCCTTGGAACAAAGAAGAAATAGAAAAATGGGAACGATTTGTTGAAAACAAATATCACATTTCTAAAGACGATATGGGGGAGAATCATTTTTATTTGTATATCCTGCCCCGTGTGCTCGTGTTGCACGGATGGGGAGAGCCAGCGCTAGACAAGCACTTGGAACAAAAAGTTAAACGTTTATCTTCCGCAGGATTTGAAACGTATTTTAGCTGTAATCCTGAAAATTTACACCCGGCAAGAGCAGAAATGCTCTGTGCAGATGGGCTGTCTTATATTAAATTCTCCATTGACAGCACCTCTAAAAATATTCGCGGCGGGAGAAAAACTCGTAATTTTGTAGAGACAGTTTATAGCATTATTAATTTAAAAAACTATATTGAGCGCAACAAGTTAAAAACAAAAATTATTATTACGATGATCAATCTTGAACAGGCGGAAGAAGAGTGGGCGCTATTGCCAGAATATTTTCGTAAAGAAGACGGATATTATGTATACCGTAAAAGCCTGAACAGCCAAGCCAAATCTATTCATTGGTCTCAGCCCTGTTTTTCCCCTTGGTATGGATGCTCGATTCATTCTAACGACAACGTTGTCTTGTGCAACGAGGATTTTGACGATTCAATGGTTTTAGGAAATCTCAACGATAATAATTTGTTCGATATTTGGAATGGAACAATTGCTGAAGAATATAGAAAAAAACACCATAATGACACTTGCGAATATTGTAAGGTTAAATGTGAAATGAAAACTCTGGGAAGGACACAAAAATAATGATAATTAATGGAAAAGAAAACGCTCCCTACTTAATTGCAGAAATTGGAATAAACCATTCGGGAGATATGCAGATTGTTAAGAAGCTAATTGACGCCGCTTTTGCTTGTGGATGGGACTGTGTTAAGTTTCAAAAGCGGAATCCCGACCTTTGTGTTCCAGAAGATCAGAAGAATAAAGAAAAAGATACTCCATGGGGAAAGATGACCTACCTTGAATATAAAAAGAGAATGGAACTGACCAAAGAACAATATGATTATATTGATAAATATTGCAAAGAAAAGCCAATAGACTGGTCGGCGTCTGTTTGGGACTTGGATAGTTTAAATTTTCTTCTTCAATATGACGTACCGTTTATTAAGATTCCTTCAGCGCTGTTAACTAACAACTTGTTATTAGCCAAGGCCGCAGAATCCGGTAAGCAAATTATTCTTTCTACGGGGATGTCAACCTTTGACGAAATCGAAGACGCAATAGACATGATTTTTTCTTACTCTAAAATAAATTGTCCACCTCTTATTTTATTGCACACAAACTCCTCTTATCCAGCTCCCAAGTCCGAATTAAATCTTAACGTTATTACGGCATTTAAAAATACATACAACTCTAATTCAGTTGTTATTGGCTATTCCGGCCACGAAGAAGACCTGGAGCCCTCCGTTATTGCAGTTGCTTTAGGAGCAAAAGTAATTGAACGTCATATTACTCTCTCTCACGATATGTGGGGGACTGACCAAAAAGCAAGTTTAGAAGTAATGGGAATGGACGTGTTAAAGAAAAGAATTGCTGATATTTCAATAATTCTTGGGGATTATAATAAAATTGTCACCCCAAGCGAAGTTTCAATTCGAGCAAAGTTAAGAAAATGATTATTTTTGTTGATATCGACGAAACAATCTGTACGCTTCCTGCTAACTGTGAAACAGAGTACGAAATGTCCGTACCAATTCGTGAAAATATTGACAAAATCAATCGGCTATTTTATGAAGGGCATACGATTGTTTATTGGACAGCGAGAGGGACAGGGACGGGGCATAACTGGTTTCACATCACAAAACTACAACTCGACGAATGGGGGGTGAGATACAACGAACTAAGAATGGGTAAACCAGTTTATGATCTATTTATTTGTGATAAGTCGAAAAGAATCGAGGAACTATAAGTGGAGGAAAACAAGAAATCAATAG
>Ga0315284_10008686_pt1 | contig 14509 bp, 17 predicted proteins | sample YL17G09_16_MG_FD_203696 | JGI IMG/M metagenome (GOLD analysis project Ga0315284, IMG submission 203696) | Sediment microbial communities from Yellowstone Lake, YNP, Wyoming, USA - YL17G09_16 | ecosystem: Environmental > Aquatic > Freshwater > Lake > Sediment | place: USA: Wyoming | collected... | reverse complement strand
CTGGTTCCGCTCTGGAAGCAACTCTTCCGCCAACTTCTGAGTCCTATTCAATTAAACCTGTTACAGAAAGCGATGTAATTACTTCCAGCCAAACTTTTGGCCCACGTTCTGCATATGAAGGGGGTTCTAGGGCTCTGCAATCCCTGGAGCAAACACTTCCTTCTTCTGAAGCTGTTAAAACTGCACGGGTTGAGTCTGCCAAACAAGATTTGCTCTCAGCAGCACGTCAAGGTCGTGGTACGTACCAGATGGAAATTCCCGGCTCCGGCGCAACGTTAATGGCGTTACGTTCCAAAGAAGCAGGGGTCTCCCCACAAGAAGCTGGTATTTATCAGGCCCCCGAAGTTGGATCCACCATTAGCCCCACGACAGAACAATATTCGTTGTTGAGTCAAACACCTGATCCTTGGACTGGTAAGTACACGCCTACAGCACAAGCAGCAAATCCCAGCGAACAAACATCGGCGTTAATGCCTTCTGTTGAACCCAAAACTGTTACATTCACTTCTGCAGAACCTATTCTTTATCCTGTTCGCCACGAGGAGATTGTTGCTCCCAAGTTAGGTGGCAGAAGTTTTGTGCGTACTGGTGGCGGGGAACAACCTTCAACAGTTAGTGTTGAGCGTCCATTTGATCCCGGCGATTTTGCTACTTCAGGTGCACGGGATGTAACGGGTTCGTTCTTGAAAGCACAAGTTCAAAAACTCCCTGGTGCAAGGGATGTTGAAGCTGCCATTGCAACGCAACAAGCGCAAGGTGTTGCCCCCAGTGGTCAGTACTCTTCTCTTGTTAGTGGCGAACAATATGAACCGGCTTGGGGTGCCTCCAGCATGATCGAACCGCGTATCGTTACCGCAGGGAGACAGGGGTCCGCGCAAGGTTTAACAGGAGATTTGAGTGGTGCTGTGCAGCGTCTCGGCACTCTACAAAAAACTGAACAAGATCCTCGTGGGCTGACTTTCTTAAAGCAAGTAACCAGCCTGCACGACATTACACAAGATCCCGCGCTTCTTGAAGCTGGCGCCCAGGGTGCACTTCCGATTAACGTTACTCTTCCTGGCGGCGAAACCGTCCCCACAAAATCCTTCTTCAAACCGTTCGGTGCCGTGGGTGCAGGGGAAAGCTCCAACTTGACCCAAGTTCAAGCCCTGGAGGGGAACGTGATTGGCAAGCAAACTACCCTTGGCAATGTAAAAGCTGGGATCTTGAATCAGTTTGGTTTGGCCCCGACTGAGAAAATTACAAATCAGATGTTTAATGCGTTGCCGCAATCACAACGGAAAACACTGGTCAATGCACATGCTGAATTAACAGACGCGCAAACAAGATTGAATGCAGCAAAATCAAATCAAATCCTTTATTCCATTCCCGAGAATGTTTTAGAAGGAACTAAATCCGCCCCACTTATCAGCCAAACTACTGGTGATGTAGTAGGCATGACTGCAGTACCAGAAGAAAAAACCATTGCTACTCCTGAGTTTTACAAAATGCGTGCGGCTGGTGGGGCCGGGCGTCAAGAAGTCGGTGGCGTAGGCCGTCGTCGTGAAGCACTGACAGATTTAGGCTTAACCTCGCCCCAGGGTTCACCTTCTGACGTAACCCCGGTTCTTTACAAGCACGCCCTTTCCGGTGAGATTTTAACCGCAGATGATATTTCTTTATCTGATATTGCACACGGAATCGTCAGTCCTGTTCGTGGTACCGCTGTTGAACCACAGCGCATCATGGGTCGGGAAGGCCGCACCTTTAAGGGTATCGCTGCAAACGTAATTGACCCGGCCTCTTTTGATCCTTCACAACGCCAAGCCCTGGCCGAAGCGTATCCCGAACGTGTTTCTCCAGAGGGGCTGCTCTACTCAAAACAAGCCATGGAGCGTCCCATTGGTTATACAGAACCAACCTTGGGAACCAGGTTCTCCACCCGCACCAAAGCGGAACCTGGCAGCGCTCGTGCACAGAGCATTGAGTTGTTGAAACAGCGCTCCGAAATGATCCGCAACATCCTGAACTCGTGATTGCGGTTGCCCCTGCTAAATTAAGATTAGCTAAATAAGCCAGGGATTTTGCAATAGCAGTTATGGCAGAAGATAGAAACTGGATCCAAGGTGCAATTAAGCACCCCGGTGCTTTTACAAAAAAGGCGGAAGAGCAGGGGATGTCCGTTTCTGAGTACGCAGCAAAGGTAACCTCAAATCCTGAAGAACACGATAAAACAACTGTGCGGCAAGCAAACCTAGCCAAAACTCTTAAAAAACTGCGCAAACATAAAGACAAACAAGAAGCAACGTAAATGGCCTCTTTTAAACAAGATTACACAAGTCCAGCTGCTCAAGCTTTCCGTGATAGAAGGCGTGTAGATTCAGGAACGGTGGGACCTTATGCGCCCGCCAATACTGATCCCACGGCATATAAAAATCCGTATGTTGCCAAACAAGATGACAATCCGGATTCAAAGAATTTTTACCAGCAAGCGTGGTCATCGGACAGTGCAGGTAAAACACAAAGCTGGATTGACGGGTTAGGCAGCAACTCCAATTTTTCCAACCCTGGGGATCAAGCCTTAGCTAAAGATTTTCTTGCTAAATATACGCAAGGCGGTGAGCGCGGTCTGGTTCCTCAAGATGAGATGATTAGTCAGCAAACCATTTCAGCGTTTCAAAGTCAGCAACCCGGTCAAGGTATTGGTGATGGCAATGTAACTGCTGCTAGTAGAATGAGATATCCAGGTGCATCAGGCACGCAGACATCATGAGTATTTTAGGGAATGCCGGACAGGCGGTTCGGTTAGCTGGTAAAAATCTTGGTGCTTATCTTAGTAGCCCACAAACGGCCGTTCAACTAGGTAAACACATTGCAACTGAGGCTGCTTTAGGTACAGCTGTATCCCAAGGTGTGCCACGTTTACTGGGACAAACTCCTGCTGTCGGCCCACTGAGAACACTTGTAAACACTGGTCTTCATTCCGCTATCGCTGCTCCGGTAAGCGGCGGGCTAACCGCCATGGGGGTGCCAGGAGCTGCAGCACAGACCGTGGGTCAGATTACAGGGGCAGTCGGGTCAAACTCGCTTTTACGTGCTATGGCACCAATGCAAGCTATTGATCCTGAAACCAACGATGCACAGCACACCTACGGACAGGAGTTTGCTCAGATGCAACAGTTCCACGCTGCGCAAGAACAACAACGTTATACCAATGAGATCAATCTTGCTTTAGCTAAAAATTACCATAGCCCTGCAACTACAATTATTCACAAAAATCCTAGTGCAGAACTTGAAACTGTTCGGAATCTTTTAAATCCTAATGTTCGGTACTAAGGATGAATCCAAATACCAACACCAACTATTTAACAAATAGTTTATCTAAGGCTCAACAGTTTGTTGGTCAGGCCGTTGCCAAGCTAGAAAGCAGCGTTCAACGCACCCCCTGGGGATACTATCAAAGTACTCAAGGAGCCACGTCGGGATTAGTCGAAGAGCAATTAAAAAATGTAAAAGCAGCAGCAGCAGTTAAGAAAACACAAGGTGTATACCCCAGTGGAAGTTATTCTTCTGTTGGTGGCAGACAAGAATTTAATGCGCCAACAGCAGCGCCTGTAATTTCTAATGCGCCTGCTGATGTATTAACAAACGCAACTCGTAGAGATGTTTGGAAGTACACAAATATGCATCGACTTATGAGCGATGTAGGACAACATGTTGGTCCCAGGTTAGGACTAGAGTCGACGCTTGCCGGGGCTGCAGTTGCTGCAGCTGTTCCAGTTGCCCTGGGGATGATGAGTGGACAAGTCGGCCCCCTTAGTGAAGGTTTGCGTCCAAAAGGATATAAAGCTGTTGCACCTGTTTCCAAGGAAGAGGATCCCTCCGGGCGTAAAACACGGTCTGCGGCACTGGAAACAGCAATGCGCTATGGCCTTGGACAACGCAGCCAGCTCTTGCCGTACCAGGAGTTTAAACAAGAACGTCCCGATGTTGCACCATCTACCTTTGTTCAATACCGTCGATACCAAGCACTGAAACCAGAAGCAGGAAAGAACATCATTATTGATCCTGAATCTCAATCTTTTTCTGCACTTGGCGGCGTTATTCGCGGCACAGCACGCGGTCTTAGTGATCCCGAGATTCGCTTGAAAAACGTGCCCGTCACGGCCAGTGCTGTTCTAGGTACTGCTGCAGGACTTGGTGCAATTAAAGCGTTAACATATGCTGCTGAACCAAAATTAAAAATTGAACCAGCAAGACCTGATGCACAAGGTGTTTACAATTTAGAACAAAAACAGTATCCAGGTTTTGCAAACGTAAAGATAAGCGGTCAACAAGGATTGGGAGTAAAAATTGCAGAAAAACTTGGCGGATATACCGAACCAGCGATTTTGGCAGCTGGCGCAATTACCGCAGCAGCCGTTGGTCGTGCTGCAAAAAACCTATTTCAAAAGTCTGCAGAACGCAGGATTAAAAAAGAAAACCCTGTAGAATACTTAAAGCACAAACACGGTTCCTTGGAGCAAGCCAGTACAGCCTTAGGCCAACCTCAAGCACAAAGCTGGCAACAACTTGTTCCTTATATTAAATAAACCATGGGATTTAGTACAAACAACTGGGTAGGATCTCCTGGATTTTCTGGTGGAGGTGGTACCTCCTTTAATCCTTCTTGGTCAGATTCGTTTAAATATGATGGCGGTTTTCCTAGCGGAAGCGGGAACAATTACAGCCCAGGTGGATTTAGTGGAATTGGCACAGATCCTGATACCTGGAGGAAAGGGTTTGCCTTGGCTGGCGAAGATCCTTTTGGGCTTAATAAAAACAAAGATAAAAAAGAATCCCCTTGGGGCGACTTTGCGCGTTTTGCCGGAGATAAATTAAGTTCTTATGCACAAAACAGATTTGGACAAGGATCAGGATCCAACGGACTTGCCGTTGGTGGCAGTGGCGGTGTTTCCCAAAGCGGTGATTTAACAATTCTTTACCCACAACCTAAGCAAATAATTCCTGCTCAAGGTGGAGGTATTGGTGGCACAATCGGTTCCATTGCCGGTGCAGCTCTCGGTACGTTAATTGCTCCAGGTATTGGCACCACACTCGGAGGTCAGTTAGGCGGTGCTATTGGTGGGTCTTTTTAAATGGCATTTAATTTTACGGATTCTTGGAATCCAGCAAATGACCCCAAACAATCCCCCTGGGGAAATTATGCACAACGGTTTGCTGGTGATAAGTATGGCAATTTAGCAAAAGATTTTAATCCCGGAAGCGACGTAACCGTGGGACAAGGTAAAGGAACTCAGTCAGGCAATGACCTAACCATGATCTATAACGAACCTCCACAAATTATGCAAGGAGGGGAGAACCCTTGGAATAAAGTCTTAGGCGCAGCTGCGTCCATCGGAATGGGGGCTTTGTCGGGAGGATTTGGCGGAGGATTTGGCGGTGGCGGTGGTGGAGCAGGTGCTGGAAACTTCAGTAGTGCCTTCAGTTCTTCCGGTCCTACGTTTAATCCAGGGGTTGCATTTTCTGGCCAATCTCTCCTTTAAAAATCAAAGCTTATCTCCATTAAAATAACTACTAAGAGGATTTAAATTATGTTGCCCTTACTTCTAGGTTCCGCTGGTTTAGGAGCAGCTCTTGGAGGTTTTCAAGGGTATCAGCAAAGCGGTGGAGATCTCAGTAGAACTCTTGGGGCTGCTCTGATTGGTGGTGGCTTCGGTGCAGTGGCCCCCGGCTTTGGTCGTATGGCAGGCACAGCCTTGCAGGGTACCGGACTGCTTACACCACTGGCGGGTGGTTTAACTAGGGCTGCTACATCAGGACGCCAAGCTTTAGGTCTTGTTGGTCCGGCACAAGCCGTGACAGCTGGGCAGCTGGCTAATCTTGCTGGCACTGGCATCACTGGAATCGCAGGAATGGCTATTCCCGGAGTTGCTGCTGGATTAGCTGGTGGTCCCGGAAGGGCAGCTCAAGCAGCCCTTGGAGCTGGTGGTGCAATGGGGGTTCCCGGATTAGGCGCACAACAACCCGGACCATTCACTCCAGTCACTGCGGTTCCTGAAGATCTCCAGGCTCTTAACCGTCAGCTAGGATCTTTAGACGTTATGGATCCTAACAAAGCGTTTGCTGCTGGACGCCTGGCATCCGAGAAAGATATGGATACTGAAATCAGGAACATGCAGAAACTGATCAATCTCCAGTACCCAGTCCTATCACAAGCAAAGAAAGACGAAATGCAGCGGAACCTGGCCGCAGCTCAAATCCGTTCTAACATTGATACTCAGGCTGACGCCATCCGCAGCAGCTTGCGTACTTCTCAGCAAATGGGTGTCAACGCAGCTTCTCAGATGGGCAGCGCACTTGCAGCACAATATCAGTACAGCTGATGGCTAATCCTGCTTTTCCTTATTTCAATCCTGCAGGATCTGGCTCTTTTGGAACTGCACAGGACTGGGCAAACGCCCTTGCCAAATCTAAAACTGCTTATGATTATGGGTCGGTTTTTGGTGGAACCCAAGCACCCGGAACCGCCTTGCCCGATGTTTCTGCACTCCCATCCGTTTTATCTGACAACATAAGGGCACAAGTTGAGCTTGCAAAACAGCTGCAACCGATTTACCTTCAACAAGCGCAAGAACAAGCTAAATTTGGTGCAAATGCAACTCGCCAGCAAATGGCAGATTTGTATCCATACCTAAGCGCTGCCTCCGCTGAAGCAACTGCTCGTAACCTTGCTGCCAGCACACAGTTTCTTCTTACCAAAGAACAAACACCAACCGCTCAGGCACTACGAAATCAAGTTGCTCAGGGTCAAATGGCAACTGCTGCTGGTGCCGAAGCAGAACGTGATCGGGCAACGGCAACCCAAGCAATGGCAGCCAAAGAGTTTGCTCGTGGTTACGCAGGACAAACGTTCCGCATGACTTGATTTAAATCCTTTTGTTATACTATTAATTAAGAACGGCAATTGTCATGGGTTCAAAATCACCAGCTGCACCAGCACCAGCTCCACCCCCGGCTCCGATTCCGGTACCAACTCAGTCGTTACAAACTCAAACAGCGTTAAATGAAGTTTCTGGAGCCCAAACGCGGCTCAATATGACACTTGGCGCCCAACTAGATCAGCAGAATAAAGATTTCTTTACAACCCAAGACATCCGCCAGACCCAAGCTACGGGCGGTGAAACACGTGCGACACTTGCCACGCAAGGTGAGCAAGAACGTGCAGGCATTGGGGCCACTGGCGAACAAACCAGGCTAACAACTGAAACCCAAGGGGCGCAACAACGCCTCGGTTACCAAACCATGGGTGAGCAGGAACGCCTAGGGTATCTAACCCAGGGTGAGCAGCAACGGCTTGGTTATCTAACCCAGGGTGAGCAGCAACGGCTTGGTTATCAAACCCAAGGCGAACAAGAGCGTGCCAGCATCGGTAAAACCGGCGAAGAAACTCGTTTAACAACGACAACGCAAGGGGAGCAACAACGTGCTACCATTGGTAAAACTGGTGAAGAGACTCGTAAAACAAACCTGCAAGAGTACATGCAGCGTAATTTCGAGGCTAATCGCAACCGAGACTGGGCACAAAACGCTTACCGAGCATGAACGACTGGATTCCGTCTTTAACCGAAAAAGACCGCGAATCCTTTCTTGCTTTTTGTAAAAAAACTTCTTCTCCAATTCAGATGTACTTGTATTCCCGTTTTCTCGGGTTTACGGGATCCATCGCAGAATGTGATGAGTGGGCTAAAAATGAGTTCAAGAAAAGGAACTTCAATGGGATTATGGAAATGGAGATTGACTCCATGCAGCAAGATATTTCTAAACTCCGTGATGCAATTGATCTTGGAATGATCAAACAGGATATGGGAGCTTCGCGTATTGCAATGCTCCAAAAAGAACTTCGAGGTACTATTAAACAATTAAATGATGAAAAACATTTAACTGATAAACAAGGTTTAATTCTTGCGGGAGCTGATCGTGCTCTTAGGGAAATGCTTTTGATCTTTCGTGACGACCCCATCGAGGGTCCGCTGGAAGAGGCCTCCATGGCTGTGTGGACAAAGATTCTACAAGAAGAGTCTTAAGGTTTAATGCGCTAGGGTAAGCGCATGGCAGGCACCTCTTTATATTCCGTTTATCGCAGAACCGCACGTGCTGCAGCTAAACAACAAGTCGTCAAAAAAACTTCCAACATTGACGTTGAAAAAGCTCGTACTGATTTCGCTTATTTTTGTGATGTTGTCGGAGATAAGCCTCCTGCTGCTCATCATAAAGAGTGGCACAGATATCTTTGCACTGGCGACAACACCGAATGTTTAGTCGGCATTGGTGGACCAAACATCGATATCCTGGCGCCACGTGGATCCGCAAAATCTACTGTTCTTGGCCTTTACACTGCCTGGTCAATTGGAGTTCACGCACTTCATAAAAAACCGTTAAAAATTCTTTATATTTCTTACACGGTTGATGTTGCGCGTCCTAAGAGTGCAGCAATCAAGCGAATTATTGAGGAAAGTAAACTTTACAGAGAAATTTTCCCAATGGTAAAAATTGCCAAGGGGATCAACTCCAACGAGTACTGGAGCATTGACTGGAAGTTTGCTGGCATCAAATCAACCGGTGAAGAAGAATTTACCATTTGCTGTGCAGGTCTTAAAGGTGCGGTGACCTCTAAACGTAGTCACCTGTGTATCCTCGATGACGTGGTCAAGAGCGCTGACGATATTAAAAACCGTGACATTCGGCAAATGATGGAAGATAACTGGAACTCAGTTATTGTTCCTACCATGTTTGAAGGCGGTAGGGCCATCTGCCTTGGCACCAGATTCCGCCACGACGACATCCACAACACGACCTTTACGCCCGTAAATGACTGGGTTCAAATCGTTCAATCCGCAATCACTATTGACAGTATCGGAGATGAAATTTCCTATTGGCCTGAAATGTGGTCCTTGGAATATCTCCAGGATCGCCGTCGTCAAGCTCCTATCAGCTTTAGTTTTCAGTATCAAAACCAAATTGTACAGACCAGTGAGCTATCGATATCACCGGACTTAATTGTCAAAGGTCAAATCTCTACTGAATTTGATTGTTTGGGTATTGGGGTTGATCTTTCTGCTGGCATCAGAGAACGTAACGACTACACCGTCATGGTTCTGGGTGGGCGCATCGGTGACAAAATTCACATTATTGATTGCAAACGAATGCGGGTTATGGGAAATCTGGAGAAATTAGAATCTTTAATGGATATGTGTTACGAGTGGGGGATCGTACATAAAGACGGAAACCAGTACCATGCTGGCGCCAGTAGCGTTGATGTTTGGTCTGAAGCGGTCGCCTACCAAGCTTCACTAGAAGCAGATTTCAAACGGATCTGCCTTGGTGACCACGGACTTTACAACATTAACTGGCACGCGGTCAAAGGTTTCCGTGGGGACAAGGTTGCACGCTTTAGGGGGATCATGGGTCTATTCGAGCAGCGAAAACTTGTATTCAACAAATATCGTAAATTTCAGGCGCTGACTGATGAAATCATTAACTTTGGGGTAAGTTCTCACGACGATGCCGTTGATGCGTTAATATGGCTCTGTAATGGCCTCATGACCAGGGGTAAGCTTGAGTTGGAATATTAGGGTTAAAGTAATCTGGATTTAAACTTATAAAATCACTCAACAATGTCTACCGGATACTACATCATCGAATTAGACCAGGACGCATACGGTTCTGCTGTTGTGCCCCTGCCCGACGAATTGTGCCACGACATGGGTCTCAGCCCAGGTGAACGTTTTGACGTTGAAGTGGAGGATGATGTAATCACCCTTAAAAGGCTGCACGCCGGTTACGAAATTGAGGCATAATAGATACAGAGTCTCCTAACGAATGTCCGAAAACAAAACCGTCCTAGAGGATTTCATCCGGTCAATCGTCAACAGGGATTCGGACGGTGGCGCCGATACCATGCTGTTGAACGCCCACCTTTCCCAAATGAAAATGTTTGGGATTCGTCAGGGCGTCGAGTTTTATCCGCAGCAGGACAACTTCGGCACTCAACGATTTGACTTTGTTCAACAGGTCATCAAATTTAACAAGCTGGACGCCAGGCTTGATTCCATGTGGGATCGGTTTTTGGCCTATGGCAAAGGTCTTTTCTATATTCGCCCTACCAAGAAAACGTACCGCCTGTACTGGTTTGATAAAGACTCGTATCGAACTTACTACACGCCAGAAGGTGATTTAGAAGAAGTTATCATCATTTATCCGTACAAGGTCAAATCTAGTCGTGGCTTCGGGGGAGTTGGTCTTTCAACTGATAAGCGATACATGCGGCTGCGAATTACAGCCACAGAAATTGAAGAGTGCCATAGCGAGCAAGAATTAAAATTTGAAAGTTCTGCTGAGTATTCCACGTTAGGAAATACCACTAAGAGCGTTAACACCATGGAGTTTATTCCGTGTGTTGAAGTTTTTAACAATCCTGATGCTTTTGGTACTGACGGCCACGGTGAGTTTGAGTGGTTGTCTAATCAGATCATTGCTCACGATGAGATGGTTAAAAACATCAGAGCAAACCTCTCTTTCTTTGGTAACCCGACTCTGCTGTCTTCTCGTCCCAAACAAGACATTATTGAGAAAACAGATGGCGATGTTTCCCAACGTCCCAGTATCTCCAGTCAGTCCGGCTTCCAGTCAGAGTTCACCCTCTCTAGCTCTACGTATAAATCTGACAACGTAACTCGTCAAAGTCCTGGTTACTACGGCAAACCTGGTAGTGGCATGCGTGTTCCACGTGTTATTGCCAACCTGGAGCCGTCAGATCGTGTTGGGTTTATTACACCCAACGCAATCAGCGCTGATCAGGCTCGGTATGCCGAACAACTCCGTAGTGAGATCCGTCTTGCCCTAGGTGGCATCGACGACCTTAGTATTACAAATGTAACCGCTACGGAGATTAAATCAGCTTATGGACGGGTAAGTGCAACTGCCAAGAAAAAGTGCTTACAGCTTTATACCTATGGTATTTGTAAGTGTCTTGAGTTAATGATTTTTCAGGAGGAGCAGATTTTCCGTAAGTCACTTGCATTTGCTTCCGGAATTAAATATCCTGATCCTCCTGCTGACCTTGAAGACGAAGCCTTACAAGCTAAGTATGAAAAACAAAAAGCTTTATATGAAAAGAAACTTCAAAAAACAATTGACAATGCAGTCCAAACAAAAGAGATCCCTCCAGGGGTCCTTGGATTAGCACCTGACGGCGACAGGACGGTTTGCTGGCGCTGGATGGGACCTGTTTATGAAGACACGACCCAGGACAAACTCAACCAATCAATCTTTACTAGAAACCTCCAGGAGTTAGGTGTTGATAGCATAGAAGCACTGAAGTATTTATTCCCTTCAAAAACGGACGACGAAGTTGCTGGCATGCTCAGCGGATTCCCGTTCCGGATGGTGGGAGAAGTACAGAGGGCAATGGCCACATTTATTGATCTCGTAAATCAAGAAATGAGGACTCCCCATCCGCAGCAGCCGAATTTACCGATGGCTGCGGACCCGAGACTTGATCTCACCCCCTTCCTTTACCGAACTCTCGAAAGCCTACAAAAAGAGGTAACCTATGCAGGCCGATACCGTAATGCCGACCCAATCGGCACCCCAAGTATCCCAGACCCAGCCGATCAGCTACGCGGCACCCGTGACGCAGCAAACGGCGGCTCAGGCACCTTCGGTGGCAACAACTTCGCAGTGGGTGGCGCCTTACCAAACAGCGGTGGCTCCAGCCCCGCAAATGCAGGCCCAGATGGGGGTCCAACAACCCCAGTACAACCCTACAGCGTCGTACCCCCAAGCGTACCAGGCAGCCCCACAAGCGCCCCAAGCGGACAATCCCTACAAGTCGGCCTTCAACAGCCTGGTAGGGCTCCTGAGTTCGCCCGTCCAATTCCCCTTCCAGGGTCAACAATCGAGCGCGAATCAGCAGACCGTTCCCGCCAACTACAGTTCCCAGGTAGCACCAACTCAGTACAGCAACCAGGGGACGCAGACCTATTTGCCTGGGATCAACAGCAACCAGGCTTACTCCAACAGTTATTCCCCAACTTCTCAGGAAATAACAGCGGACCAGCTCCTCGCAAACGGCGTAAGTGAAGCCAGCCTGCAAGTTATTGATTACTTTGGTGCTGATGCACCTGCTGTTCTCAACAACTACGCCTGCACCATTGAAGACGCCCTCATCCACACCAATGAGCAGCTGATCCATGCAGTGAACTTGCTTCAGGAAATGTCTCAGGAGCACCGTGCTTATGAGACCATCCTGACCGATCCTGATGTCTTGGCCGACTACACCTGTGAGTTCTTCGGTGAAAACGGTCCTTACCCCGTTCCCGATGATGCTCCTGTCTACGGTCAGCAAGTGGGTCAACAGTTTGTACGTCCTGCTGGCGCCCCCATGGCCCCCCAGCGTCCTGAAATGCCTGCTCCCCCGCAGCCTCAAGTTCAAGGCAACCCTGGCGATTTCTGGAATAGCTTCGGCTCCCTGGCAGAACGCGATCCTGCAAATGCTTGGCGTTATCTGAATCAAGCTTCGGCCAACCCCGAAGTGTTCCGTCAGAAGCTCCTGGTGATGGAGTGATACCCGGAAAACGAATAAACGTCGTTTATCGGGAAATTAACTAAACGTAGAATAAGGGGTAGCAAAGGCTGCCCCCTTTTTATTTGATAATATGGCTATTCGTGATAAAGCTGCTGCTTTTCTTGGGCAACTAGGGGCGCAAGTTAATCCAGCCATGCAAACAGTTGGCACCGGTTTAGCGCAGCAAGGTTCTGGCATTCTTCAACAAGGTGCAAACGTACTTGCTGATGCTGGGGACGCAGCTTTTAGGCAAGGTGGGATGATGGGCAACGTACAACTTCCACTGTCAGGCGCCTCAAACATGTTGCATGCAGGTAGTCAGAACCTCCTTAACATGGCCCCTGGTGGACAAGTAGCTCTCGGCTACGGTGGATTAGGTACTGCCGCCGTTCTTGCTGCGGGTACAGCTGCTGCCGGAGTTTCCGCTGCACGTAAAAACAAAAAAGAACGTCTTGCTGGTAAAAACCTAGGTGCCCAACTTGGCGTTCAAATGCCAATTGTTTATTGATCAACTAAGTTTAGAATAGTAAGCAAAGAGTACAGCTCGTTTTTTAATTAAGGTTATAAACATGGCAGGAAAAGCTAGCGTTGGTGATCGGGCCTCTCAGTTCCTTTCGCAGATCGGTACTGCTGGCGGCCCCATCGGTGCAATGGCAGCGCCAAACCTTGTTACTTATGGAGCGGGCAACATTCAAGAGCAGTTGATTGCTGGAAATGGCGATCAATACGCCAGGCAGCGTGGAGCTGGCTCATCCGCTGTGATTGGTTCCCCACATAATCAATCTGCACCTATGCCAGCCAACCTGTCCGATGGGTACTTGATGTTGAACCAACCGGGTTCCCCACTCCCAATGCACGGTTTAATGACCGCACACAACCTCAAAGCTGCTCAAATTACGCAAGATAGTGGGGTTTCCATGGATCAACGTATGATGACCGGGATGATGCCTTTTACTGGGCAACTTCCAATTGGTAATGCTATTGCAGCTGCTCAACAATTGGGTGCAAAAGCAACACAAAAACGTACCAGGAACTAATCATGAACCCATCCAAAGCAAAACAAGCCAAGTCCAAAGCTAAGGCACGGACAAAACAGAAAGCAGCTGATACCGCACAGCAGGCCGCTCAATTGGGAGCCATGCAGCAGCAACAAATGGCAGCACAGGGCTTGACACCTGAAATCCAAGCCCAGAACATTGCAATGCAGGATAGAACTTCAACTGTGAATCCTTATCACCCCATGGGGATGAAACCCAACAACTATTACAACCCCGGTAACGTCATCGGCGGCGGATATGTTCCTGGAAGTTAATAACGGCTATAAGTAAGTTGTTGCTATAATTTTATTAGTGGAACAACTGTTCCATGTGCATAGAGGATCTCCGTCCTCTGGTGTCAGCTAACTTCTTTACGCTGAGTAACCCACATGTTTATTGATAATGATTTTCCTAAGCTGTTAGGTGCGGAGCTTTATCGCCCCCACCCGGCTTACATCGTGGAAATGGCCGCAGAACCTGTGGTCGTTCACGACTTTACAAAGCAGCCCGGCCAGACCGTGCAACTTGACCGGTACCGTTTCTGGGGCAACCCTGGTACCAAGACCAGCCGCGAGCGTACTCAAGATCAAACGATTGGTACCGCAAGCAGCCGGGCTATTGTCAAGGACAAGGTTCTGGTGTCTCTTCGTGAGTACACAGGTCCTGCCGATCCGAACAACGCCAACGCTCCGAGCACCTTCAAGATCGCTCGTGAGACTCTGATGACAGCTCAGCGTCTGCTGCTGGACACCGGGAACCTTAACATGTTCCACCAGTCCATCGGTTCGCTGACCCTGCTTGACGACTATCGCCGCTGGCGTGACCGGGTGTTCCTGGACGAAATGGCCAAATCGGAAACCCGTGG
>Ga0315284_10008685_pt1 | contig 14510 bp, 12 predicted proteins | sample YL17G09_16_MG_FD_203696 | JGI IMG/M metagenome (GOLD analysis project Ga0315284, IMG submission 203696) | Sediment microbial communities from Yellowstone Lake, YNP, Wyoming, USA - YL17G09_16 | ecosystem: Environmental > Aquatic > Freshwater > Lake > Sediment | place: USA: Wyoming | collected... | reverse complement strand
GGAAAAGCCGGGGAAAAAAGTTTGATGGCTGAAACGTTTCATCTCGAGGGTGGAGTTCCCAAGTATATCCAGATCGGCAACTGGCTGACGGAGATGATCCGAAAAGGACGGTATGCGGAGCAGGACAAACTCCCCTCTGAATCGAAACTGGCAGAACTGTTTCGTGTGAATCGGAATACGGTGCGGCAAGCCATTGCCGATCTGGTTGCGAAAGGATTGATCCAGAAGAAAAATGGCGTGGGTTCTTTTGTGCTGGGAGGATCCCTTCAGCCCGTCAAGTACACGCTCCAGCATATTTCCAGCTTTACCGATGAAATGCAGCGGATGGGGCTGGTTCCCCAGACGAAACTCCTTCACAAGTCGGTGATCAAAGCCCCTCCAGAGGTGTCTCACAAGTTGATGCTCGGAAAGGAAAAACGGGTCATTTGGACCGAGCGCCTCCGTCTCGGCAGTGGAGTCCCTCTGGTTCTCGAGAAAAGTTATTTGCCCTACCGAGAATTCAAAGACATTCTTAAGATGCGGCTCACCGGCTCCCTCTACCACTTGTTGATCAGGAAATTTCACGTGAACCTCCACCGGTCGATTCAAACCTTTCGAGCCATCGTCCTGTCAAAACGGGATGCTGCTCTTTTGGACGTCCCTCCCAAGGGGCCGGCGATTTTCCTTGAGAGCATCATTTACGATGCCAAGAACATTCCTGTCGAAGTCCTTCACGCCTACCATCGTGGAGATCAGTACCTTTTTGAGGTCGTCTCAGGAGGGTATCGGATCGGTCTGCGCGAATTAAAGAAACCTTGACAAAAACTCGTTTTAAGGATACCTGTATAGATAGCTACCTAGGTTAATTCTGAGACGATAAAAGGAGGAGGCGACGTATGACAGACTTAAAACGCTTTTTGGTCCCTTGGATTGATCAAGTCAAACCCTATAACACGGATGACATCTCACTCGCTTGGTCCCGACCGGACTTGAAGCGGATGTTTGTTAACGAAAATCCGCTTCCTCCCTCGGAGCGAGTGGTTAAAGCGGTGATGGAGGCAGCACGTTTGGGAAACCGTTACCCGGACAACGGACCTCGCATCCGGGCGAAAATTGCGAAAAAGTACGACCTGAGCCCTGAAAACGTCACTCTCAGCCATGGATCCTCGGAAATCATTGACATGACCATGCGACTCTTTGTGACGCCGGGCGATGAAGTGCTTCTTCCAAACCCCACCTTTTCCCTGTACGGCCTTCGCGCCGGAGCATTGGGAGCAAAGGTGGTGACGGTGGATCTGACTGCAGACCTTCAGTACGACACCCCTGCCATGCTGAAAGCCATCACCCCTCGAACGAAAGTGATCGTGATCTGTACGCCAAACAACCCGACCGGAGACTTTATCCCGGATGCCGATCTGATGAAGTTTGTCGAATTGGGAATTCCCATCATGATCGATGAGGCCTACCTGGAATGCCATCTTGAACGCGAGTCAAAGGCTGGACTCGTTCGCAAATACAATCATGTCATCGTCTCCCACACGTTTTCCAAAGCCTATGGGATGGCAGGCGTCCGTTTCGGATATTGCCTGGCGCATGAAACGCTGATTCAGTATTTCAGAAGGATGCAAATGCCCTGGAACACCAGCCTCCTCTCCATGGCGGCCGCAGAGGCAGCCCTGGATGAGGAAGCAGAGTTGAAACGCAAGGCAGCTTACATCAATGCAGAAGTGGACTATCTGATGAAAGAACTCTCCAAGATGCCGGGGGTCAAGCCATACTTTTCCAACGGCAATTACATCTTCGTGGACGCCACCGATACAGGGGTGACGGCGAAAGAGATTGTGGATCACGTGTTTGAAAAAGACAAGATCATGATCAAATCCTACGCCTCTTTTCGCGGACGGAATGGATTCTTCCGGATTACCCTCGGGACCCATGAAGAGAACGTTGCCTGTGTCGAGGCGATCAAACGTTATATGGATAACCGGAAAAAGGCGAAGAAAACCTGAGGAAGGAATTCCGGAGAAAGACTGATTCTGCTTACTTTTCTCTCCCTATCCTTGAAAACGCGTGGTTGATATGATACACCAATCCTACCCCTTGGGTAGGTTGGCATGGGAGACAACGCGAGGACAAAGAGGTGGATTATTGCCATCGATGGCCCTTCCGGTGCAGGGAAGAGCACGGTGGCGAAACTTTTGGCCAAACGGCTGGGGTATGTGGTTCTCGACACGGGAGCCATGTACCGAGCCGTGGCGTTTCGTGCAAAACAGAGAGGACTCTGCCTCGAGGACGAGGAGAGTCTTTCCCAACTTGCTTCTTCCCTCCAAGTGACCTTCCTGACAATCAACGGAGAACTCCGTGTCCTCTGTGACGGCGAGGACGTTACGGAGTCGATCCGATCGCCGGAGATGAGCAGCCTCGCTTCGGACATTTCGAAGAGGGAGGGTGTGCGCAGCGCGTTGGTACGGCTGCAGAGGGAGATGGGCCGGGCCGGGGGAGTCATCTTGGAAGGGCGGGATATCGGAACCGTGGTCTTTCCCGACGCCGATGCAAAGTTCTACTTGGATGCGGACGCAGAAGAAAGGGCGAGAAGAAGATACGAGGAGTTGGTCCAGAAAGGCGTCAAGATCACTTTCCAAGAAACCCTTGAGGACGTGATTCGCCGAGATCGAAGCGATATGACCCGTGCGATTTCTCCTCTCAGGAAGGCCAAAGATGCGGTGGTGATTGACTCGACCCACCTCTCCGTGGAAGAAGTGGTGGAGAAGATGATTCAAGTCATTCGCCAAAAGGAGAACTGAGTTGCAACTCGTCGTGGCAAAATCGGCTGGGTTTTGCTTTGGCGTCAAGCGGGCTATGGACCTGGCCTTTGAAGCAGCGAAGAAGTACCGGGACCCTCTGTATACCTTGGGTCCACTGATCCACAACCCCCAGGCCGTTGCCTCCCTCGAACGGTTGGGGGTGAGGATGAAAGAGCGGATCGAAGAGATTCCTCGAGGGACGGTCATCTTCCGGTCTCACGGGGTTTCCCTGGGGGAGCTTCAGAAGGCAAAAAAGAAGAAACTTCGCATTATCGATGCCACCTGCCCGATCGTCAAGCGAGCTCAGCACTTCGCCAAATTTCTCCACCGCCACGGGTATACCCTGCTGATCGTGGGAGATGTCCAACACCCGGAGGTAGAAGCCATCCGAAGTTACATTGGCGACCGCGTGGAGGTGATCGAAGACATTAGAGCACTTCAAGCGATCGAGCCGTGTGAAAAACTGGGGGTCATTGCTCAGACCACCCAATCTTTCCGTCTCTTTGAAGAGATTGTTGGCGCCGCCCTCGGGAAAGCGAGAGAGGTAAGGGTGTTTAACACGATTTGTCACGCGACGACGATCCGGCAAAAGGAGGCGGTGGAGATCGCCAAGAAAGTGGACTGTATGGTGGTGGCAGGTGGATACAACAGCGGAAATACCCAACGGTTGGTGTCCATCTGTAAAGAAGCTCAACCCTCGACCTATCACATTGAAGAAGCCAAAGAGCTCAAGCCGAGATGGTTTCTCGGAAAAAGGAGGATCGGCCTCACCGCAGGCGCTTCGACCCCTTCGTGGATTATTAAAGAGGTCGAAAAGGAGCTGAGACAGCTCAAGGCCTGAAGGCTTCAAAGATTTGTATTTTTACGGAGAGTGTGATATAAGTTCAATCATCAATTGGCTAAGGGGGATTTTTTGAATGGTAAACGTGGAAACGAAGGACGAACAACAACCTCAGAATGAGGAACAAAAACAAGCCCCTTCACCTGACGACGGTGAAAAGGCCGTTTCAAAAGTGGACTCCTCAAAGGGGGAGACGCAGAGTTTTCAAGAGTTGTACCAGGAAAGCTTAAAGTCGTTGGAGGAAGGCCAGATTCTCAAAGGAACCGTGATTGACATTACTCCGGATCACGTGACCATTGACGTCGGCTACAAATCCGAAGGGCAGATACCCATTCGTGAGTTTTTGAAAAGGGACAACCGGGTGGATGTCAAAATCGGTGACCGGATCGATGTCTTCCTGGAGAAGAAAAACAGCGAAGAAGGACTCCTCATCCTTTCGAAGGAGAAGGCAGACAAGTTGACGATCTGGAGGGATATCAGCCGATCGTGCAGGGAAGGGGAAGTCATGGAGGGAGAGATCGTGGCCAAGGTGAAGGGAGGGCTCTCCGTGGATCTCGGAGGCGTCGTCGCCTTTCTCCCGGGATCTCAAATCGACCTGAAGCCTGTTCGCGATCTGGATAGCCTGATTGGCAGTCGCCTCAAATTCAAGGTCATCAAGTTCAACCGAAAACGGAACAACATCGTCCTCTCCAGGCGCATTCTCCTTGAAGATGAACGAAAGGGGTTGAGAGAGGTGACTCTCCAGCACTTACAGGAAGGAGAAATCGTGGAGGGAACGGTCAAGAATCTGACCGACTACGGCGCTTTTGTCGACCTGGGTGGCTTGGACGGACTCCTCCATATTACCGACATTTCCCACGGGAGAGTGGGACACCCCTCTGAAAAGCTCTCTGTCGGAGACCGGATCAAGGTGAAAGTGCTCCATTTCGATCGGGAAAAGGAAAAGGTTGCATTGGGACTGAAACAGACGCTACCCGACCCCTGGGACTCTGTCCTTGAGACCTATCCCGTCGGTTCCCGAATCAAGGGGAAAGTGGTCAGCACGACAGATTACGGTGTCTTCTTGGAGTTGGAGGAAGGGGTCGAGGGACTTGTCCATATTTCGGAAATGACCTGGGCGAGGAAGTCGAAACATCCATCGAAAATGGTTCGTGTCGGAGAGATCGTGGAAGCGGTGGTTTTGGATTGCGATCCGATCAAACGCCGGATTTCCCTAGGCATGAAACAGGCGGAACCCAACCCATGGGACCTCATCGAACAACGGTATCCGGTGGGGACGAAGGTCGTGGGTCGCGTCAAGACCGTGACCGATTTTGGGATCTTCATTGGGTTCGAAGAGAACGTGGATGGTTTAGTCCACGTGTCTGAGATGTCATGGACAAAAAAGATTAAACACCCTGGCGAGCTTTTTAAGAAGGGACAAGAAGTAGAGGCGGTGGTTTTAAACATCGATCGTAAAAACGAGCGGTTTTCTCTTGGAATCAAACAACTCACACCGGACCCGTGGAAAGAAGTGGCTCGAAGGTACCGGAAAGGAGACGTGGTGACGGGGAGGGTGACCAATGTCACAGACTTTGGGGCTTTCGTAGAGTTGGAAGAGGGCATTGAGGGGCTGATTCATGTGTCCGAAATCAGCCGGGAAAAGGTTGAGAAACCCTCTGATCTCCTCAGAACGGGTGAAACGGTGACAGCCGCCATTCTTCATGTGGACTCAAGCGAGCGACGAATTGGCCTGAGCCTCAAAGCCCTGAAGGACAAGGTGGAGAAGGCGGAAGTCGACAAGTATGTTTCAAATCAAGAATTCACAGCTTCGAATCTGGGCGAGCTGATTCAGGCCAAGATGGAGAGCCGAGGCGAAGCGTTGCCAAATAAGAAGGAAGAGGAGTAACACCAAGTTAGAATGAAGTTCCCCGCCCTAAAGGGCGGGCCTTGCGGCAACGACGCCCTTCGAAGACCGATCTTTTTATCCGCCTACGCAGAAGACCACGGGCTCTGCCCGTGGATGAATGCGTAATCCGTGTCGCAATCTTCCATGGTTTGAAGTTCGATGCTTCGGCGGATTTCGCCACTGGCGGATAACCCTCCGAAGCCTTGGTGCCTGCGCGCCGAATTGCTTCGGCGCCCAGGGGCGTAGGAGGGTATTCTTGAGGGGGTACCACGGGCAAAGCCCGTGGGGCTCCACCCTAGGACTTTTCTTCAGCTAAACGACCGGGGGAGATGTTTTAGCCACCGGCCCATCCGATTCCACAGAGTGAATTTCTCGAAAACGTAGAGGCCTTCTTTTTTCTTCAACGAGACCCACTGGTCGATCCTCAGCACGTTGGGGGAGCGATAGTTCGGGTTGCACGCCATGACCCTCTCCCCACCCTTTGTCTTAATGAGACCGAGGGCCAGAGGTGAGAGAAACCCTTCGGGCGTCGAATAGAGCACCGTAAACGTCTCGAGGGTTCCCGTTCCCTCCGGCAGGGAAGGGGTTTTTCCTTCTCTTGGGCCAGTCCCCTTTGTGTGATAACTGGGCCGCCAGCCCTCCTTCGCGATTCTTTTTCGATCAGTGCGTTCGAGAACCGTGACAAAATTATTATTCCCCAGTCCACCGATGCTTTGAGCAAGTCCGATTTCCACATCTTCGAGCTGTCTCTCCGGTCCTGCTTCGCCTCGGAGTTGCCAAACGATTTCAACCAGTTGAGCAAGGCCCGAAGCACCCACAGGATGTCCTCTCGCTTTTAGTCCGCCCGAAGGATTGATGGGAAGCCTTCCCCTTAGTTGGGTCGAGCCCTCCTCGACAGCCCTCCATCCCTCGCCCGGAGAGAAAAACCCCAGATCCTCAGTGCCAATGATCTCGAAGGGGGTAAAGGCATCGTGGACCTCAGCAAACTGAATGTCGGATGGATCAACCTTTGCCATGGCGTAGGCCTTTTCCGCCGCTTCCCGAGTCGAGTTGAAAGAAGTCAGCGAGGACCGGTGACAGACCGCAGAGGTATCGGTTGCATGGCCGATTCCAGAAACCCGGATGGAAGTAGGCTGAGAGGTCACAACCATGGCTGCCGCACCATCTGAGATCGGCGCGCAGTCATAAAGACGGAGAGGATAGGAGACCATGTGACTCTTGAGATAGTCTCCCTTCTCGATGCGTTTCTGGAATTGGGCCCGGGGGTTGAATGAGCCATTAAAATGATTCTTCATGGCCACGCGAGCCAGGATGTCTTCGAGCTTCTGAGGGGACAGATGAAAATCCTTTGCATACTTCTGTGCGATCATGGCAGCCAGGGCTGGCATCGTGGTTCCGTATCTGCGCTCAGATCGGTCAATCACCTCTGACAGGATGCGTGTTGTCTTCGCCGTTGGGAGATGGGTCATCTTCTCGCCTGCAAGGACAAGGACATTCTTCATGTGACCTGATGCCACAGCATAAAAGGCTGTTGCAAAAACTCCCGCTCCTGTCGAGGAAGCAGTCTCCACCCGCGTAGAGGGTGTCCCCGTTAAGTCGAGGACATCCGCCAACAGGGTAGCGAAATTTGAATCCCCAACGAACTCTTCGACATTCATGACTCCGAGATAGATCGCGTCAACCCGCCTTATCCGGGCGTCCTTCAAGGCGAGACGAGCCGCTTCGGCCATCAGTTCCTCGAGGGAATCGGGGGACTTTCCAAAATGGGTCATTCCCGCACCTGAGATATAGACATCCATCCTCTGTCCCCAGCCGCTTACTCTTTTGATTACCTTCTAATCTTAAAATAAATGGTCCCATTTTGACAGGGCTTGGGTATCCGTAGGAAAGATGTGGGGTGCACGAATTGAGCTGGGTTGAATTGGCACAGACTTTGTGTATGTATTTGAAATGGTTAAGTTTTCTCTTGTGAAAAAAAATGCTTTGACGCGGGAAAGCGGGGGTATTATGATATTAATAGTGGCAAATAGGGAGAGTTAGGCTATGGACGACATTTCCTATCAGAAATTCTTGACAACGAAGATATGTGACCTCCATCTCGACGTGAACGGAAGTATGGCCCCTTACTTCAGGAGGCTTGGAAGGGAACTTAGGGAGAAAGGGATTCAAATCTGGCCCGATTTCTATTTTGGGAACGAGTGGGGATGCGTCAACAAGAAAATTGCCGTTAGCATTCCTTTCTACCTAGCCAGCCCAGAACTGAGAGCACTCGAAGGGGATACTCCCAAGGGTGAAGGGTTGATGAAGATTCTCCGTCACGAAACAGGCCATGCGGTGAACTACGGCTATCGCCTCTGGGATAGAGAAGGGTGGGAGGAAACCTTTGGGAATTTTAACAAGAAGTATCCGACGTCCTATCTGTCGCGAGTCAATCCGTGGTCGAAGAGTTACGTGAAGTACCTTCATTATTACGGCGACCCTCACTACGCCCAGAAACATCCGGATGAGGACTGGGCGGAGACTTTTGCCACCTGGTTCGATCCTCGATCCAATTGGAGAGAAAAGTACCGCAACTGGCCCCATGCTCTGGAGAAACTCTCCTATTTAGATGAGTTGATGGAGGAGATTGGCGGAGAAACGCCAGTCAATACCTCGAAGAAGCATCATGGGGAATATACCAGCATTGAAGATACTGTATCGGAGTGGTGGGGGTTGGATGGAGAGATTCTGGACGAAGAGCTTCAGGAATACCTGAAGGATATGAGTGAGCTTTTCATTAAGCCAGGAAGCCAGAGGCGTAAAGTTCTTCCTGCCTGGAAACTCATCCGAAAATATGCGCGTTCCCTGACTGACCAAGTCACCCTTTGGATCTCGAGATCGAACAAACATACCGTCAGAAAATGGCTTCGTCAATGGGAGGCCATTTGCAGGAACGAGTCACTGGGTTATCCTCCCGAAGAAGAAGAACGAATTCTAATTGAACTGGCGATTCTTCTGACCTACCATGTCATGGATGGGGCTCACGATCTTGCCGCGTGATCTTCTTGCTTCACGTCACGAATAACGCTGTGGTCTCAGGCCTGATTCTCAAGCAGGTTGCTGAAAAACGACCCTCTGTGGCGTTTCTCCTGCCTACCGGCAGGTCCTTCGTCGTTGCGGCGTACCGTGAAGTACGCCTCTGGCCGGCTCACCGACTCGCCGGCGTGGCAAGCAGTCGCTCCTTATTCGTCGCGACGCCACTCTCAGGATTTCAGGAGCTCCCGCGAACGGGATTTCGCAGGGCTCAACTTGCATCTGCCTGCCTGCGCGAAGCCCCGCCTCCAGAAGCCTTGCGGAGGGCAGGCGCTTCGGCGAAGGCAGGGTCCTTTTTGAGCAACCTGCGAAAGATGACTTTTTCAGCAGCCCTGCGTTTTCTTCTTTACTTCTGGGATCTTTTCCGTGCACGGTTGCACGTTGGAACTTGAAGAGGATGGATGTGAAGAGTTTAGGTATTGTTGTTGCCATGAGAGACGAGGCCAAGACCCTGACGAAGCATCCCCTGGATGTCGGCCAGACGATTGAAGTTCATGAGGGAGTCCTTGTTCATCTCTCCGGAGTGGGGAGAAAACGGGCTGCCCGTGCTGCTCAGTCTTTACTGAATCGTGGGGCAACTGCCTTACTCAGTTGGGGGACTGCCGGCGGGCTGGTTCCAGACCTTGCTCCTGGAAGCTTGGTTTTGCCTAAGACGGTGATGGGGTCAGACCCGTCTCTCTTTCAAGTGGATCCCTCCTGGCACGAACGGTTAAGGAGCAGATTAGAAGGGCGTATTGATCTTCGCAGCGAAACCCTCGTTGAAAGCCCAGCTGTGTTGATGACCCCTGAAGAGAAACGGGCTCTTGCTTATCGCACAGGTGCCGTCGCCGTAGACATGGAGAGTGCAGCCGTGGCATTCACTGCCGAGCAGGCAGGACTCCCGTTTGTCGCTATTCGAGTCATCTCAGATACCTTGGATCAGACCCTTCCATCGAGTGTCCTATCTGCTTATGATAAGTCTGGGCATCTAAAGATGTGGAGGCTTTTAAGGGGGTGGGTTCAACATCCGGAGGAAGTCTTGGGATGGATGCGTTTGACAACGAGTCTCCGGAAGGCCCGTAGAACCCTAACCGGGATTGCTCGTTCAACCGAATGGGACTTTCTCGCTCCCCAATGACCTAGTGTCACGTATCACACATAACATGCATAAGTATTCCCAATACAAGGGCGGGTGGGGATATCGGAAGAGCCTTACTGCGGTAACCTTTCCCTGCATGCGTACTACTTTCGCATCCTACGTATTCCAGTGTGTTGTCAAGCAGATGCATGGTTTCCCTAATTTTTTCAAAACGACCGCATATGTAAGGCGATGAAGATATCCTGACCCGCCCTTGGTGACCATACTTTTTCAATCTATTTCTGAGACGCGACACTAGGATACCTTCTTCACATAGATGTCTTTCACGATGTCCCTGTCCAAGGCGATCGTGGTTTCACCGATTTGCAGCACATGGGAAGGGTTCTTTTGATGCATTCGGAGGATACTTCCCGGAACGATCCCAAGGTTGCCCAGTCGATCAAGTCTCTGATGGGATTTAGGCGTGATGAAGACGATGCGTCCCTCCTCGCCTAACCCGAGTTCTTCGAGCGGGATCACATAGGGCTTCACTTCTTTCCTGAATTTGACACAGCACTCACCGCGTGGAATGGGTTTTCCATGGATGCAAGTGGGAGGATGACCGAGAAAAGTACAGACACTCTCGGTCACAGCAGGGCTCAAAATATGTTCCAATTTGCAGGCCTCCTCTTCGACTTCCTCTTCAGACATCTCAAAAAGTTCAGAAAAGAACCTTTCGGTCAAACGGTGTCTTCGGATGATCTCCCGAGCCTTTTCCTCACCGCGGTCTTTGAGAACGACACGGTTCCCCTCTATCTCGAAAAGGTCGTCCCGAATCATCACTCGAAGAATCGATCGGGATTCCTCATCCTGGGCCGTCTCGAGAAGTTGATCCATATCCGAAACGCCTTTTTCTCTCAGGGTCCAGATAAGCTCGAGGAGTTCATCGACCCTCTCTCCCTCCACTCCAACCAGTGGGCCTCCTCTCCATCGGCGACGATGAGGATCCTTCTCCATCTCAGACTCTCTATTCATGGCTTTGCCTTCCTTTTCCATAATCTTTTTAAGAAATCGATGATGGCAGATCGCTCTTGGAAAGAATACCCACAGTGGGGACAACAGAGGAGATTGCAGTTTTTCGCCAGCAGGCAACCCGAGCATTTTACCTCATTCTCAGAAAACTGCTTTCCGCACAGCGGGCATTTATACGATTTCTCTTCTGTCATCTCTGAATCACCCGGTCACGTGGAGTTTCTGGCTCCAGACGGCGAACGGCAAACTCTAAACTTCAAATTCCTCATCTCTGATTTCGCTTAAATTCCCAACAGTGTCAGGGCAAAGTTCAGAATACCTCCCACACCAAAGGCGATCGGGAAAATGACCGCCACCATCCAGAGCGCTTCCTTCATGCCTCTTTCCTTAATCATCATGAAGAAATTCGCTATACAGGGGATGAAGAGCGTCAACGTCACCAGACTCACAAGAATCTGGTGGGCACTGAGCTGGCCGTCCTTGGCCAGCATGAACAGGCCCGCCGCCCCATAGTCTCTTCGAAGGAATCCGATGATGAAGGCTTCTGTGGTTTTCGCCGGAAGTCCGAGAACATGAACGATGAGTGGAGAAGCGGCAGTCTCGAGCAGCGAGAGGAACTTGGTTTGATGAAGGGCGAAAAGGATCAGGGTCCCTAAAATGAAAAGAGGAACAGCCTCTTTGAGGTACCATTCAATACGAGCCAGGGTCTTCACGAGGATATTCGAGAGTTGGGGGATCCTCAAGGGGGGAATTTCCAAAATAAAATCTGAACCCTTTCCGGGGAGGACTCGGGCAGCGAGATACCCAACCACGACCAGAATGGCGCAGACGACGAAGAGCCAGATGAAGACGTAGAGGGCTGGAAGGCCAGCAAACATTCCAAGGATCACTCCCAGCTGAGCCGAGCATGGCACCCCAAGAGCCAATAGCAGCGTGACAATCGTGCGATCTTTCTCCGTGTCGAGAATCCGGGTTGTCATGGTCGCCATCGTATCACAGCCAAGGCCGAGCACCATAGGGAGGACCGCTTTTCCATTGAGCCCCATCTTCTTGAAGATCTGATTGGTCATGACCGCCAACCTGGGGAGATATCCTGAGTCCTCCATGAGTCCAAAAATAAGGAAGAAACAACCTACGATCGGAAGAACGATAGCGATCGCATACCTCATGGCCATGGTCAAAATGCCGTAGGGCCCCACGAGCAACTCCTGTAAGAAGGATAGAGGAATAAACCGCTGGATGATATTTGTGAGTGGCGGAAGGATCCATGTTCCAAAGACCGTCTCCTCAAGAAACTTGACACATACCTGGGCTCCAAAGACCCCCACAAACTCGTAGGTAACGAAAAGGACGAAAAAGACGATGGGGATTCCCCAGAAGGGATGAATGGAGAGTTTCCCCAGTGTTGTAGCGAGGGTTTGTGATGCCTCTTTCTCCGACTCCATCACGTCCGCCAGAAGTTCATTCACTCTTCGAATCCGTGCTTGGTTGATAAGATAGCCGATGGAGTCAGCAAAACGCGATTGGATCTCACGACGGATCTGTTCGATTTGAAGAATGGCCTCTTCGGAAAGATGTCGATGAAGCCACTCCCTCAGACTTTCGTCTCCAGCGAGAAGCATCAAGGCCAAGGAACGTTTGGAGATGGATGCGTCAATGAGGAGGGGTTCGATTCGAGACGCCCCGCTTTCAATGGCCTCTGGATAGACGACCCGCACTGACGAAGGGAGACCAGAGGTCAAACTCTCCTTGATTTTTTCAAGGCCTTTTCGCCTTGTGGCCACGGTCTTCAGAATGGGGATCCCAAGGGTTCTTGAAAGGGATTCCACGTGGATTTTGATCCCTCGACTTCGTACCTCATCCCACATGTTCAGGACAGCGAGAAAAGAGAATCCCATCTCCAGGAGCTGAAGAGAAATCAGAAGACCTCTCCGGAGATTCTTTGCGTCCATCACCTGGACGAGATGGGCCTGAGGTTCACGGACGAGGATATCCCGGGTGACCTTTTCATCCTCTGACATGGGAATAAGGGAGTTAATGCCGGGCGTGTCAATGACCTGGATCTTTTTGTTTCGGACCGACATCGACCCGGTGGTGATCTCCACCGTCGTCCCTGGATAGTTAGAAACCGTGACGTATTTTCCAGTAAGATAGTTAAAGATCACGGATTTTCCGACGTTGGGATTTCCGATGAGAATGACCTTTTCTGTCGAGGGGTTCGTCGATGGAGCCCCGGGAGTCGAGCATTCCATTCCTCATCCTTTTCTCTTGGATCTTCTTCTCTTGGCCCCGCAATCCGCGCATCGTCCGTAGAGCTCCAGCCGATGATGAAGGGTCTGGAATCGATACCGTTCTGCAATCCTCTTCTGTAAGGTCTCAAGCGCCTCGTCCTCAAATTCAATGATCTTCCCGCATCCCACACAGATGAAGTGGTCGTGATGCTCTTCGCTTGAGATCGGCTCGTACCGGGTTTCCCCGTCGGCAAACTTCCGCTGAGCGGCAAGACCCAGCTCGGTGAGGAGCTTCATGGTCCGATAAACCGTCGTGTACCCAATTTTGGGGATCCTTTTTGAAACGAGCGCGTGAATCTCGGCGAGGTTCCGATGCCCGGTGGAGTTCTGGAAGACCCTGAAGATTTCTTCTCTTTGGTGGGTAACCTTCCGCCCGCCATTCACGATGTAGGACTTAAATGGGGTCTTCGGAATGGGAGTCTCCTTTTTGAAATTGAAATTCAATTTCATTTTAACCGGAAGATCCTCTCGTTGTCAATCCTCCTGAAAAAGGCTAAGATAACAATGCCTGAAGGAGACTGCATTGCGAAGCGAGAGGAACCCCGTGATCCCTGAAGACTCTGCCCCCCGAGAAAAGTACGAGAGGGTGGTCACCCATAACGATTTCGATGGGATCGTAAGCGCTTCGATCTGTTGTTGGGCATTGAAGATCGAAAAGGTGTTCTTTGCGGGTCCGTTGACTATTACTCATTCGAGGATCACGATTACGGAAAAGGACGTGGTCTGCGATCTGCCTTATCCCGTCGTCTGTGGACTTTGGTTTGATCATCACCAGGGGAACCTGGAGGAATTAGACTACCGCAAGATCAACCCAGCGTCGATCCCGGGACGATTCGATTTGAAGCGGAGTTGCAGTCGGCTCGTCTACGACTATTTCGCGGAACGGATGGAACTCCCGCATTATTTCGTGGAGGCAGTGGAAGAAGCGGATGTCATTGACAGCTTTGCCTATTCGTCTATCGAAGACTGGCGAAAGGAGACGCCTGGCAACAGGATCGACAGCACACTGAAGATCCGTTTCCCATCCGCTGAGGACCAAGCAACGTATATGCGAACTCTGGTTCAGTACCTTCGGGATCGTCCTATCGAGGAGGTCTCCCGCCTCTCTTCTGTTCAGAGACATCTGAAGCAGTACCGGGAAGAGGAGGGGCAGATGCTTCGGATCATCAAGGATTCCTCATTCTTCTTGGATCAGGATGAAGGGAAGGAAGTGGCCATCATCGATCTCACACAACATCGACGAAGGCCTCATCTCATCAAGAACCTGGCTTTCTTGATCTACCCCGAAGCACTGGGAGTTCTGGAAATCTACAATCTCATGGACCAAGGAGTCAAAAGCAATCATCTGGGTCTTTCCATGTCCTTGTCCATTAACGGGAATCGGGAACACCAAAGGAAGAACATTGGTGAGATCATGCGGAGCCTCAATATTGGAGATGGCCATCCCGGCGCTGCTGCAGGGACGGTTCGCTGTGCCTCCAAGCAGGAGATGCTTAAGAAAAAGAAGGATTTGCTGAACCAGATCTTCAGGCTCTGGGCTTCTCAG
>Ga0315284_10008684_pt1 | contig 14510 bp, 15 predicted proteins | sample YL17G09_16_MG_FD_203696 | JGI IMG/M metagenome (GOLD analysis project Ga0315284, IMG submission 203696) | Sediment microbial communities from Yellowstone Lake, YNP, Wyoming, USA - YL17G09_16 | ecosystem: Environmental > Aquatic > Freshwater > Lake > Sediment | place: USA: Wyoming | collected... | reverse complement strand
TTGCGGGGCTGCTGGAGCTTGGGGGGGTATGGGGGGAAGCGCGCTTCCCCCCATATAAAGACTTTTCGAATATATTACTATATAATGTAATGGAATGGACAAGCCTATTTTTGATATTATCAAATTTATGCATGCTATTAGCCATACATTTCGCATATACTAATAAATTATTTTTGGAATGCTGGGTACTATTTCAATCTATGGTAGTATCAATAATTTATCACACATTAGATAATTTCAAAGATGATTACCCAAAATTATTCCATTCATTCCAATTTATTGATTTTTATTGTGCAATATTAGTTATGATTACGTTATCAGCTTTCACAGTGAAAATCGATGATAAATATAGAGGTATTCCACACATAATACTCGGAACATTTAGCTTATTTATGATATCTTATGAATTAGATGACATACGCATTGAATTGATTATTGCAGGGGGATGTTTTTTCATGGTTTTTGGCATACTACTTTGTCGCAAAAGATGTCCGGAATTCAAAAAACACAATGTAATCAAATGCTCAATTTTTGCTATTAGTGGAATTGGATGTTTTCATATTACATACTATATTGATACAATACCTTACTGGATTACACATACGTTGTGGCATGTTTTTATCATGATATCTGCATTTTATATACTTAGAATACATGTGATGAATGAAATCATGAGACGAGTATCGAGTATTGAAAATTTTATTAGAAGTCGAATGTCCAATAATATGGAAATGCAAAATTTAGAAGAAATATAATATAATATTAAAGTATGGAATTCTCCGAATTAACAAATAAAGAATTAAAAGGTATTCTTCGAGAAAACCAAGTAAAAAATTATTCAAATTTAAATAAAAAGGAATTAGTGAAAAAGGTGAAACAATTGACTAGAGAGCAGAATGGTGGGAAAAGTGGAAAAGGAAAAAATGGTAAGAAAAAAAAATATACATTGAAAGATTTATTTGGAGGAGATCCTCCTGTAATGCCCATGGGCGTGAATTCAGTAAATCTTCCAAATATAAGCATTAATCCTTCTCCTCCTCCTCCTCCTCCTCCTAAAAATCAAGCACCATCGAATGCCCAATTAGCAACAGGATCTTCTCAAAATTCAGTACAACAGAATGTCCAAGCAGCTTCTCAAAATTCAGCAACATCGAATCCCATAGTAGCAACGGCACCAGCTTTAAGTCAAAGTGAAATAAAAAAACTAGAAAATAATGAAGAAGCCAGACAATTAAATAAAGCAAAAAAAGAATCATTATTAAATCAACCTTCAATTCAACCCTCAAATCAAGTGAATAATAAAGGGAAAAATGAATGCGGCGCATGCTCAATCCTATAAATATTTATACAATTACGATAATTGTATAAAAAATTGTAAAAATATATTTGTATTTTCTATTTTCCCAATTTCACCCTTATTTTATTATACAATTTTTTCAAGTGTGGCTTTGCATCTAATAATTTATGGAATACTTCAGTGGTAGCAGATTTCTTTTTTAGTGCATTTCGCACAGAAGTGGACGTATCTTGTAATATTAAATAGTCGAGCTCATAAGATGAATAATTGCATTTTTTATGAACGCCAAATATTACAACAGTAATAAAAAAAACATCTAAATCTTCATCATAATAATATTGGGCATTAAAATTAAGTGTTCCATCTGATGATAATTCAGCGTATAAATCGGTTTCTATAATAAAATTATCTATTACTGCTGACAAATTCCTCTTACCAATAATTGAGTTTTCATAATTCACAATTGAAAAAATATTAAAGTCACCAGGATCTGGATATGTCCATTTATAAGAAGATTTAAAATTTTGCACTTTATTGCATTTATCGCGAACAAATAAGGCGGAACCTTCTCCTACATATGTATCACTCATATATATTAATAATATTTTTTTTTATTATTTCAAGAATAATAAAAAAATTATCCGCACCAATTTATTTCCTTAATTTCTTAATGTAAGTAGCTAAATTAGAATCATTTTTAAATTTATGCGCAACTGCGGAGAATTTTTTTTTATTTGCTGCCAGAACTACTGGTTCAACTAGCATAACTTCAATAATTGCTAAACTATTCTTCTCACATTTTTTGGTATGATTGCCGACAAGAAAAAACTCACCAGTATCTTCATTTTCCAATACTTCCCATTGAAAATTAAAATGTTTGTTCTGAGCTAAAATAATTCCATTATAGGTTTCAGTTCCTGCTAAACAAGCCTTACCATATTTTGAATTATTATACGCAATTTTGTAAATAAAAAGATTCTCGAATGTTAATACAGCATTAGATGTAAATTCAGTAAATTTTTTACAATTCTTTCCAACTTCAAACGAATATCCACCACCACTTGCTAAAGTGCTTCCCATATTCTATTATGACATTTTATTATTAAATTTCTAAAAAATTAATTTACCACTCGGATCTCCATCTAAATCGTAATGCAAACTATTCAATGTTTGTATGTTTGACTACGTCATCTGCCAATTGGCTCAAAAAATACGCATATATATCAAAAGTAGATATCTTTGCATCTGAAAATCATATTTTCTATTGGCTCCAATAGGCAAATATTGGAGCCAATGGAAAAACTCATCATGTTTAGAATTTCATTTTTGCGTCTCTCCAAAATATATTCTTGTAATATTATATATAATGGCTTGTAATTGCAACGAGAATAAAAAGCAAAATGGCGTGAAAACAACAAAAAATGTAAATGTAAAAGTAGTAAACGGTATCACGGTTAATTATCAAAAATACCCATTTTTTGGAGTTATATGGTATAATAATATAGTAAGATGTGGAGCAGCTCTTATTACACCTTTGGACATTTAAAATGCCGATTATTTAATTTACAAAAGGAGGATAATTTATATAAATTTCATTATTATTATTTGTATTTTTCATATCTAAATTACTTGGTATTAATTCTTTATTTAATTCAGGGTTTGTAAAATATTTTTTATGTAAGTATGTACATTCAAAAACATTTGGAATAATAACTCCATTATGATTTCTAGTACCACTACAATTATTTCCGTGAAAGTGAATTAAAAAGTGATTTTTATTTATTTTATCAAATACATCTATTTCTTCATTATTAAACGGAAAATGAAATTCCATTACGATTTGTTCAAATTTGTTCATTTGTTCATTACTTAAACTTTTAATCCAAGGTATTTCACCCCCTTCTATATCCATCTTTACAAAAATACACTCATTTACATCTATAATATCGTGTAAATTTGTATTTTGGTTATCATTACTAAAACCAATATTTTTTTTAATAAATGTAATATTACTAATTTCTTTTGGTAATTTATTTATTGTTCCATCAAAAGCATATGCGTTATCTATTGCGTATTTTTTTATAAAATCTTCTTCAAAAGAAATATCATTTTCTATACCACCTGCAAGTAATGTTGTATATTTTATATTAGGTATTTCAGCAATAACATAACCACCATCATAATCTTTTCCTAGTCTTATCTTTTCAAATGGGGATTTAAAAACTGTTAAAACAGAAGGATTCATATATATATATATATATAAAATTAATTGTATTTAAGTTATAATTAATTAAATAATCGGCGTGTTAAATGTCTAAAGGTGTAAAAAGGGAAGTCAAAGTATTGTTATTACTGCTGCCCATTGTGTGGATTTTGCTACACCATCTGAGTTACAGGTTGGATTTTATCAACCAAATCGGACAACTAAAAAATATACATTCAATGTTATAAACATACAAATTCATCCTGGTTGGAATCCAGTTACTGAAGAAAATGATATTGCATTACTCACAATTTCAGGAACTCCCCCAGCTGTTGTTCCAGTTCTAGCAATTCCAAGTAAGGTTTTAGGAGCCCAGTTTATTATTCCAGGAACAAAAACGAAAGTAATTGGATACGGTGCCACAAGCCAAGGTGGAGAGTACGCATTATTACTACAATGCGGTTGCACTCCAATTATAGCTAAAAATAATCCTTTAGTTCAGTATAATCCTACTCAGATTAAAAATGGAATGATATTAGCTGGTAAAGCTTTTCAAACACCTGCTACTAATGTTGATTCATGCCTAGGAGATTCCGGTGGTCCTCTGCTTTACGTTTATAATGGAACCACATATTTAGTAGGTTTAGTAAGTTGGGGCACTGGATGCGCACTTTATGGTTATCCGGGTGTATACACTGATATTAACTATTATCGCGAATGGATTACAGTGAATGCTGATGTTTGAAGATAGATGATTTGAGTGATATAATCTTTTGATAAAAAATTTTAGATTTTGAAAACATATTTGTTTTTTTAGTATGACAAATATGACACAATAATTGTCCGTTTCCGGAATCTTTTGTGCCACCAAATCGATGTTCATTGATATGATCAATATAACCATACAATTTTGAGTATTTTTTACAATAAGCCGGCTTTAGTAGTCGTATTCCACAAGATTCGCAACAATGATTCACATTTTCACGAATTAGTTTCTTAGTACTGATTGAAAATTCATTTTCTTTGTTTTCTTTTCGATCTGAAACACCACCTGTGTTTACCCATTGTTCGAAATTAAATCCAGGGTTTTGGATATTTCGAATGATTAGAAATAAATATTGTATGCATGTCATGGAATTGATATTCAAATTCCAAATTTCAATCAAACCATGATTTTCTATAAATTTAAGACTCGGGAAAAATAATTTCAAAATATTTAGAAAATCGGGAATGACTCCTTCCGGATAATCAATAATATATCCACATTTTGGTGCGATTCTTGTTCCAATATGACCTATAATAAAAATATTTCTTTCAATAGATTGGAATGTGCAATATTCTTCATTTCCATCTTCCATGTAATCACTAGTATCACAATCAAATGAAATAAATGAATCATTCACACTCATATCAGAATCATTATCAAAATAATTATGTTTTGATAAAATTTTATTCAGATAAAACCGGAATTCTTCAAATGATTCCATTGGAATATCATTGATATGGCATAAATATCTAAAATTGTTGTGTGTTAGCCAGTCTATTTCAGCTTGTCCCTCATTCATTTTTATTTATAGAATGAATTTTCAATAATTTTATTCAGTTTTTTCAGACTATATAGCACTTTTATATGTAAATTATAATATTTAAGCAGAATGAGCTTGGAAAGCTTGAGTTTCCAGTATTATAATTATTTTCCGAAATAAGATTCGGAGCGGCATTGATAAACATAATAATTCGGGTCCAATCCACCAGATTGAATAAGTCGATGAATTGAACTTTGCCCAAAAAACCTTTGAAATATAAGAGATCTAATGTAGAATCTACATCTCTGAGTAGGAGGAACCAAATGCATTGCAAGGAATCTTGCACTACCACCAAGACACATGAATCTTTTTCTATGTTCCTGTTTAAAAGCAACCGATCTTGGCTCAGTTTTCCATGGGAGGCATGCAACTACAATATCTTTATCTAGCTGATTTTGGAACGCAACCCATATTTCAGGGTATTGAGGGGGTCTTTGAACTGTGAGACGTTGATTGTAGAGAGAGAAAAAAACTTGACTAGGTCTCGGAGTTCTCAAAGAAAGCATGTTTGCTTGAAGCAGGATTGTCTGAAGATAGTAAAAAAATGCCAAATTGCGGAAAAATTCTATTTTTTCCATGGATTCGTCATTTATTTCCTTTAGTCTTTGTTTAGCAATGACAATAGACTTTTGGTAAATGCCAAGATTTCTTTCGGTTCTCTTACCACCAATACATCCAGGTTGCCTGCCTTTGCATATTAGACATCTTGGTTCACACAGACTAGGTAGAATTATACCACTTTTCGGTGATTCATTCATATGAATCAGGGTTCCACGTAAGCCCTTTCGACAAAAATCATTTGGACCATGGCTCAAACCTGTTTTGAGGGATGTTCGATTTTTTTTGGAGAATTTATACCTTCTAGCGTATTTCTCTCTTTTACTCGGAGCTTTCCACCGGTTGTGTCGTCTTCGTTCCCTTAGTCTTGGCATCACTAGAGCGAGAGACTATACAGAAAAATAAAAAAAATTAACCATCATTTTTTTTTATATGAACTAGATAATTCACATCATTTGAATATTTTATTTACCAAAAAAAAATATTACATAGAATATGGAAAATCAAACCACACTATCCTTTAGTGACTCAAACCCAGAAGCTAAAATTAAATTTTTGAAGAAAGTTATACCTGCTATTAAAAAAGCACTCCCTGTCGCCCAAAAAGTTGTAAATATTGCGACTATTATTGCTTCGTAATTTGTAAAAATATAATGAGCTTTGAAAAATCAGCTTCCTGCCTCCGCAGCCTCAAACCCACCGTATCTCTCAGATTATCCAAGTCACCTTCTGCTAAAGCTACCTGGTTAATATAAATTCTACTCCCGCCTATTCCTATGGTGGCAACACCTATAATGCATCTGGATATTTAGCAAACCCATCCAGGAGTGCCCAAATTCAACCCCGTGATGCAGGTGCATTGACCAACTACGAGGTATCCAGAATGGGTCTGACTAATCGCCGTTAAAAGTGAAAATCTCTCATTTCTTTTAGTTATTCTTTCAATTCTGGAATATTTCCATGAACTTTTATTAACTTTTTCAGTGATATTTATGAGCTAAATATCACGGATCATTCTACATTTACCGCAGATAAAAATTTATTTTATTATATATAATATGGGCATTTCAAAAGAGAAAATACATAAAGTTAGGGATATCTTAAAAAAAAATAATGCAAAAAGTGGAGCTTTATTCTCAGCTTGTTATTTTGGTAATGCGTTCACAAATGATAAAGTATTTATCGGAGAAGGAAATGGGCGTAAAGGAAAACCAGTAAATTGTTGTATGTATTGGAGGTGGGCTTCAATGACAAAATTTTTAGGATTAATTGCACTTGGTGCCGCATTAGAGGATGGATTATTGACTTTAGATGACCAAGTATCCAAATATATTCCAGAATTTAAGGCTATCAACACATATGTTTCAGGTTCTGAAAGACAACCAGGAGTTGATGCGTATGGAACTCCAAATTACAAAATGATTGTTACCACTGAAGAAGGATTAGGTGATAAAATAACTATTCGAAATTTAATTCAATCAAATAGTGGATTTGGATATATTTTTTGGGGTCTTGGTTCAACTAGAGATTTATTAGACGCTTTTGCTGGAACGAAAAATGGACAAAATTATATATCATTTATCCAATACATGGATAGAGAAGCTACATCTACTACAGGATTTATTGATTCTATTACAACTGCCTATAATAAATACAATGCAACTAGCACAGAATTAATACTTAATAGAATCAAATATCCACTAGTTAATAAGCCAGGTGAAGATACTATCCATGGGATTGATTTACTTGTTCTAGGAGCAGTAATTGGACGTTCACTACAAATGAAAGGTATTAAAAAAACCGGTTCAGAATATGTAAAAGAAAGAATTTTTGACGCATTAGAAATGAAAAATTCTTGGATTGCAGGAGGAGATTTACAACCACCGAAAGATGTAAAAAATAGATTAGTTGATGCTTTTTTCGTTAGACAAAATAATATTGATGGTAAACAGGGTCCATTGGTTAAATTAAATACAATGTATAGATGTTTTGATCCAGAAGCAGTTGATGATGGTTTTACAACATTAACCAAAAAATTCTTTTTGAAAAATAAAATTACAAATAATAATTATTTAGCTGGAGATTTACAAGCAAATGCCGCAGGAACACTAGGAGATTTTACAAAACTTATGAAATTAATAATTTACAAAGGAAAATACAAGGGGAAACAAATATTATCCCCTCAAACTGTTGAATATTTATTAACAGCAAAAATAGCAGAAGATGCTGGTATTTGGGCTTTTGGAAGAGGAACATTAAACCTTTTACAGCCAAATGATGATTGGATTGGCGGATTATCAAAAATAAAAGCTACAGCGAGCAATGTATCATTCCCGATTGGTGAAAATACATTAAGATGGGGTGGATATTATGGCACTACTTACTATTTTGATATTAGCACTGGGAATTATATGGTAAGTGGAACACAAGCTCCATTTGCATCTTGGTATCTTCCAGTTCTTCCAGATGGAAAACCACCAAGTGCACCATATGAACCAAATGCATTAGAAATATTTAGTATATTATCTACATAAAATTTTATAATATTGCTCTGACATTTTTGCGGACATGTTGAGAAATTCCGCTGATAATTCTGCTCCACTTTTTGCTCATCCTTTTGATGGAACCTTTTGATGGCACCTTTTGCTCATCCTTTTGGTGCACATTTTGCTCTGCCTTCTGATGCACCTTCTGATGCAGATTACTTTGAAGCTATAATGAGTCTATGGGGGATTTTGGGCGGTGATATTTTGGATATTTCTACTACGTCGCTGGAAGGGTGGGCTGTTCAGTCTTAAAAACGGAGTTTTTAAGACTCAAGAGATAAAAACAGAGCCGCGAGAATTGATATTACTGATCATGTTATAAATGGGTTACAAGTTTATTTCAAAATTGCGAAGTGAGTGAATTACTCTTCTTGTCTTTGCCTTTTTTGTGCGGGATCGTCAGCTGGCTGTCCAGATGCTTGAGGGGCTGGATCCGGTCGAAAGCGAATTCCTAGAGAATCTGCTTGTGTTCGACAGGCAATTCTTTTTCTACAATTTGAACAATCTACGATCTGTTCAGCACATCCCGTGCAAAAGCAGTGTCCACATTGAAAAATAGTGATAAAATCAGGTGTGCATATCTGAGTGCAAATAGCACATGCTTCAAAGACAACATGTCCAAGTGCTCGCTGTGCTTCCGACATTGTTGTTCCATGTTGAACACAATATGCTTGACACTCCTGACGCATTCGAGCAATCTCGCGATCATTTCGCAAACCACGTGTTTGCTCTGCAAATTTTGGGTCTGCAACGAATGCGTCTAGAACAACTGGATTTGTGAAAAGTGCACTAACTTGATTATTGAAACCAAGCATCTTGACGTCAAATTTGCAAAAACAGGCATGCAAGATTTTGAACATTTCAGCAAGGTTGAGTTGGTATTGGACATCATTTGGTCCTACCTGATCAACTTGTGCTCCAATGAAGCTCATAATGGGTTGCATGCGATCAACAAATTGATCTAGATTATCACTGACCATCAAGAGCTGAAGCATGCATGGGAATGAGCCAGCTAGAGCATGAGTTTGAAGAAATACAATGACTGGCTGCGAAGTTTCGTGCAAGTTGACAACAGGCAGAAAGCTGATACCATTGATGGAATCAATCATTGCATCCAAGATAAAGTCCGGAAAAACACTGCGCAAAGCACAAACAATTTCCTGAAGCTTGAGCGGTTTGCAACCTGCAACATGCAGTGTATGAGCACCTCCACGATTGAGAATTGCTTTGATCACTGCGATGTGATCTTTGAGACAAGGGATTGGCTCTGGACGATCAATGCACATGAATGCAGCGAAAATGGCTGCCTCTGCTTGGCGGGTGAGGTGGATCTGTTGAATCACACTTTTCATTGCATTGAGATCTTCTGGCGAAAGTTTTCTACCATAGGTCTTTAAAGCATCAAGCATGCTTGAGAACAACTCTGGATTTCTCCGCAAATGCAAGTTCATGAAAAAGTGGAGCACAAATGATATGGCATACTTTCCAGGGATGACATGTGTGTCAAATAACACATGATTCATACGAAAGATGTACGCAAGATGGTCGTGATCTGACAAGTTTACAAACTCGCCAATTCTTGCAAAATTTGCGGGAAGAAGTAGTGTCGCTACAGTAAGCCTTCCTGATGGATCAAGGAGAGCCGCAAGGTTCATGACAGTTCCAATCAAGAAACGTGAACACTCTGCAGACATGTAGTCTGTTCGGAGGAGCCAGCTGGCGTCGATTGGACGCTTTTGCAGAAAATTTCTGACAAATGAAAGCTGTTCTTCTGTGAAGTTCCATGGAACCTCAAAAAGATTTAGAATGTTACCAATAAAGCCTTTTTCAAGAATTACGGCAAAAACTCCGTTGGTTGGATGGAAAAGGAAATAGCTCTGGTTGTCAAGGAGAGCCTTGATAACATCACCATAGCTCACTTTCTTGTTTGGCTTAGCAATCCTCGCAAAAATTTGGAAAAGCTCCTTCACAACCTGTTTTTCTCCTCTGACTGCGAGAAGCAACCAGTAGAAGAGAATGAGGGGAGATGAGTTCTTTGCGGACAAAAATATCACGAGATCATTGGCGGTTGCCCTTTCGCACAGCCCCCACAGGGACTTCGCAACTTTATTCTTGTCTAAAGAAAAAGCTTGATTAAGAGCTCCAAGAAACTCTTGGGTGCCTTCCGCTTGTCGGAAGACAGCATCATAGAGCAATTCAGCAAGCCGTTGAGGGAAAGCTTTTGTGGCTCCAGCCCGGATGTAGATGATCGCGAGCGAAAACACAGCAAATGGATTTGCACCATGGTTTTGTAATCCACTCGCAAGCTCGTTTAGATTCACTCCATTGACGAACTCGATACATTGATCAGACGTCATTTGCAAAATACTCTGCAAAAATGTGAGTTTAATCGCAGCAAAAAGATCAGAAAGGCGCATCGTTCCTCTACTTGCATTTTTATAAATATTTTGATTAGATTTACCATCAATTTTTTTTGCGTATTTTCATAAACTTCCCAAAGGTAGACTGCCAATAGTCGTCAAAATACGAGTCCCATTGGCTTGAGAACATTTCCTGCAAATTGCTCCACCATGTCCATCCAGTCCCAATCCTTGAAGAGGGAAATAGTGAGCGCATCTTGAGCACTTGGCTTGATAAGAAAGTGGGTCCGTTGGATCGCGACTTCTTTTTCTTCCTGATGTGCATTCCAATGTTTCCTCGTGCAAGATCTTGATGTGAGCACAATTTTGAAACATCGCCTGTTTGACTTCATCAGGCATCAGCTTTGAAAGGCGATACAAAAGTTTAACGAGTTCTTCTGACAAACTGAGTTTTGGGAGGTATACCTCGAAAAGCTTGATCAAAAAAGCACGATCTTTTTGTTGGCTTTCCTTGAAAAAATCAGGACGCGCCTCACAAGTAATGATAAGGCACAGTAAAGCACTGCAATTGGGATCCTCTTTCGGGTTAATGTGTGGATCCAAAGAACTTTGCCATCTTGAAACAAAGCTTCGAAAAAGATCTGCCCCTTCAGTTTTAAATTTGTCACGGTCATAAATGCCGTAAAAATTCTGGGTGACATTGTAAGAGCCAAATTCAAAATTCAATGTGATTACATTCAAGAATTGAGATACAAAGCGTGTTGAACTCATCCCATTTGGAGCCCTTAATTGGAGTTCTTCTTCGGTCACTTGAAACCCGTTTTCTTTGCAAACTTGTTTCATGTCGACGGTAAGTTCGCGGTCTGAACGCTTGTCAATTTCCGCAGAATGAACTGTGAAAAGCCACCAAAAAAGGATCTTCATTGTTTGGACGCCTGGAAATTCGCGAAGATAGAACTGAATAGAATCTGGTGTAAGCAGGAAATGTACCTGAACTGATTGCTTCTCTTCAAGAAGCCATCTGAAAAAGATCTTTCTGACTTCTAGATCTGCGTAGGCGACAACTTCCGTCATATAAACTCGCATCATGGAAGCAAGAGTTTTGCTAAACAAGCACATCTCTAGTCGACGGACACACTTGATAAGTTCACTCACATGATATTCACCAAATCGTCTTGGCTCACAGCGGCAAAGTTGAACAAACAGGAATTTCCAGTGATCTGGTAGCCTCATAATCTCAGATACAAAAACATCAATTGATCTTGGGAAGAATATGCTAGGGTTCCAGCAAAAAAGATGCAAGAAATGGCTAAATTCTTGACCTCGAATATTGGATTTGACCAAAAGTCCTTCAGTTCCCAGAAGAGTTTTGAAAAAAAAGTGTGGAAAGCGAAAAACTTTTGAAACCTCAATCTGAACACTACCTGGATGCGTTCGAGAGATGTAGGTCAAAATAGTCGGAAAGTGTTTTTTCAAAAATTCTTGAACAAGTGGATTATTAATCGACGTGTCGTAAAGAAAGAATCTCAAACCCCACAAATTTCTTCGTTTGGGTGTGAAAAGAAACTTACGAATCTCATTCTCTGTGAGAAGCCCACTGTGTTTCAAAAAAATGAAAAGATCAACCGGAATCTCCATGAAAAACTCGAATGGTTTGTTAGCAAAAAAGGCTTTAACAATCTGTTTGACCTCTTCTGAAAGAGGCTGTTGAAGAAGCTGAAAGAGAAGGTGTTGCCAAATGTAGCAAGTTTGCTCAGTAAACCAAAAAGGTAGAAGTTCCAGAGTTAATCCTTGAATAGCATTCTGCCAAAACGGTGCGTCAGGGGGAAAATCTTGGCTCAGCAAAAGCGAGATGGTTTGTGCATCAGACTCACAAATAGGAGCCAGAACAACTAGTACCCAGTTTGGGATGATTTTTTTGATTGTTAGCTCTTTTTCATACTTCTTGATGAAATCAAGAAATGGTTTGAGCTCAACCAAATGGGCGTTCTCACGGAGAAACTGCAGCACACGGTGCCATACATCGTCTGTCACAACTGCTTCGCCCGGTGCGGGCTTCCTGAGCATGAGAGTGATTAGCCAGGTGGCTACAACTTCTGCTGTAAGTTGACCTTCTGGAAGAGGCGTTGTGGAGCCCTGATAGGCATTCCAATTAAATGAGGTTTCCGTGCCTACCAGAAATTGGAGAAGCATGAGAACCCCCATTTTTCCTCCAAAAAAGGCTCGAATTGCTACTAGAGCATTCGTAGGAACTGATGTGCTAGCTTTATTTCTACCACCATCCTGAAGTGGAGACGAAGAGCGAGACCTTTTGCCACCCTGAGGTGGTGATCCAGTAGAGCGATTCATCTTTGCGGTGTTTCGCATATAAACAAAAATCTGCTCATTTTTACCATCATTTTTTTATTGATAAAAGGAGTATCATATAAAACCCCTTGAGCGTCTTTATTTTCTCAATGACTATCGTGTGAAATTCACTTTGGTGAATCAACTGATATAAATTATAATTGAATGGTATTTTAAGAATAATATTGTCAATATTCCGACATTTTTGCGCCATACTCACAACATCTGCCAGTTTTTTACCGGACATTTCCAAATCCAGGAACTTCGGTGCTTTATAGGATTTCCCACCCCAAGGAGCGTCTAAAAAAAGAATATCGAAATGTTCTCCATCTGCACATTTCCCAATAATATCTAAACTATTGCCCTGGATTGCCCGTATTTTTTCCGACAATCCGGTATAAATCCGCTTTGTGGATTTAATTTCGCTTTGCAAAATTAACAATTTACCATAAACTCGGATATTATTTTCGAGCATGGCGAATGTATCTGGGTTGATTTCAATGGCGACAACGCGGGATACGTTGGGGTTTAGCCCAAAATTTATCACATCGCCACCTACATTTGCAGTACCATCCAATATAGTCAGGTTTTTGCCACCAATGTGTTTATTTATAAATTGCTCAATCTGTTTGGCGTCTTTTGGCTTTGTTATACTATATGCCGAATTTGGAGCCATTTGTAATTTACTCATGTTTATTCCCGGGATAGTTGGGAAATATTCTTCGACCATCTGATCTTACTTATATATGATATTTTAGTTTTTCGATGGCATCCTCAATGGTATGATGGCTAGTTAGCTTATAGCTCTCTAGAATAATCATAACTCGATAAAATAGGGACCACCTTTCTTTCTTGTTTTCTTTCCTCGAATAACGAACCATGAATTGGAGAGCAAGGGCGAATATAGCGTCTGGGACTTGATCTCGCGAATGATCCTCACAGAATCCATAGCGATTAGGGCTGCCCATTTTTTTACACGTTTTCTGCTTACAAGGCGGCATTTCTCCAATAACTAGGCTAAAAACTTCGCTGAGATTTGTGTAGTCCAATAAATCAATCTTTCGGGGATTAATAATTCGACCACAATTGCAATATTTTTCATCGCATTGTTTGCGCATTTTACGTATACAAGCATAATGTGTCTGACAACTGCAATCATTAATTTTGACTTCTTTAGCGATAATTGGAGTTTTACAAATGGCACATGTCTTGTGAGATATGGTTTCTGATGAAGATAGACCAACTGGTGCAGCTGGTGAGCATAAATCACATCTACAAATAGGGCATGTTTTATTACATTCTGATGAAATTAATGACTCATAACAATTAATATGCAATACATGATTACATACTAATTTTTTGACTTTTTTTGAATACATTGGTTGTAAACAAATTGGACAATCATCGTCCAATTTTTTGCCACGTATAAATTGCATGTTTTTGAAATAATAAGAAAAACAGGATAATATTATTCATTTTTTTATAATTCGGGGTAAAATTTCACTAATTAATGGTTTTCAAGTTTTCTTGGCAACTGATTTTGTTTTAGAGTTAAAATATGAGCAACCTGATTTTTTATTGTTTGAAAATTTGATTCGACAGATAATGATTCGC